>WBZP01001188.1_pt1 | contig 26598 bp, 23 predicted proteins | sample 5204301 | NCBI WGS metagenome assembly WBZP01 (sample SAMN12412401, study PRJNA552823) | activated sludge metagenome | isolation source: activated sludge from nitrification reactor of wastewater treatment plant... | place: USA: Pennsylvania | collected 2017 | reverse complement strand
GCCGTACCCCTGAGCGCCTGCTGCTGCTGGGTTTGTAAAGATGCCTGTTGTATGGTGGGGTAATTCTTTATCGCAATATCCAAAGCATTTTGTAAGGTTAATGTTTCCCGAATAGCCTGCGTAGTTTGTGAGTGCGCATTAAGACCCATCACTGAAAACACAATCAAAAGCAACGTAGTTGCGGTTGTATTTATTTTCATTTTTCTGTTTCTTTTTAAATAAAATAAACTGTACAAAACAGGCAGTACGAACAGGGTCAAGAGGGTAGAAGAAAACAAACCGCCGATGACAACTGTTGCCAGGGGTTTTTGAACTTCAGCCCCTGCACTCATACTGAAGGCCATTGGTAAAAAACCCAATGATGCTACGGCTGCTGTTGCTAATACTGGTCGTAGCCTTGCTGCACTGCCGTTTAATATGCGTTTAGTAATATCTTCTTCGCCTTCTTCTTTTAAGCGGTTGTAATAACTGATCAACACGATGCCGTTTAGAACAGCCACGCCAAACAATGCTATAAAACCAACGCCTGCAGAAATACTAAAATTCATTCCTCTGAGCCATAAAGCCAGGATGCCTCCAATGGCTGCCAAAGGAATAGCCGAGAAAATAATGATGGCTTCTTTAGCCGAACGGAAGGTTAGAAATAATAAGAAGAATATCAGCAACAACGACACTGGTACAGCTAACTGTAAGCGCCCTTTTGCCTCCTGCAGATTTTGAAATTGTCCACCGTATGTGATATAGTAGCCTTCGGGCAGTTTTATTTTTGTATCCAGTGTTTGTTGTATGTCTTTAACAACGCTTTCCACATCCCTGCCTCTTGTATTGGCTTCCACTACTATTCTGCGTTCTGCATCTTCCCGGCTTATTTGTGCAGGGCTTGCTTTAAAGGTTACGTCAGCAATTTCGCTCAAAGGTATTTGCTTACCGTTGTTTAAAGGGATCAGTAATGCCTTTAGAATATCTGCGTCGGTATTTGGGTCTTTGGTAATACGCACCACCAAATCAAATTTCTTTTCGCCTTCGTACACCACACCTGCATAACCGCCAGCATATGCAGTGTTAAGCGTTGCGTTTACGTCGCTGATGTTGAGGCCATATTGTGCAATTTTGCTGCGGTTGTATTTTACTACCAATTGTGGCATACCTACTATTTGCTCCACCTTCACATCTGTAAGCCCCGGAATACTCTTTATCAACCTGCTTATTTCATTTCCTTTGGCAAATAATACATCTAAATCGCTGCCGAATATCTTTATCGCAATATCCGATTTAACCCCTGCAATCAGTTCATTAAAGCGCATTTGAATCGGCTGCTCAAAGGTTAAGTTTACACCCGGGATGACACTCATTTTTTCATTCATCTGCTCTGCTAATTCTTCTTTGTTTTTTGCACTTGTCCACTCTTTTTTATCTTTTAAAACTATCATTACATCCCCGCTTTCAATGGGCATTGGATCGGTAGGTATTTCGCTGCTTCCAATCTTGCTTACTACTTCTTTTACTTCAGGAAACTGCATGGCAACTTTTTCCAAATGAGTGCTCGTTTCAATTGACTGAGGTAAACTGCTACCCTGTCTTATAGCATAGTTAACCGCAAAATCACCTTCGTCTAATTCTGGAATAAACTCACCGCCCAGGGAGTTAAAAACAAACAAAGAACCAATAAATAATAAAACAGCTATTATTAAAACGGGTATTCTGTGAGTGATTATTCTTTGTAAAAATGGCTGGTATCGGCTTACCATCCATTTCATTGCTCTATCAGTTAAATTTCCTTTATCTGCTATTTTTTTATTGAGGAAAAGACTGCTCACCAGCGGCACGTAAGTAATTGATAAAATCATTGCACCGATGATTGCGAAGCTTACCGTTTGTGCCATTGGCATAAACATTTTTCCTTCAATACCGCTTAATGCGAATATGGGAATGTACACTATGAGGATAATGATCTGTCCAAAAACTGCACTCGTCATAATCTTTCCGCTGCCTTCGGTCACTTCTTCATCCATTTTTGTTTGTGATAATTTCTGACCTTTAAAATCCTGGAAAAATTTATGCGTTAAACTTTCTACGATGATAACGGCACCGTCTACTATCAAACCAAAATCTAATGCGCCCATACTCATAAGGTTTGCACTTACACCAAATAAGTTCATCATCGCCACAGCAAAAAGCATTGCCAATGGAATAACACTTGCCACAATTAAACCTGCCCTGAAATTACCCAGGAAAAGCACCAGTACAAATATTACAATCAATGCACCTTCTAATAAATTGGTGCTTACCGTATGTGTTGCCCTTTCAATTAATTTTGTTCTGTCTACAAAAACATCAATGCTTAACCCTTCGGGTAAATATTTTTCAATTGTTGCCATTCTTTCTTTTACCCGATGAATAACCCTCACCGCATTTTCGCCTTTCTGCATTAATACTACGCCACCCACTGTTTCACCTTTTCCATTTCTGGTAAGTGCACCATAGCGTGGAGCAAAGCCAAAATCTACCGAGCCAATATCTTTTACCAAGACAGGAATGCCTTTGGTATTGGCTACAACTATATTGCTGATATCGCTTAGATTTTCAATCAGACCTTCGCCCCGGATAAAATAAACGTTGGGGCCTTTGTCTATATAACTGCCGCCTGTATTGGAATTGTTTTTTTGTAGTGCTGTATACACGTCGAGCAGTGTAAGATTCATTGCTGCCAAACGCTCTGGCTTTACACTTACTTCATACTGCTTTAGTTTGCCGCCAAAGCTGCTTACATCAACTACACCTGAAGTGCCAAGGAGCTGTCGCTTTACGATCCAGTCCTGCACTGTCCGAAGATCCATTGAAGTAAATTTATCTTCATATCCTTTTTTAGGAGCGATGACGTACTGATAGATTTCCCCCAAACCGGTGGTGGGTGGAATTAAATCTGGTTGCCCATATTCTTTGGGAATATTTTCCTGGGCAACTTTTATTTTTTCAGCTACTAATTGCCTTGTGATATTCAACGGCATATTGTCTCTGAATACAATGGTAATAACTGATAATCCGCTGCGGCTGGTGCTTCGTAACTCCACCAATCCCTGCAAAGATTTAAACTCCAATTCTAAAGGGGTGGTAATAAACTGCTCCACTTCCTGTGTTGCCAGGTTAGGGCTGTTGGTAATTACCTGTACCTGGTTATTGGTAACATCGGGCAAAGCATCCACACTTAGCTGAGTAAAAGAATAGATACCCCAAAGCATAAAAATGCCCAATAGAAAACCTGTAACCAATTTGTTATGTACAGAAAAGTTTATGATCTTATTAATCATAATAAAAATTAAGTCAGGTAAATAAATGATGACGGGCAAGGCATGGCCCTGCAATAAAAAAGAGAAGAAAAATGATTAACCTAACTGTGGAGGTTGCCAAACAGGCAAGGCAATATTTGAAATTTCTGCCGGAAGGTGCGGAGTGATTTTTTCGGGAGCGAGTAACACAGGATGTGTTACCTCGCAATGGGTAAACACAAATGTAAAGCCTGTGCAACAGTTACAGGTACAAAATGGGGAGCAGGCATCCGTGTTGCTATGCTCTTTTTGTTGACCCGATTTTGATATTTCAGCCTTCGCTTTGCCGTCATTTGCAGCAAAAGTATCGTCCATGCATGGGACGCAACTAAGCGCCAGTACCATAACGGCCAATAAGAAGGTGAATAATTTCATTGGTGCAAATATAGAAACAATTCTTTAAAGGTTGAAGGTTGCTACGTGGTTGCAAAGATTGCTAAGTATTTATTCCGAAATAGAGCAGAGTAGACTTATTTTATGCTTCAATTAAGGCCACAAATAAATACCGAAAACTAACTCAAATCTATTGTGAAAGGTTGTTAGTTAAAGAGTTATAAAACCCATTTCGGATTTCATCGTTCAGCCAATCGTTTCTATTCACCTTACTGAAGTTTCTTAAAACCCTGATTCCAAAATATTCATAATACACCAACGCCCCACGCCCTCAAGCGTGGGGCGTTTCCAGGCTTTAACAATCTGATTAAATAAGGGGCAAACAAACTGTTTGCCCCTTGCCAAATCTTAATTATAAAATTCCGCTATTACACCCTTTGCAAAACTCTCACAAAGATTAAAGGCCTTTTGTGTTCTCATTTGCCCGGTACCACCAAACAATAAAGATTTTAATTTTGCTTCATCGTTTTTGTAGGTACGTACATTTTGAAAATATCCGGTTACTGCGTTGTATGCACCAAACAAACTGCCTTTGGTTGTTTCTAACTGCTGGCTTTCGTTTGTCATGGCATATTCAAAAGCGGCATCCGTCATATTTTTAAAGCAGGTGGATAATTCATCCTCTTTACCAGCCTGTATATTTTGCAATACTTCTTTGTTTGGAACCAACGCCATTTGAATCAGCTTCTTAACTTCGGGGTCTGTTATTCTAACCTTTGCCCATTGGTTAAAAATACCCTCCAGTTGATTGCTTAACTGGTTAGTAATGCCCATTAATTTATGGGCTTCTTCCAGCCTTTCTTTTGCGTTGGCTGTATGCCTGATTTTAAAAGCATTGGTATGATTGCGAAGGGCTGCATTCAAAGTGTTGTTGCAAACTATTCTAATCGGCGTAAAGGCTGCGGTAATGCTTCCAAAGCCATCATGCGAAGTGGTTAAAAACAAATACTGTTCAATCAAATCATTATTACCTACTTTGATATAGTCTGGCAATTTTGCGGTTATAAAAATTCTTTCACCCTTACCCAATGCGCCTGCGGTCTCATACTGGATGCCATCGCCGCCAACAATGGAATCAAAAAAACTGAATGCATCAACATTTTGAACAACTTCATAATCCCTGCCAACTACGCCCAAAATATTTTGGTTGTCAGTTCTAACCGTTGCAAAATAGTTGGGTACTTCAATTTCAGGTATTTTTATTTCTATGTCTTCGTTCGCTGTTTGGTTTTCATTGTCGAACGTAAAAAGTTTTCTTTTTTCAACGGTATAGTCCAACCCTGCAAATTTTAATGCTTCTGCGCTGTTGGGATAGCCTTCTACAATTTGACCTAATCCATGCCAGGCCTTTTCTTTTACTGAAAAGAAACTGTGTTTGCCTGTTTGCTCATTGAAATTTAAATTGTGTGCCATGATAATTGATTTTTAATTTTGAAAATGTTGTTGTGGGAAAATTTAAAATGGTAGGTCATCCGCTACTGATTCTTTTGTTGGTTCCGGTGTTGTTGCGGGTGTTTCATTCTTTTGGTTGCCGCTTCCATGCAGTTTGATAGTATTTACATGAAAGGTTAATGTGGCTTTTGCTTCGCCATCTTTCCCCGTGTAAGCATTTACGCCAATGCGACCCTGCAACTCAACCAAACTGCCTTTGGTGAGGTATTGGGCAATGCCGGGATTTACCCAATAATCGCATTGCACATAGGTCACCATTTTGGTAGTTTCATTACTGCCTTTTGCTTTGTAGCTATCATTAATAGCTACATTAAAATTCACTACCTGCTTTTCGTTTTTAAGGGTGCTGATTTTTGCATCACCTGTTAATCTTGCTGTCATTTCCATGATTGATAGATTTATGTTTAAAAAATAAGTTTCAGATTCTTGTCAATGGCTGCAGTCGTTCGCTGTTCCGGTGTATGTTTTTTTACCAGATAGTAAACCATGATGTCAGCCTGCTGATAAATTACCCATGCTGAAACAAGGGATTTTGAACGGCTTGTTTTTTTGGAGTGCTGAATCTTCCATGAAAGCCGCATGAGTGCTGAAAGTTGTTGTGTTTGCATACGATGTTTTTTTAGATGATTTTCTTAACTCGGCATACGCCTCGTTCGTTCTAATCGTAGCAACCCGGCCTTGAAAAGGGTTTGGCAAAAGCAAGGTTTTTGTAAAAAGAATACTACCCCACAGATATATCTCCGAAGGAGGCCAAACCGGGGTGGAGATTGTTTTTACAAAACCAGTGGCAAGTTTCGCCCGTGCATTTTGGCGAAACGCAGACCTTGCTTTTGTCAAAGCCTGTCAAGAAATTTGCGACAGATAAGGATGAATGAGTTTTAAATAATAATACTTGGTGAATCTGTTTTGAAAATTCTCAGGTGGTAATAATTCAATAATCTTATTGGAAAAATCTTTGGAGTTTTTAAAAATTTGGAATTGTGTTTGGTGAGGCACGAGCCAATCTCAATGACCAGTAATCTTTGTCCGGCAGAGTTCACCTGGCTTATTTGCCAAAGGCGGATAGAAATAAGACAGGTGTAGTATGGCGGGTCTTTGCATTATGCATTACAAAATCATTTTTTATAGACCTTGAGATATCCTTAAAACTTTTAAGAATCTTAAATTGTGGTTGGCGAGGCACAAGCTAATCTCAATGACCAATATCATTGTCCGGCATAGTTCTCCTGGCTTATTTCGCCGAAGGAGTATAGAAATAAGAAAGGTGTACTAGGGCAGGTCTCTGAATTTTATTACGCCTCTTTCCTGCAACCCTAGTAGTGTTCACGAAAGTATAATTAGGGATAAAAGATGAGAAGCGTAACTCACATAACATTCGCAAATACGTTGTATCTTGGTTCAATTGCTGCAAGTATTAGTGAGACTTGATTGCATCCACACAGGAGTTGTAAGTCACTTTAAAAAGAAAAATACTTTATATGGCTATACAAATAACTAAAAAACAACATTTTGTTCCAAGGGCATATCTTAAATATTTTGCCCACAAAAAAGGTTCTGGACATTATACTATTATGATTCTGCCAACAAATAATTTGACACTTGCAGCTTTAGAAGAGAGAAACACAAAAAGCATTTGTTACGAGAAAAATCTATACACATTACCTGGCAGTACGAATGAAGAAAAAATGTTACTGGAAACATTTTATTCTGAAGAGTTTGAGAACAAATATGAACAGGTTTATTCAATGTTAACTGATCCTGCCAAAAATGAACTGACTCACGAAGAAAGGGAACTTGTAATTTCAACAGTCGCAACTATGTTTTATAGAGTTCCGGTATGGCAAAAGCAACACACCGAAGTTATGAGAAGAGTATTTTCGATGTGTATTCAGGCTACAAACCACACAGGACAAAAAGACGCAAAAATCGAGGGTGATGTGTATGTAATTGAAGGCAAAACAGTTGACCAACTAATTGCGGAATATATAGAAAATAATAAGTCGCATCAGGTTATCTCACAATTAAACATTGCTTTAAAACTCGTTTCTGTTAGGCTTAAAAACGACAATGTTTATATTTTCAAGTTGGAAGATGGTGAACAAGAATTTATAACAAGTGACAATCCTGTCAAGCTTCAAAATTTGAATAACCAGCAAATAAGGCCCTTTGACCCTTCAAACATTATGAAATTGCCATTAGACGCAAAACATTATCTAATGTTGATGCCAAATAACGACAAGGCGAATCTTAATAGAATTTCAAGACACAATGCAAAAGGTGGTTTTAGCAGAAGAGAAGAATTAATATCAAATACAGAGCAACTACAAGGAGCAGACCAGTATATTTTAGGCAGCACAGCTTCTCACTCCCGATTTCTGAATATTAAAGACAATGATATTCCATTGACAGACGAAGAGCAAGCGAAGCTTGATAAGTTGATAGAATTAGGGAATAATTTTGGCTGGTTTAATCTAAAACAATAGGCAAATAATTTAAATTAGCCAAGAGCTAAAGCCAAACGATTGGTTATTACGACGGGTGTATCATTCCGGGACTTTCCAATTCATGTTACTTCTTACAACGAACTAAAATAATTATGGGGAAAGTTTATCTACTTAACAAACACGATTTTAATTACGCTGAAAAACTTCGGAACGAACTAACATTGAAAGATATTTTAACTACAGATGAGGTAAAAGACTTTATAGACCTACAAACCGAATGTTCATTGGAAATAAGTGAACCAATCCACATTTTGCAGGAATCAGGATTAACAATTAAAAATGCGCTCAGACCTGAAGGATTAGTATTCTGTCTAGCAATGGATGAGAAAAAATGTATTGGTTATGGTTATGGATATATAGATGAAGACGACAAAGAAACATTTTATCTTGATAGTATTGGAGTCAGCTCATTACACAGAGGAAATAAAATAGGAACAGAAATTAAAGTAAAGCTAATTAGACACGCATTTGAAAATTCTGAAATTAAGAGAATAAAAGCGATTACTCAACCGGACAATGAAAAGACAATCCATATCAATAAAAAACTTGGTTTTAAAGATCACACTATTCAACCATTGTAAGTCCGTTAGGGATAGCAACGGAAATCCTTCTGCTAAGAAGATTGTAGTGGAAAGCCCGGCCCGAAGGGAACGGCATAATAATTACACTTAAAATGAAAGATATTATTTAGTCTCGACGGCTGTAGGAATGAAGGCAATGTACCCTGCAACCAACGCTGTAACAATTGCTGAAAGTATAAAAGTAGCACCTGCACCAAACTGATACCAGATAACGCCAGCCAGTGAACTTGCCAGCATGGTACAGATACTTTGAAAGGCAGAATAGGTTCCTATGGCAGTAGCCGTATCTTGTTTTGATGAAATATTGGTTATCCATGCTTTAGAGATTCCTTCCGTACCAGCAGCATACAAACCATATAAAAAGAACAGGATGTAGAATTGATAAGGCTGACTTGCTAAAGCCACAGCTCCATATACCAATGCAAAAATAATTAGACCTGTAACGAATATTTTCTTCAACCCGATTTTATCCGCCAATATTCCGATTGGGAAGGAAAAAACAGCATATACAAGGTTATAGAAAATGTACACGGTTATTACATTGCTATCATTCAAACCAGCTTGTTTTGCTTTTAGCAAAAGAAATACATCGGAACTGTTGAATAATGTAAACACCAATAAACCAATAACTAGTTTCCTGTATAGCGCAGGGCTTTTTTTCCAGTAATCCAAAAATGAAAAGAAGCCGACTTTAGTATCCAGCGGTTTTGTAATTACATTTTTGTCTTTTAGCAGAAAGGAACAAACAACAGCCAGTACACCCGGTGCAAATGCGATGAAGAAAAGAGTTTTATAATCCTGCGGATGCCATTGCAAATATAAGAGTGCCAGTAGCGGCCCCAATACTGCCCCCAGCGTATCCATCGAACGATGAAAACCAAATACTTTTCCTTTGGTTTGCGGTGTAGCTTCATCAGAAAGAACAGCATCTCTTGCACCCGTTCTCAGACCTTTTCCGAACCTGTCAATTGTTCTTACAAAAAACACCCAGACAGGCGTAATAAACAAGGCCATCAAAGGTTTTGACAATGCACTCAAGGCATAACCCCATTGTACAAATGGCATACGCCTTCCTGTATTGTCTGATAGTTTACCGAAGTAGCCTTTGCTCAATCCTGCCGTAGCTTCTGCCAGACCTTCCAGCACACCAATCAATACAATGGAGAAGCCAATGCTTTTTAAATACAATGGCATGACAGGAAACAGCATTTCGCTGGCAGTGTCCGTAAAGAGACTAACCAATGATAATATCCAGACTTTACGGGTGATTGCTCTTCCCATTTAGATGCTATTTGAACATATTGTGCAGAGTATACACACCTTATTTTCCGGATAGCTGCAGGGCTGGTAAAACAGGGTGGTTAGGTTTAAATTCCTTTCCTAAAAATGAGGCGATGGTGGCGGCAATCTGTCCCTGGTAAAATTGGGCAGCTGTTTTGCTTTCACCCACGGCGTTTACAGACGGGCCTATCGCAGCTATCCAGATTTCATTGGCTGCTACTACATCGCTGCCATGATCCCGCCATTTAGCACCTGCTGCAAGGCCTCTGCCATGATCTGTTGTAATGATCAACGTGGTTTTATTTTTATATTCCGGTGCAGATTGTATGTACTCCCAGATTTGTTTAATCCATGCATCAGCCTTGTTTGCTGCATCAAGGTAATAATCATATTTGCCTCCATGAGCGAATTCGTCCGTGTTACCAAAGCCAAAGTGCATTAAGCGTGCCTTATTCACTTTCATATATTCAAAGCCCATATAAAAGGTTGCAACATCTAACCTTTCTCCGCCATGAAATAAGTCGGGCATCTCATGTTGCTGCTGCTTGAACAGTACTTGTTTTTCAGTTAGCTTTCCCGGCACATCCCTGAAGCCATCGTTTACCAAAAAGCCGCTTCTTGCTTCATTAAAAATTGAGGCAAATACATCCCAAGAACCAAACACGGCTGTCTTTCCTTTGAATTCGGGTAACTTGTTGAGGAATTCAAATACATTTTCATTGTGGTTGGGCTTTTTGTCGTTAGAGTTAACTAACGTATCCGGATACCCTGTAAATATTTCATTGTAGCCGGGATAAGAAAACCGGTAACGGTTGGCATTGTCTACCTTATTGCCAGTATTTCTATTAGCCATTAACACACCTTTTGTTCCCAGCTCATTCCATAGAAAAGGCATTAGTTTTTTTCTTCTTTGTTCTGGTGATGATGCCCAAAACTTCTGCTGAACATACTCCGTATTGTATTTGGCGGTTGTATCGAATGTGAGCAAACTGTCTGCTCCGGAAAAAAATTCTCTCCAGCGAAAACCATCCAGTGTTATCACCACTATGTTTTCAGATTGCTTTGTTTGTGCATTGACTCAGGCAGGGCAATGCAATTGAAATAATCAATAGTATAACCAGATAGCTTTTGCTGTTGTTCATCATCTTCATTTGTATTTTAGTTATGGTGATATATTTAGCCTGTTCCACGGGCAGATTATTTTTAGGATATTGCAAGACAGATTTTATCGTTGTCCTATAACTTTAAGTAATCATAGGCATGAAAGCAAATGTCTGCAAATCAGATCCGGCCACTTCATTAAAACGATGAGTTTATAGAATTATACTTTTGTACCTGCAGCAATCAACACCCACTATTAGGAGATTTCATGGGTAGGACTTAGCCGAAAAATTAATTAGTTCTTTCTACTTTGAGATCAGGTAATAACTCCAAGATAAATTAGTGTTAATACAACCGCCCCTGCTATGATACGATAGATACCAAAGGATTGAAAAGAATGCTTTTGAATATAGGTAATAAAAGTTTTTATAGCAATCATTGCCACGATAAAAGCAATAATATTGCCGGCTATTAACTTAGTCCAGTCACCTGATTCTAATGTTAGACCATCTTTGTAATAGTCATAGCCCTTTTTTACAGTGGCGGCAAACATAGTTGGCACAGCAAGAAAAAAAGAAAACTCAGCAGCTAGTTTTCTGGTCAGCTGTTGCTGCAAACCGCCTATTAAGGCTGCAGCACTTCGTGAAACGCCGGGTATCATCGCAAGGGTTTGAAACCACCCAATTACAAAAGCTGATCGATACGTCATTTCCTTATCATCATCAATTTGGGAATGTTTCACAAGGCGATCAATAAACAGCAATATGATGCCCCCTAAAAAAAGCATGATGCCAACTGTTAAGCTGCTTTCTAAAAGCGCATCAATTTTTTTTGCGAATAATACACCCATAAAGACAGCCGGAATGAAAGCTACCAAAAGTTTACAGTAAAATTGCCAGCGGCTAAAATCAAAAAACTTTTTCCAATACAAAACCACCACCGATAAAATGGCACCGAATTGAATGCTCACCTCAAAAAGTTTAGTGAAGGCCTGTTCGTTAATGCCCATAACGGAACTGGCAATTATCATGTGCCCGGTGGAGGATACGGGAATAAATTCTGTAATGCCTTCTACAATTGCTAATACGATCGTTTGAAACCAGGTCATGAGATTTGATTATTTAGTTTATAAAAATTACTGATTTTGTTTTTTAAATATCATTGGATTTCTTTTTATAAAAACCATAAATAACAAGTGTGATTGATGTAATTGTCCGTTTAACAAACACTTATAATTCATGTTGTGTAACAACCGCTGTGTTCATCTTTAAATAACCTATTTTATTCTATTGTGTACCCAGTGCAAAATCCCACTAAAATATCTTCTGGCTTCTCTATATCTGCCACAAACCCACCTTCAGTTTCTTCAAGTTCGGCGTTAAGACCGATAAAGCCGGTCACTTCATTAGGTAAGTACATTTTATTTATTTGTTCCCAAACCCCTGTTAAAAACTGCATTTTCCGAACATCCTTTATGCCAGTATTTTCTTTAAATAGTTCATCTAAATAATTTTCTAAATGAGTCTGGTTTAAGTTTCGAATGAATGGGCTATAATCTTTTGATAATACATTTTGAAAATTATCAATTCCAATAGGATGATATTGGAAAGTATTTTTAAAATATCAACACTACTGTACCTGCTATGATTAAAACCGCACCAATAGCAGTCTTTATGGTTAATGCTTCGCCTAAAAAAATTACAGATAATAAAATAGTCAGCGCCACACTTAATTTATCTACCGGCGCTACCTGGGATACTTTACCAATCTGCAATGCTTTAAAATAAAATATCCAGGAAAGTCCGGTTGCGATACCGGAGATGATTAAAAAAATAAGATTTTGTTTAGACAGCGTTGCAATTCCTTTTGTTTCGCCCCTGGCTAAAACAATACCCCAGGCTACCATTAGAATGATAACGGTACGAATTGCTGTTGCCAAATTTGAATTAACACCTGTAATACCAACTTTTGCAAAGATGGCTGTAAGCGATGCAAACAAAGCGGAGAGTAAAGCATATATCCACCACATACATTTCAGTTTAGTGCTTATTTATAACTTATTTTCTATGTATCAGCCTCAAAAATGTGGGTAGCACAATTAATAATAATGGCAATGCAGCACAAAGGCCACCAATAACAGCAATAGCCAATGGCTGGTGTAATTGTGCCCCTGCACCGATGCCTAAAGCCAGCGGAAATAACGCCATGATTGCACCTAATGCAGTCATTAATTTAGGTCTTAGCCTTGCACTTATCGCAAATACAATACTTTGTTTAGTATCCATCGTAAGTTTTGCCTGCAGGTATTGCTGGTAAGTAAAGATGGCATTCTCCCCAATGATACCCACAATCATAATGATACCTGTATAGCTACCTACATTTAACGGCGTATTGGTAAGATAGAGTGCCAGTAAACATCCGCCAACACCCAAAACAGCCAACACAATAATAAAAAAAGAAACAATAAATTCTCTGAATAAAGCCAGCAATACAATGAATACCAAGATACAGGCTGCTAACAAAATGTAGAGCAGTTCAGTAAAGGCTTGTTGCTGTTGTGCATAGGATCCGCCATATTCAATATGATAACCCGGTGGCAAGGAAAGTTTATCTCTAATATCCTTTTGAATATCTTTCAGCGTACTGCCTAAATCCCGGTTATCCAAACGGGCTGTAATTACGCCTATCATCTTTTGATTTTCTCTTTCTATTTCTGCCACCCCATTTTCTAATTGAACATTTGCCACCGTACTTATTGGTTTTAATAAACCATTGGGTAAAAAAATATTGCCGTCTTTCAGTGAATTTACGTTAGTACGCTGTGCATTAGGATACAGCATACGGATGTTTACCATCTGCTCTTTTTCCATAATCGTACTTACCACATTTCCTTCCAGTTGCGTTTGTAACTGGAACTGAAAATCAGTTGGGGATATACCAAATTGCGCCAGCCTTGCGACATCGGGTTGCACCAGCACTTCGGGCCCTGCAATTACAATACCATCAAACACATCTGCCGTCCCTTTTACATTACTAACAATATCGGATACCTGCTTAGAAAGCTCCTGTAATTTTTGCCTGTTATCTCCATACAATTTTATTTCTACAGGTTGCACACTGCTCATTAAATCTCCCAGCATATCTCCAATCACCTGTCCAAAATCAACCTTTAGCTGCGGTAATACGGCTTCAATTTTTGTTCGCAATTCAGCCGATACTTCATCAGTGGTTATACTACGTTTCTTTTTTAACTGTATTAAATAATCACCCCGGTTGGGTTCTGTAATAAAGAACCCCATTTGTGTGCCCAGGCGGCGGCTGTAATTAGCTACTTCAGGTTGTTCCTGGATAATTTTATCAACCTCTTTCAGCATCCTGTCAGTTTCTTCCAGGGTTGTGCCCGGCGGACTGTTGAAGTCAAGTACAATACCGCCTTCGTCCATTTCCGGTAAAAAGCCGGAAGGCATTTTACCCGGTAAAATATAAATCAGGACAGCACAGACTATTGCAAATAAAATTCCTATATAAGAATGCCGGATAAAAAACCGAATCCAACCACCTGTTTCTTTTGGCTTTTTTCCAATTGATTTACTTATATTTTTTTCAGGAAATGCGGTTTTGAGTTTATAAGGGAACAATAAGAACAATGCCGGCAAAACTAACCAGGTAACAATAAATGAGGCCGACAAAGTAATAATCATGGTAAATGCCAGTACTTTAAAATAAGCACCTGCCACTCCACTCATTAAGATAAATGGCACAAAAATCACAATGGTACTCAGTGAAGAACCTACCATTGCCGGAAATAAATATTTTATCGCTTTACTTACGATGACCGGCATTGCTTCATCAGGATGTTCCTCATGGCTACGGTGTATTTGCTCTACTACAATTACCGCATCGTCAATCATTAATCCAATTGCGGCAGCTATTGCACCCAAGGTCATTATATTAAAAGTATAACCGAAAGCATAGAGGCAAACCAAGGTTAAGGCAAGCGTGGTAGGTATTGTTAACAGTATTACCAAACTTGATTTCCATGAACGTAAGAAGACGATCACCACAATGATAGCTAATACCAACCCAATCCATAAAACATCCTCAATACTTCTTACACTTTCATTCACAAAATCAGCCTGTAAATAGTACGGTTTAAGTTTTACATCTTTCGGTAATATGCTTTCCAATTCTTTTACCCTTTTTAATACGCCGTCATTTACATCTATAAGATTTGCTGTTGGCTGCTTAATGACTGCAATGAGCGGTACATCTTTTCCGTTTGCATTGATTTTTACATATTCCTTGGTTTCAGCAATTTTCATTTCTGCAATGTCTTTCAGCAGCACAACTCTTTTAGCTGAATTTACAATGACCAGATTATCCAATTCTGTTTTACTATCAATTGCATTATCTGTAAGAGTCAGATACAACCTGTTGTAATCACTGATGTACCCATTTGATTGTAACACATTTGTTTGAGCAACAACTGTACTTATTTGCTGAGGTGTGATGCCTAATTCTGTTAGCTTATCCTGTTTTAATAATAATTGATACTCTTTAGTTTTGCCACCAATTACTGCAATGTCAGATACGCCGGGAGTAGCAGCCAAAAAGGGTTTTATCTGCAACTGGGCTATTTTCTTTAATTCGATAGGGGAACGATCACTTTCAAGGCTAAAACCCATCACAGGCAATATGGAGGGATTCATTTTTTCAACAGTAATCTGAGTTCCAGGTAACAAATTGCCTCGTACGTCATTAATCAGGGATTGCATTTGTAAACGGGCTAAATCGATATTCGCATCCCATTTCAGAAATACAGAAATTTCGCAACTTCCCCTGGACGTAGTGCTACGTATATAATCAAGCCCTTCAGTTCGTTTAATAATATTCTCCAGGGGAATTGTAACCGTAGCCATCATTTTATCAACTGGCTGCTGTCCGGCGTCAGCAATCACTTTCAGTTTAGGAAATGTAATATCCGGGAACAAGCCGGTCTTTAAGTTAGGAAAACTAAACACGCCAGCCAGTATTATTAATACAGCTAACCCTAGTAGTGTTTTTTTATGATATGAGTGGTATTGCTGCATTATTTGTCTTTTTCTGTTTGCAGTTTTACCAATGAAGAATCGGGCAGGCCATAAGCTCCCTTGACAATTATTTTATCGTTAATCCCTATGCCCGAAATGATTTCCCGTAAAGAATCATTTTGTAAGCCGACTGTTATAGGTATTTTAACAGCAAGGGAATCATTTATCAACTTCATTACCCAAAAGGCGTCTTGTGTTTCGTTCGTTTGAATAGCTTCCAGCGGTAAGGACACCGCATTTTGTTTTTGTTTTACTGGTATATGTACGATCAGATTTATATTTTCCGGTAATAGCCGGTTACCAGGGAACCGAATTAAAAAAGATTGTGTTTGGGAAGCAGCATCAACAACCGGCACTTCTTCCTGAATTGTTGCCTGAATTATTTTGCCATCAGGAAACTTAACAGAACAGGTTCTTCCTTTATAAACAAATTCATGATATTCATAAGGCACATTTACTACCAGCACCAATGATGAGGGATCGGTAATGGTAGCCAATATATCTCCTTCATTTACAAAATCTCCTTTACTGTAATTAACAGCAGTAAAAATTCCTGAAGCATTAGCAAATACATTTAAAGGTGTTTGAAATTGTTTTAGAGAAGGTTCCCTGCTATCTATATTTTTTAGTGCATCCTGTTCTTTGGTCTTAATGCTACAAAATAAAGTGCCACTGGAAATATGATCGCCTGTTTTCCATGGCATAGCTGTTATATAACCCGTAATATTAGCACGTAGGACTAATTTCTTCTGAAACTGTGTATTGCCGTTCAATATAATATTATCTGTAAATCCTTGTGAGACAGGTTGCGTATAAGTGACAGAAGTTTTTACAGGTGCTGCCACAGGCTCGTTACTGGCGGCTTTATTTGAACAAGATGTACAATACAGTACCATAAAAGAGCCTGTAAAAAATAAATATTTCTTCACTTTCATACTCCCTATTATTTACCAGTTGTAATAATTATATTGATTGATGTATAACAACAAATTTGTTTCTGCTATTGCCTTATTCTTTTGCAGTACAGCATATTCCTGCAGGGCATTGATATAATCCATGACTGTTACCTGGCCTTTAATCACTTTATCCTTTATAATATCCAACAGCAATTCCTGTTTTTGAATGGGCTCGATGGCCATTGCAATGGTTTGCTTCCATTGTTCAATTTGTTGGGTTGCATTCCGCAGATTATTTTGCCTGAGTAAACCTGCACTGTTCAGATAAGCCTGCTGATTTGTTAAAAGAACTTTATTTTGCCTCTCATACAGTTTACGCTGGCGTCCGTCACTAATGGGTATGCTTAAATGTACACCTGCTGACAAACCAACATTGTGTGGCACATTTCGAATATCTGCAGCATTAATTCCTGTGGAACCTAACAGACTTACCTGTGGTTGGTATTTACTGTTAAAAACATTCTGCTGTGCAACCAGATTCAAGCTGTCTAGTTTAAATTTTTGGACATAATTATATTCCGTTGCATCAGGTTGTATTTCAATAGCAGGTTTTTCCAGAATAAAAGTAGCGGTATCACTTACAAGGGAGAGATTTTTTAATAACGCAATGCCATTATTATATGCAAACTGCAACTGCTTTAAATCATTGCTATTTGTAGTAAGCTGAATATCTAACAATAAAAAATCATTTTGCTGCAGGAGCCCCTGCTTTACCAAAGCTGCCACCAGTGGCTTGCGGCTTTCTAACTGTGCAATAATTTTTTGTAGATAACTAGTTTGTTGCAGAAACTGGTAAGTAATTATGTATTGGTCAATGATATTTTTACTAATATCATGCTCAATTTGCTTTCGGCTAAAGGCAGAAATATCTGCCTGTACTCTATTTTGTTCGTATAGTCTTTTTACAATTGCGGTATTAAAGATCGGGATAGCCACATTTACCTGTGCTGCGTACAAACCTCCATTGGTCAATCCTGCATCATAACCGAAGGCTTTGGGTGAGGGGTTCTGAGTAATACTTACGGGCCTGCCATTATCAAAAAAGAAAGGAGTAAATAAATAATCAGCCGTAAAACTTACCTGCGGCTTTTTATTTTGTGCAGTGATAAATTCGTTTTGAATTTGAAAATACTGTTGCAGGTTGTTGACCTCTAAAAGCGAGGGATTATTTTTTAACCCCTCGCTAATAAAAAAGTCCAATTGCTTTTCTTGTGCAACAGTTGCTAAGCTGGCTGAAATTAAAGCCAGTATTAAAAAGGAAAACTTTACTCTTATCATCAGTTTGTTAGTTATTATTTACCCACGACCAAAACCTGAAAAGTACCAGGAACCATTTTGGGTCTTCCTTTTTGGTCGGGTATTGCAGCCTCAAATTCAGCAGTTGGCAAATAAATTAAGTGTGTTTGATTATCTAAAGCAATAGTTCTTGCACCTTTTTTGGTTTTTACATTTTCAAGTACAACAAACTTATCAGCGTTTTCTTCATGAACAATGGTAAGCGTTCCATCGCTGCCATTAGAAGTAAAAATATTTTTTGTTGTTGCGTCAAATGCTACTCCATCACAGCCATCACCAATAACAATTTTATCAATCACCTTGCCATTAGTAGCATCAATAACCATCAATAATTTTTCGCATCCTGCAAATAACCTTTTTGTTTCCTTGTCAAAAGCAAGGCCGGTTGGGCCTTCGCCTGGTGCGATGCTCCATCGGTTGAGCACTTTAAACGTTTTAGTATCCACAACAACAATTTCGTTTTTATCTTCATTGTTTACATAGAGCCGGCCGGCTCCGTCGCTTACCGCTGTTTCCGGTTTACCACCGATATCAACGCTGTCGATAGCGATATTTTTAACTGGATCAATAACTGTCAAATTTTTACTCCTGCCATTGCATGTTATAATCATCTTTGAAAATGGTTCATACATAATAGCATCAGGGTTTTGCCCAGTTCCAATTTGTGCCAGCACCTTATTAGAATTCATATCAAATACCGTTACAGTATTTATTCTACCATTACTGGTAAACCCCTTTTTCTCGGCCACATCGAAAGCTATTCCATGCACACCAGTAGTATTTTCAATAATGCCAACCGAGTCTCCGGTTTTTTTGTTTATTATATTCACTTGTGTTCCATGACTAACATAGAGCCAATCATTTACGGGACCCACTTCAAGATAATCCCAGCCTCCGGCACTGGCTATGTGAAAAGTGTTAATTACTTTTAAATGTGTTACTGGTTGTGCCAGTAAAGATGCAGAAAGCATAACGGTCATTACTGTTGAAACAAGAAATCTTTTAGACATTATTTTGTTTTTATTGATCAAGAAAAGAAGCTTAATTACAATCAGTCATCCATAGACAATACTACCTACCAACAAAAGGGTTGACCATAAAACTTTTGTTTGGCGAATTCTATTCGATTTAAAATATGATTAAATAAAATAATTGTACAAACTAACTTTAGATACTGTAGAGAATCTGAATTTAAAGCCTCAAAATCTTTTGAGGAGATTTAACCTATTTAGCTACCAGTTACAATCTACACCGGTTTACTTAGCTTTACGGCTATTTTATGCCAATAAGCATCTTTTGGCAATACCATCACTGTTGAATTGTATATAGAGAGGCCACGTTAGAAGTGCTGGTTTCACAACTCATCATTAACCTGCCAGTTGAAATATAGTCCAGTCCTTCTGTTTGCCAGTCAACAGAAGGGCTTCCAATTGTTAGCCTCTTTTTTGATGCGGCATTAAATAAATCATCTCTGCTACAGCCATTAAAAAACCAGATAAATTAATATTTGTTCTGATTCACATAGCCTAACAACGCAAATTCTATAGTCAGGGGATTATAAGCCGCATCTGTAATTTTTCCAATTCTATTAAAGGACCCTATTGGTGATACTGCATAAGTTCCGGGATCTTTGGCATTTATGTTTTAAAAGATAATTCAAATGGTAACTTTATTCCGGTAATAAATCAACCGCCATTCTTTTTGTTTAAAAATGAACTTCGGAGATGTCCAATATTTGCAATTACTAAAATGGTAAAAAAGAATGCAATCATCAACTCAGTAGAAACAAAAATTTGTGCGCTTGTACTGTTGGGTTTTATATCGCCAAAACCTGCTGTGGTAAATACAGAAATACTGTAATAGATAAAGCTTATAAATTCGGTTAAAATACTTTGTTTTGCAGTTACTCCTGCAAATGATTGAGCATCTATTCTAAACAAACAATAGTAATCTATAGCAAATGATAGAATTACCAATAAGATACTAACAACAACAAAACCCATAAATTCATGAAAATCAAATTTCCTCTGAGCAGTTTCCTTGATGGTCCTAAACACAAAATATATAAAATAACCAGCTTTTAGCAGGCTGAGTAATGATAAAACAATTTCATTAGAAAGGGTGTTTACCAATTCAAAATAATCAAGTAAAAATATCGATAGACCAATTCCGATTACAATAAGATATTTATATGTGCTTTTTACATGTTGCATTATTTGTAAGTTACAATTATATAATTGGGGCAGTGATATTAAAATTTATGTACCATCCCCACCACAAATGCGCCATTTTGATAGGCAGGCATTACAACGGTATTAGGCAGTTTATCTTTAAATAGTTTGTGTTGTATTTTAGGATAAAGCCAATAAGCCAGTTTTGTAGATGCAATACCCACACCGGCGCCAGCCACCACATCGCTTAACCAATGCTTGTTATTGTACATTCTTAAATAGCCTGTGGTAGCTGCCATTGCATAGCCGGCAATGCCGTACCAGGGCGAAACATCTTTGTATTCCATCCGCATAAATTCTGCAGAAGCAAATGCCTCTGCCGTATGGCCGGATGGAAAGGAAGTGTAAGCAGAACCATCTGGCCGCTGCACTGCCGTAATTTTCTTTAGTGAAAAAACAGTACCCGTTAAAATGATATTTGACATGGCATAAATCATACTTCTGTCACGAAAATTATGTTTGCCTTTTATACCCAGTGCATTTAAACCGTAAACCGCTGCGGCTGGCGCAAACTGTAAATAATTATCTATCGGAATTTTTTTATGTGGGCTTTCTGCATACACTTCATCCTTTAATTCAGCATTAAGGTTTTTTAAGCCGTCATTTTCTAAAGCTGTAAAACCATAGGCAATCATAAGCCCTGGAATAACCAATGATTTTGCCGGAAACCTGTTTTTTATTCTTGCTGCCTGCCAGTTATACTTTTGGTTACCGGTATCAATTTTGGGAGTAGAGATTTTAACGGTGTCTGAATATTGTGCCTGTGCCGTAAATGATGCAATGAGAATAATTGAAGTTATTGTTACCAACTTAAATGGAGGCATAGTATTAGTTTTAAAATGTAAACATATTTGTGAATACTGAATAAAAACTGAATTTTACAAGTGTATTAAAAAAGGGGATGTAGCTAAATACACCCCCTTGCCATTAACCCTTAACCTGTAGCTCATGAAAAAACTAGCCTTTAACCTCTTTTAAGAATTTACCGGTGGCGTCAAATATCAGGTCTTTACCTTTTACTTCTGCTTCATAGTTTACCTCGCCATTGGCTTTGGTAATTTTAGCAGCTTCCTTTACAGTTGCTCCTTTGTGATGTGTAGTTATATACTGCATCACCGGTGCTGGTAATTCGCTTACTTTAATTTCCATTTCAGATTCTGTCATGGTGCCTGTTGCCTCAAACAGGGCGCTCATTTCATGGCCGTTATGGTCAAAACCTGCTTCGTATTTGCCATCTTCTTTTTCCCATTTGGCTGTTGTGCCTGGGTATTGCTTGGCAAAGGATGCCTTAACTGCAGCAGGTACTTTTGATGCTTCTAATTTTTGTGCATTTGCGGCAAACACTATTGCGGTGATGGCCATTACTGACATTAATAACTTTTTCATTTTTTTTGTTTTTTTAATTTTTAAAATATAATTGTAAATCTGTGATTCAATTCTGAAGAAAGCCTGTAGGTTTTTAGCCGGAGTAACCATTTAACATTTATTCTAAAATAACTAGCTGCCTTCTTTTAGAAACTCCCCGTCTTTGGTAAAAAATATTTCTTTACCCTTAATCTCCGCTTCATATTGCAGCTCACCAGATGCCTTTGTAATTTTTGCAGCGCCAATTAGTTTTACACTTTTGTAATTTGCCTGCATATAAGCTCTTACTTTTAATGGTAAAGAAGTAAGAGGAATAGCGGTTTCTCTTTCTGTCCATTTACCCTTTTCATCAAATAATACCGAACCTTTGTAACTTCCATCTGTGAAGCTGGCTTCATACAAATTAATTTCCTTGTTCCATTGCGCTGTTTGAATGCCAGGATACATTTTTACAAAGGCATTCTTAATTACAACCGGCACATCTGCCTCATTTAACTTTTGAGCATCTACCGATATGATACTTAAGCATATCATGCATATTGCAAATATCTTTTTCATAAACATGTCATTTAAAATGATAGAATAAAACTATAACTGCATACTGTACAAATGCTGAATTTTATAAGTGTTATTGTTAATTAAAACAGAAAGCATTTGAATAATTATTTTATAACTGGTCAATTAATTGAAGCATGATTTCCTTCCAGTAATTGGGATTGTAATTAATATCTGCATTACCAAAGCGAACTATAATAAGATTCTTTTTTGGATAGATGTACAGCAATTGTCCGTATAAACCAATTGGATAAAAACTGTTATAAGCAGCCGGGCCAAGACCAAGATTATAACCATAAGATATTTTACCGCCCTTTTCAGTTGTGCTGATCCTGCTCTCTTCAATCCAACGTTGTGGTATTATTTGCTTTCCATTCCAATTGCCGTTATTCAACAACAGTCTTGCAAATTTTGCAAAATCAAGTGTCCTTGCATTTAAACAGCAAAATGCTTTTTCAATGGCTGCACTGTCCTTTCTATCTGTGCTCCACAATGCTGGTGCTTCTGTACCAATTTGCGACCATATTTTCTTTTGCAGATAATTGCTAACTGTATTTCCTGTTGTCCGTTCAATTATTAATGCCAGCAGTGATGGATTTTCACTTTGATAATCGAAATGCTGCCCCGGTGGTTCCCCGATAGTGGATGCCAAAATATTTTTTCTTAGCGTTGTGCCGTAATAAAACTGAAGTTGGTCCGATTCAGGATTAAACATATTTTCAGTAAACTTTAAACCTGATGTATGCCGCAACAAATCTTTAATAGTGATTAAATTATATCCCGGTTTATCTTTCCATTCTTTTATATAATCAGTTACAGGGTCGTTTACACTTTTTATATATCCTTCATCAATGGCAATTCCAATAAGCATGGTGACATACGATTTGGCTATTGAAAAACTGGTAACATTTTTTGTGGCTGAATAATTACCTGCATAATATTCATATAACAAGCTGTCGTTTCTTATTATCGCAAACGAAATAGTTTTATGAAGTTGCACAAATTGATTTAATGATACGCCGGTTGAGTTGAGGGATTTATTCTCAATCCTTATTTGCTTAATTTCTTCCAGTGTATCAGTAACTTTTTTAAAAATAAAAATTGATGAATCAGGAGATGGCATAACCCTTCGGAATGGAAAACGTTTTGCATCTTTTTCATCAGGCAGATTATAATAAACAGGTGTAATTATTTTGCAGGAACATGAGATTGCCGTTACAAACAGAATTAGCGCTATTGAAAAGAATAGTTTCATTTTACAGTATTACAACTTTGGAAAATTGCTTATTTTTAGCCTTATGTCTCCATGTAGTAATTTTACCCGATAAATAGCCAACAGCAATAGCCAGTGGATAATCACCCGCCCAATGAACTTCAGTATTCATCATAGCCCAACCTGAAAAAAACATCAATGTATAGCCCACTGGTTTAATCCATTTTTTTTCGGGATAGTTGGACGAAAGCACCGTTACAGTTGCCATTAAAGTAGCCAAATGGCCTGAGGGGAAAGCATCATACGCACTGGTGTTATTCTGGTAAGCTGCAAATGCCGGAAATGCTGTCCATCTGCCACCTTCGGCAGTAGCCATAAAAGGACTTTCCCTGCCGGTAACCCTTTTTAGAAGCTGTGTAGTAAGGCCCATGGTTACAAATGTTTCGGCAAGGTCATTTGCTGTGTTGATAGCCCTCCAGTCTTTATTTATTTTGCCATAGATCCACAAGCCTCCGGCGAGCATCATACTGGTGCCACCTTCGCCTAATTGATATAAAGTGGTGTTTATATTTTGGGGGACTTTTAAAATTTTAGTATCGCCAACTTTAAAGGCTACTTTAAAATTGGTCTCCGGCCTTAGTCCAATTCCGTCACTCGATTGGCGCACCCATTTTGTTATATCCTGGTCTTTTAAAATCAACAGCGTTGTAGTTGCAGCAACAACCGATAATCCAATCCAATTCTTTCTTTGAAATGGAGCCTTTGCTAACTGCCACATATTTGATGGCACATGACTGATATTGCGGAGCAGATTTGGTTTGCCGAAGTAAAGGGTATCTGTTTTATAAATGTAAGTTTTACCCACAGATTTGTTTTCTGTTTTAAAAGCAGTACTATCCTGTGCAGCCGAAGTCAATGCAAAGCAAAGGCATACAAAATAAAATACTACTCCTTTCATCTTCTTAGTATATGAATGAATTTTGATTTTTAAATTAGTAATTATTATTCCGGATAAATAAATCTTACAGAATCCGAAACAGCATAAGCACCAAATACACCAATGGCATCTTTAAACTGTCCTGGTGGAATAAATACTGGCTCTACAAAAGGATTATATTGGGCTAATTTTTGCCTGTCAAGATTATCGTAAAAATTATAAATATTTTTATCTACAGTTTGTAACCTTATGTAAGCAGTATCGTTTAGCTTATGAGAAAAGTTTGGCTCAAATGTAAAAGTCAATGCCTGGCCTTCTACATTTTTATCGGGGTAAATTGTCCTTCCAACTTCCTTTACATAATATTTTTGGCCAAAGGTGCAACTGCTTTTTACTGCATCCACACTCTTTACACTGCTGTCAATCATACGGCTCATTTCATAACGGTAATAATTTTCTTCACCGGGCTTGTCGGTATATCCAACAATTACTCCTTCATGCTCCCCATATAAATCTTTAAATATCTGTACATAATTGGTGGATGTAACCGGCACTTTTGACTGATTGGTGGTTGCCTGTGCGGAATACGTAACCCCACTAAAAACAATATTCAAAGTATATGTTTTATTTGCCTGAATATTTTGTGGATTAGAATAGAAGTAATCGTACCTACAATAGTGATAGTTATAAGACGAATCGAAACTGAGTGTATAAGTTGTTATACCATCATTAAGGGTAACGGCTGCGTTATCTACCGTAAGCTCTCTTGTATTTACTTTAGGGTCAAAATAGGGAACTGTTCTGTTTAGATAAATCTGAGGCTTCTGGTTTGGTGTAATTAATCCCTGTATGGATAGTTTGCTTTGATAAGGTTGCTGTTTTATGGTAATTGTTTTTTCGCAGGAAACAAAAAGAAGCAAACAGGCTGCAACAACAAGTATTGATATATTTTTCATCTACTAAAATTTAAAATTGTAACTGATACTTGGAATAATCGGTAATAGGGAAACTTCTTTTGCAGCAATTGCTTTTGTTACCGGATCCTTTGTCAAATAAATGAAATAAGGATTGTGCCGATTGTACACATTGTAAACACTTATAACCAATTCTGATTCATATTTCTTTCCAAATATTTTGGGATTACCGTGCCTGATAGCACTTAAATCCAACCGGTGATAAGAGCGGTAACGGTAATTGTTTCTTCCTGTATAATCGTAGTATGTTCCATCATACAGGGAGCCATCACCATATACCCCTGCACGGCCTGTTGGTAGGGTAAATGCTCCGCCAGAAGTAAACACAAACGCTCCAGAAAGTGTCCAGCGTTTACTAAGGTCGTAAGTTCCAACTATAGAAAGGTTGTGTCGTTTATCATAAGTGAAGGGGAACTGCTTGCCAAAGTTTAGAGAGTCAAATTTTTGATTTGTCCATGACAATGTATAAGACATCCATCCTGTAAACCTGCCCACATTTTTCTTAATAAATATTTCTGCACCATAGCTGCTCCCTTTGCCGAATGTAAGTTTAGTGTCTATATCTGCACTTTGCAATGACTGTGCACCTTCTTTAAATAACACCTGGTTATTCATTGTTTTGTAGTAACCCTCAATGCTTGCTTCAAAGTTGTTGTCTTTAAAGTTTTTAAATAAACCAACAGCAATTTGCTGGCTGGTTTGTGGCTTTACAATCTTACTGCTACTTATCCATATATCTGTTGGCAAAGAAGCGGTACTGCTGGGTACTAAATGCTGAAACTGGTTCATAATAGTGTATGCAGCTTTGATTGAAGTAGCGTCATCCAATTGGTATTTAACTGTTGCTCTTGGTTCGTAACGCAGGTATTGCACGTCCGATTTTATAAATACCGGAACTCTTAATCCCACACTTGCACTTAATTTTTCGGAAATGGTAATATCATCATTTACATAAAATGAGACCAGGGAAGAATATTTTCTTTGTATGCTGTCCAGGTTTGGTTTATTTATATTACCACTTCTAGGGACTTTTGCAGATGTTGTTGAGGGGAATAATGTACTGTAAGCATAATTTATCCCTGCTTTAATAGAATGATTTGAAGAAGGGAAATAGCTGAAATCAGTTTTTAAATTTACATCTTTAATACCGGTGTAAAGCTGTGCATAATACTGGTCTTGTGTGGTGGTAAGGCTTAGATGATAATCGTTGTAAATAAACGAAGTATTGCTGAATAGTTTTTTATTAAATAAATATTATTCATAAATTTATAAACCCAATTTTTTATTAAATAAATATTTATAAACTACAGTGTCTTCCACGGGCACTGACTCCACAGGGACTG
>WBZP01001688.1_pt1 | contig 26612 bp, 20 predicted proteins | sample 5204301 | NCBI WGS metagenome assembly WBZP01 (sample SAMN12412401, study PRJNA552823) | activated sludge metagenome | isolation source: activated sludge from nitrification reactor of wastewater treatment plant... | place: USA: Pennsylvania | collected 2017 | reverse complement strand
GAATATTTTCCCTGAGGCCAGTACTCTGTGCGGTCCGAAAGCCCGCGAACAGAGCGGCGAGAAGGCAGCCGGCCGGCTGCGTTTGGTCTGCAAATTGCAGGACGGATTGCAGTGTATTGATTATTCTGAACTTCGTCAACCCGTTCCGCAACGCCGGGCAAGAAGGGGCAGATTTGGCGGCCGAAAACCGGTCGCCGCTGCTTCGCGGGAGCGAAGAAACCGGTTCACTTTTTCGGCCCATGCCGTTGATTGATTGGGGCCGCGGAAGCGGGCTTTTTCGCCGGCAGCTTCTTATAATGGTGCTACCACGCCTTCTCCCAACTCGTCGCTTTGGATATCAGCATGCAGTTCCTGTCCGTGGTCGGCAGACCGCAGCCACTCCCGATCTTGCCGCTGCCAACCGGATACCGTCGCCCCGGCGCGTGCGTCCGGCGATCCTTTGTGCGCAGCCGGCGGTCGCTGCCGTCGTACGATAACTCCCGGCACAGCGTCGACCGATGGAGATAGCGTTGCTCTTCCTGTTGATCTTGCTCAACGGCGTGCTGGCCATGTCGGAAATTGCCGTTGTCTCGGCGCGCCAGTCGCGCCTGCAGAAGCTGGCCGACGACGGCCATGCCGGCGCGCGGTCGGCGCTCGCATTGCACCATGAACCTTCAACCTTCCTGTCAACGATACAGGTCGGGATTACCAGCGTCGGCATCCTGAGCGGTGCCATCGGCGAGGCCAATCTGGCAGTTCCTCTTGCTGAATGGTTGGCCACGTTCCCGTTGCTCGCACCCTATGCGGTCGGGTTATCCTTGACGCTGGTCGTCGTCGTCGTGACCTATTTTTCAGTCGTTATCGGCGAACTCGTGCCGAAGCGCCTCGGGCTGCTCGCCCCAGAACGGATTGCCGCTCTCGTCGCGCGGCCGATGGAATTGCTCTCGCGACTGGCGCGACCTGTCGTCTGGCTCCTCTCGTCGTCGTCGACCCTCCTGGTCAGCCTGCTCGGGGCGCGCCGCGTGGCGGAGCCGCCGGTCACCGACGACGAGATCAACGTATTGATGGGGCAGGGGGCCGATGCCGGTGTTTTCCATGCCAGCGAACGTGCAATCGTCTCCAACGTCTTGCGTCTCGACGACCAGCACGTCAGCTCAATAATGACCCACCGCAAGGATATCTACCTCGTTGACCTCGACGAAGGCGAAGAGGCGATCCGGAGCCGGCTGGTCGACAGCCCGTACAGGCGCATCGTCGTTTGCCGCGGCGGCATTGAACAGATCGTCGGCCTCCTGCGAACGAGCGATTTACTCAGGCCGGCCTTGCTTGGCGAAGCGCTGAATATCGAGCCGTTCGTTCAAGCACCGCTTTACATGCCGGCCAATGTGACGACGACGCACTTGCTGGAAACATTTCGCCGTGTGCGGCAGCAGTGCGTTCTCCTGGTGGACGAGTACGGGGAGCTACAGGGACTGGTAACGTTGTCCGACGTGCTCAGTTCGATCGTTGGTGACCTCCCGACCTCGGACTTGCCGGAAGAACAGGACATCGTCGTGCGTGAGGACGGATCATGGCTGGTTGACGGCAGCACGACGACCGAGCGCCTGAAAAGCGCGCTCGGCATCCGAGGAGAACTTCCCGGCGAAGCGGAAAACGCTTTTCATACGCTGGGTGGTTTCATCATGTATGTGCTCGGCAGGATTCCTGTCGCCTCGGACCACTTTGAATGGGGCGATCTGCGTTTTGAGGTGGTCGATATGGACAGAAACCGCGTGGACAAGGTGCTGATTGCGCGCACGGTGCACCTGGACGGCCGGCCCGCCGCAGGCCGGTGAGCCTCCGGCATCTTCGCCCGACCGGCATCAGGCGCCCCGTGAAGCGCGCCGATACTGGTATCGCAAAGCGAGAACGGCACCGGCGACAATTGCTGCGAGGGTCACGAACGAACCCAAGGTCAGCGTCGATACGCCGCTGATTCCCTGACCTATCGTGCAACCCAGGGCGAGCACGCCACCAAAGCCCATCAGAGCCGCACCGACGAGATGGTTGACCGTGTCTTCGAGGTCGCGGAAACCTTCCCAGCGGAAGCTGCGGCTGACCACGGCCTGCGTCAGGCTGCCGGCAAGCACGCCGAGCATGCAGGCGACGGAAAAAGTGAGGTGACGGCTGCTGTCCGACCAGAGGATGAGCAATTCGAGCGTGTAGGCCTGCGGGGCGACGAAACTCAGCGACTCCATGCGGCCGCTGTTGGTCGCCAGGAAAGCCTCCTGCAAGGTTGCCGGATCTTCGGCCAGATAGCCCAGACTGCCGCTGACGTACCAGCCCCCGACCACCGTCAGGCCGATGAACAGGCCCGCCAGGGCGCTGCCGGGCGGCAAGCGTGCGCGCGGCAGGAAAACGAAAGCGAGCAGTGCGCCGCCGATCGTCAACGCGCACGCCGGTAGGGCCAGGCCCGGCGCGACGCCCAGATGAAGCAGCAGGGCCGGCAAGTCCTGGCCTTCGGCGAAAGGAGCCGACCATCGTTCGAGTACGCTCACGCGCAAGCCGGCCAGCGCGCCGCGCATGGTCATTTCTGCACACAGACCGAGTACGAGAAAGACAATGATCGATTTGACGTTGCCACTGCCAATGCGGATCAGCGTGCGAGCGGCACAACCAGAAGCGAGAACCATGCCGAAGCCAAAGCTCGCACCACCGAGGGTATGTGCCAGCCAGTGGAAACCCGAGCTGCGGTAGACCGACTTGGCGAGATCGATCCGGCCGCTGGTGTGCAGCGCCGCGCTGCCGAGAATGGCGACGGCGATAGCCAGCAACCACATGCGCATGCGCCGCCAGTCACCCATGTTGATGATATCGGCAATGGCTCCCATCGTGCAGAACCGGCTGCGCTGTGCGACGGCGCCGAACACGCCACCGAGGCCGAACGCGAGCCAGAGAATGCCGGTCGGGGAAGCGACATCGTCCATCGCAATGGCCTGAATCACTCAGGAGTCGTGCAAGAAACGGGCGCGCGGCCAATTCGCGGCCTTGTCCAATGGCGTACCGCGCCCTGATGCACCTGGATCTGTCTCGTCGTTCGGTCGCTCATGCCTTGTCGTTCCGGCGACGAGTCGTGCGCCCCGACTCAGTTTGCATAGCGCGTCGGGTCGCGCACACCGGCTGCGGCAAACCCCGCTCGCCGCAGCCTGCACGAGTCGCACCGGCCGCAGGCGCGACCCGTCTCGTCAGCCTGATAGCACGAAACGGTAAGCGCCAGGTTTACGCCCAACGCCATTGCGTGCTGGATGATCTGCGCCTTGCTCAGATCGATCAGGGGTGCATGGATGCGCAGGCGCGCTCCCTCGACGGTCGCCCGCGTTGCCAGATTGGCCATCCGCTCGAAGGCCGTGATGTACTCTGGTCGGCAGTCGGGGTAGCCCGAGTAATCGACGGCATTGACGCCGAGAAAGAGATCATGGCTGCCGAGCACCTCGGCCCAGGCCAGCGCCAGCGAGAGCAGGAGCGTATTGCGCGCCGGCACGTAAGTGATCGGGATGCCAGGCGGTGAATGATCGAGTGGCACGGCGATCGTTTCGTCGGTCAGCGCGGAGGCGCCGAACTCGTTCAGGGGCAGACGCAGCACACGCTGCTCGACTGCCCCAAGGGTCGCCGCCAGCGCTGCCGCGGCCTGCAGTTCGGCGCGGTGGCGCTGCCCATAGTCGACCGACAAGCAGTAACAGGCGAAGCCCTGCGCCCGCGCCAGGGCAAGGGTCGTCGCCGAGTCCAGTCCGCCGGAGAGAAGGACGACGGCTCGCGGGGGGGCAGGGAGCGTATTCATCAGGCGGCGAATATACCGCTTTCCCGCCCCCCTCGGCCAGCATCACGCGCACCAGGCGCGTGGCAGGATTACAGCTTGACGTTGATTCCGGCGTAAACCGAGCGCCCCATGCCGGGAACTCCGATCCCCCAGGGGATCGCGTTCGTGCTCATGGTCGTTCCCTGACCGGTATAGGCGCCGCCAAGCGGCTGGTAATAGAACTTGTCAAACACGTTATCGATTCCGAAATCGACGCGCACCTGCTTCCAGTTGTAGCTTGCGCGCAGATTGACCAAGCTGTAGCCGGGCGTTTCCGTTTCATTGCGGGCGTCCGATACCTTGTCCTTGCGCTTGACCATCACCAGCTCGAGGCCATTGTCCCAGCCGCCGAGCGCGTGTGTCAGGCTGAGCCTGGCGTTGAGCGGCATGACGTTGTACAGGGCATCACCCGTCTCGCGGTTCTTGCCGTTCGTATAGCTGAGCATGCCTTTCAGGCCGAAGCTGCCCAGGCCTGTAGCGGCGAGTGGCGCGCGCCCGGAGAGATCAATGCCGTACAGGCGGGCTGGCTGATTGGCATACTGCAGGATGACGAAGCTGTTGCCCGTCGTCGCGTTCGCCGGCGTGCAGGACGCGCCGCTGCTGCAGCGCTGCGCATCGATGTAGTCGCTTACCCAGGTGTAGTAGGGCGTCGCCTTGAACTCCCAGCTTCGATCGCCGGCGTGCCAGTCGACCGTGGCGCTCAAGGTCTTGGCTTTCTCTGGTTTCAGATCGACATTTCCGATGTAGCCATTGCCATCGCCGGCAAAATTGTTCATCACCGCCGCCATCGACCAGGTCGACCACGTATAGCGTTCGTAGAGATTGGGCGAGCGCACTTTGTGGGCGAAGCCGAATTCGACATCGACAGAGCCATGCGGAACATAACGGGCGAGCGCGGTCATATCCCAGTTGTTGTCCCTGCGCACATGATCTCTCGCGTTGAAAGCCGTGGCATCGGCATACTGATTGCCCATGGCGCCGATTGCCGTGCTATAGCCTTGCACGTTGCCGGCATCCATGCGCACGCGCTCGTAACGCACACCGAGCAGCGTCGTCCATTGCGGAGTCAAGCGCCCTTCCCATTCCGAGAAAGCGGCCGTGCGACTGCGCTGACCATCGTTGATATTCCAGAACGTCCCCGGCCACATCATTGACCCCGACGGTGGCCACCAGTCGTCAAGGCGGTAGCGTTGATATTCGACGCCGACGCGCAGGAGATCCTGCCGGCTCAGATCGATGCTGGCGTGCAAGGAACCGCCGACGTTCGTGCTTTCGCTCTCCATCGGCATGCCGGTGGCGCAGCTCATGCCGATCGGCGAGCACGGCGAACCATAGGCTGCTCCAGGACCGCCGGAAGCACTGCCGTACCAGAATCTCTTGTCGGCGCCGAAATCCATCTCGTGACGCACAGTCTCGCGATAGGCGCGTGCTTCCAGGCTTCCCCAGGCGAACTGTCCGAGGTAGTGCAGATTTGCCCGCTGCTGACGGTTGTCGGTCATGTCCATGCGCTGGTTCGGGTAAAGCTGCTCGGGAACGTCTTGCCAGGCGAACTTGAGATCGAACAGATGGTTCGCGTTGCGCAGGGCAAAGCCGAGCGCGTGGCTCTCGGTCCTGTAGGCGCTGGAGCCGACTTCGTCGAGCGCCAACTGGTGACCGCGACGACCGGTTTCCTTCGTCGTCTTGAAGTTTTTCGCCGCCCTATAGTTGTCCGACTCGGCGTACGAACCCTCGTAGCCCACGCTCAGCTTGTCGCTGGCGAGCGTTGCCGAAAGATTGCCGCCGAATGCGCCGCCGTTGGATCGGTAAAACGCGCCGAACTCGCCGCCGCTGAGCAGACCGTCGCCCGAGGCAGCAAAACGTGGCGGCCTGGACTTGACGAGGATCGTGCTGCCGATACTGTCGCCGCCGACGCTGACCGGCGAGAGGGCCGTATGCACGGTGAGGCTGCCGACGCTGCTTGGGTCGATGTACGACAGCGGCGGATTCATGTGATTCGGACAGGTGGAGATGAAGTCCATACCATCTACCTTGATGCGATGACGATCGTCGGCCAGCCCATGAATGACCGGCAGGCTGGAGACGCCGCCGGCAGCCTGCAGTTCGACACCCGGGATCTCGCGCAGCAAGCTGGCCGTATCGCTGGTCGCGGCGCGCATCTGGCGCAAGCGATCGGCCGCGACGGACGGTGCTGCCGGCAGAGGCTGAATTTTCGAGTCGCGGACGACGACATCGCCCAGAACCCCACTGTCTCGAGATCCGCTTTTCTCGCTCGCCGGATCGGCGGCCGCCGTTCCCGAACAGGCAACGGCCATAGCGAGCACCACGGTGCGCGGTCGATAGATAGCCAACATTTTCTCTCCCCAGGCTGGTCAGCGGCTACCGGGATGGCAGTCGCGGTCAACATCCCGCGATGGTAGGTACTCGGACGGCTGTCTGGAATGTGACAGAATGTCGCAGGATCTGCCGCCGGCATACTACGGTCGAGACGAATGGACGGTGCGCGCGGCGGTTTGTCGGCGCCTGGCCGGATGCGGCATCGGCTAAGGAAGTTCGAGCAGGCGAAACTCCTCACTCTCGGCAATCCGGATAACGTCGCCGGACCACAGCCATGTCGTTCCGAAAACCCGCTCGCCGTTCAAGAACGTGCCGTTGCCGCTGTAAAGATCGGTGATTCGGCAGCTCCCTTTATTGAGCGTAATCAGCGCGTGGCGTCTGCTGACCGGCGCGTCGCTGATCACGACATCGTTTTCCGGTGCTCGGCCGAGGCTGGTCACGCCCTCACGCAGCTCATGTCGGGCGAGCGCGTTGGTCCGCGAGACGAGGACGAATCCCGTCGTCGATGTCTTGCCGGTCGGCGCGGGCACATCCCTTACGGTGCGTATCATTTGCGTATCGGTGCTGTCGAAACGCGGCCCCTTGCGTTCCCAGTCGCTGGCGAATACGGCGTTCAGTCGGCGCAGGACGTCGTGGTCGTCGATCCTGATCGACAGCTCGCGGCGACGGTCAAGGCTCTCTGTGCGCAAGTTCATGCTGCCGATAACGGCCGTCGCGCCGTCGATGATCACGCTCTTGGCGTGCAGCCTGTAGCGCGGTACGGCACGGAACTCGATTTCTTCGGGTAACGCGTTGCCATGCTCTTCGTCGCCGAGAACACGAACCTGCACACCGCTTCTCGCTTTGCCGACGAGCTGGCGGATGATCGCCGGATCAGCCACCCTGGCATCGGCGATGTGGATCGAAAACCGAGCCTCGTCGAGCAAGTGCTCGATCTTCTGCCGGCTGTTGAATGGGCTGATCAGCAAGGGCAGATCGCCGTCCGGCGTGAAGCTTCGGTCGTTCCAGTCGGCCGCAAAAAGCCGGTCGATCTCGGCGGCGATTGCCGGATCGTACGTTTCGACGCCGAAATCGCGCGTGTAGTGAAGGTTCTCACGCGTCGGGTTGAAAGTTAACACGAACGCCTGTTCCGCATCGACAGTCATCACCTTGTAGTGATAGCGCGCCCGTTTGCTGTCGCCGGCGGGTTCTCGGGTCGATATGCCAGCCTCCTTGGCGTCCTTGAGCAACTTGCGATTCTTCTCTTCCCACCCGCGGGCGCTGCTCGCAATGAGCACACGAATGCGCACGCCGCGCCGGCGTGCGTCGAGCAGGGCGCACTGGATGATCGGATCGTCCATCCGATAGACAGTCAGATTGATCGTGTGCACGGCTCGGTCGACAGCGCGCACGATGGGGAAAAAGCTGTCGCCTGGTTGAACAATCAGCGAGATCTTCTGCTGCATGACGGCATCCTGTTTTCGTCGCATCACGGAGACGGTACTCCTATGCGCTGGCTTGAGGGTTTCACGCGACTGGCAGGGCGGCGGTCCCTCCGGGTGGCGACCCGCGTCGGCAAGACTGCTTCGCTGTCGGCGAGCGTGACCACGCACGGATTGTAAGCGAGGAGTGCGCCCGCTCAAACCGATGGCAGCGCCCAGGCGCAGGGCGCGCACCAGTGCGTCGCGAGAATCGACAAGTTTTCAGCCACAGCCGGCGGACGCCCCGGCCTGCTGGCGCCCTGCTGTGCGCCAGAACCCGAACAGATCACTTGTTCCCTACAGTCAGAACCCGAAACACCCGCAGAAGTGGCGTTGGATCTTCTGCCCTTATCCTTCAGGACGGCTACCTGAACACCGCGCCAGAGCGCTTGATGTAATCGATGAACTTGAGCCCGCGGTCGGCGCAAGACCAGGCAAGGCGGTCGGGGTTGATCGATTGAATCCGTTCCATATCAGCGCATTATACACATCTGGTTGAAACCCTCCGAAGGTTCGCTGTGCGCTGCGGAACTGCGGATTGACAGCGTCTACCGGTGACTTCTATACTGTGTTCGTCGGCTGGCTCGCTTTTTCCGCCGCTTGTTTCTCCCGCTTCCGAACCTCTCCGGCAAACAGCTGCTGCTCCAGTCTTGTCCCTGCTGATTCTGACTTTGGCCTTGCGCAAGTTCATTGCCTTCCTGCTTGCCTTTCTCCTGCCGCTGCAGACGCTGGCAGGGCTGGTCATGCCTTGGCAGATGAGTGCGCTGCTGCCGTTGGCCGCCCACGGCGGCGCGCATTGCGCGACGGATGCTGCGCCTGCTGCGGTGCCCGACGTCGATACGCCGACCACGGGCGGCGATGCGGCCTGCGAACGCTGTGCCATCTGTCACCTTGCCTGTACTGGCATCCTGCCTTCGCCGGAGGGAACCGTAGCCGACATCCGGCGGCAGTCGGTGTTCCTTGCCACGGGCGAACGGCAGCCAGCCTCATACTTGCCGGAAGAACCCATCCCGCCGCCTGTCGTCGGTCGCTTCTGACAGCGACCGCACGCATCACTTTCCTGTCCGTCTGACGGCTGCCGGCGCTCGACGCGAGCTGTTCGGCTGGTCAGCCAGCGGTTGATCCGCTACGACTCGGCGACGAAACGAAAATGACAATCCTCTCGTGCAGGCTGACCCCGGTTTGTCTGCTGTTGGCCTCTGCGCTCGCCTCGGCGCAAGCACCGGACACCCGCCCCACCATCGTGCCCGGGGCGCGGGTTGACGAACTGCTGGATCTGGCGCGCCGGCAGAATCCCGAACTGGCAGCCATGGGCTTCGAACTTGAGGCGGCGCAGGCGCGTGTGCAGGCGGCCGCAGCGCTGCCCGACCCGATCGGCAGGCTCGAACTGCGCGATGTCACCAATCGGGGTGACGACGGCGGCTTCAATCTGCTCCCGGGGCGGGTGGGCAGTGCCAAATATACGCTTGCCCAGACGATTCCATGGTGGGGAAAGCGCGAGTTGAAACGGCAGGTTGCCGAAGCCGACGCGACGCAAGCGCTGGCTCGCCGTGCCGGCACCTGGGGCGAGCTGGCGGCGAAAGTGAAGGCTGGCTTTGCCCAACACTATCTTGCCGGGCGCAGCCTGCAGGTCAACGGAGATCTGCTGCGTTTGGCCGATCGTGTTGAACAGATCGCCCTCGCGCGTTATGCCGGTGGACTAAGCGCGCAACAGGACGTGGTGCGGGCCCAACTCGAGAAAAGCAGTTTGCGCAACGAGCGCCTGCGGCTGGAGGGCGACGCCCGGCAGGCGCGCGCACAGCTCAATGTCCTCCTGCGCCGACCAACGGCAGCGCCGCTCGCCGAAGCACAGGTCTTGCGTCCGTTGCCGTCCCCGGAGCAACTGGCTGACGGTACGCTGATGGCGCGCCTGCTCGCCGCCAATCCGCAGCTTGCCGCCCAGGAGGCTCTGCTCGCTGCCGCCGAGAAGAATGGCGAGCTGGTGCGCAAGAACCGCTATCCGGACCTGACCATCGGTGTGTCGCCAATCCAGGTGCGCAATCGTCTCGCCGAGTGGGAGCTGATGTTCGAGGTGAGCATCCCGCTCGCCCAGGACAGTCGGCGTGCGCAGGAGCGTGAGGCGCGGGCGATGGTCGCCGCCGCCCGGGCGCGCAAGGAGGAGGCAGCAAACCAGATCACCGCCGACCTGGCCGAGAAGGTCGCTGCACTCGAAACAGCTCGGCGTCTGGAACAATTGATCGTCGGCGGCACACTGCCGCAGGCCGAAATCGCGTTCAAGGCAGCGCTCGTCGCCTACGAGACGGGCAGACTCGATTTCGCGACGCTGCTCGACACCCAGCGCCAGATTCGCCAGGCCAGGCTGGATACCCTGCGCGCGCAGGCCGAGGCGCAACTTCGTCTGGCCGAAATCGAGCGCTTGCTCGGGGAGGACTTATGAACAAGCGAACGGCCACCGCCAGCCTGCTGCTGGCGCTCCTCGCGCTCGCTGGTGGCTACCAGCTGGGCCGTCACCAGGCCGATGAAGACGCCGTCAGGCAAGCGCCGGCGGCCGGCAGCACGCCGGCGCGCAAGCTGCTCTACTACCGCAACCCGATGGGTCTGGCCGACACTTCGCCGGTGCCCAGGAAGGACGCCATGGGTATGGATTACATCGCAGTGTACGAGGGTGAGGAGACCCCAGCCACAGCGGCAGCCGGGGTCGCGTTGAGCAGCGAGAAAGTGCAGAAACTTGGCGTGCGCACGGAGCTTGCGACGTTGCGCGCGTTGCCGCGCAGCGTCCGCGCCGCCGGGCGGATCGAGGTCGATGAGAGGCGTCTGTACGCCGTCTCGGCGAAATTCGATGGCTGGATCGAAAAGCTGCACGTGAGCACCGGTGGCCAGCCGGTTGGGCGTGGTCAGCCGCTGGCCGAAGTGTACAGTCCGGATCTCGTTTCGGCACAAAAAGAATATCTCCTCGCCGCGCAAGGCCGGCGGTCGCTTGCCGACGCGGAACTGGAGGCTCGGCACGGCATGCAGCAACTGGCCGACGCCAGCCTGGCGCGTCTGGGCAATTGGGATATCTCGCCTGAGCAGATCAGCCGCCTGCGTACTGGCGGCGAGGCGCAGCGAACGCTGACGCTGCGTTCGCCGGCAGCTGGCGTGGTCATGGAAAGGAAGGCCGTTGCCGGCATGCGCTTCACGGCGGGTGAGCTGCTCTATCAGATAGCCGATCTGTCTTCGGTCTGGGCGGTTGCCGATGTTTTCGAGCAGGATAGCGGGCAGGTTCGCGTCGGTCAGCCGGCGACGGTGCGTATCGACGCCTATCCGGACAAGGTCTTTACCGGACGGATCGCCTACATTTACCCGATGCTCAAGCCCGAGACCCGCAGCGTGCCGGTGCGCGTCGAGCTGGCAAATCCCGGCGGCCTGCTCAAGCCGGCCATGTTTGCCACGCTCGAGCTGTCGGTCGGCAGCGCAACCCGCGCGTTGGCGGTACCGTTCTCGGCAGTAATCGACAGCGGTGTGCGACGCATCGTCCTCGTACAGAGCGGCGATGGCCGTTTCTCGCCGCGCATCGTCCGACTGGGGGTGCGCGCCGGTGACTATGTCGAGGTTCTCGAAGGCATCCGGCCCGGCGAGGCTGTCGTTGTTGCGGCGAACTTCCTGATCGACGCGGAAAGCAATCTGCAGGCCGCTATCGGCGGCTTCGGCCGGACCGGTGAAGCGGACGCGGCCGCACGGCCAGGCAGTGCGCCACCCGCCGCCGGGTCGGAACATGCCGCTCCTGCCGGGCACGCCGGCAAGGGCAGCAACCATGCGGGCCACTGACATGCTCAGGTCAATCATCGACTGCTCGGCACGCCATCGCCTGCTGGTGCTGCTGGCGACCGCCAGCATCGTCCTGGCAGGGATCTTTGCCGCCATCCGGCTGCCGATCGACGCGCTGCCCGATCTGTCCGATGTGCAGGTCATCGTCTATACCGAATACCCCGGCCAGGCGCCGCAAGTGGTCGAGGATCAGGTTACCTATCCCTTGACGACCGCCTTGCTGGCCGTGCCGAAGTCGCGCGTCGTGCGTGGCTTCTCGTTCTTCGGCGCGTCTTTCGTTTACGTCATCTTCGCCGACGACGCGGACATCTACTGGGCGCGCTCACGGGTGCTCGAGTCGCTCAATGTGGCCAGCGGGCGGATGCCGAAAGGTGTCATCCCGCAGATCGGGCCGGACAGCAGCGGCGTCGGCTGGGTTTACCAGTACGCGCTGCTCGCCAGAGACAAGACCCTGGCCGAGCTGCGCACGATGCAGGACTGGTATCTGCGCTATCCGCTCAGCAAGGCCGGCGGCGTTGCCGAAGTGGCGTCGCTCGGCGGTTTTGTACAGACCTACCAGGTGACGGTCGATCCGGACAAGTTACGCGCCTATGGCATCCCGCTGATGAAGGTGGCGCAAGTGATCCGCGATTCGAACCGCGATGTCGGCGGCCGCGTCGTTGAGCTGGCTGAAACCGAGTATATGGTGCGTGGCAGGGGCTACTTGCACAGCCGGGCCGATATCGAACAGATCGCGGTGAAGGCCGAGCGCGGAACGCCGGTCCTCATTCGCGATATCGCGCGCGTCGAAATGGCGCCTGACGAACGGCGTGGCGTCAGCGAGCTGAACGGCGAAGGCGAGGTCGTCTCCGGCATCGTCATGGCACGCCACGGCGAGAACGCACTGGCGGTGATCAAGAACGTCAAAGCGAGGCTGGACGAGGTGTCCGCGGGACTGCCGGCCGGGGTGAGCGTGGAAACGGTCTATGACCGCTCGCAGTTGATCGAGCGCGCCATCCGGACGCTGAAGACGACGCTGGCGGAGGAGTCGGCGATCGTCGCGCTCGTCTGCATTCTCTTCCTGCTGCATGTGCGCAGTGCACTGGTCGCCATCCTCATGCTGCCGGTCGGCCTGCTCGTAGCCTTCATTGCCATGCGTCTGCTCGGCATGAACGCCAACCTGATGAGCCTCGGCGGCCTTGCCATCGCCATCGGTGTCATGGTCGACGCGGCCATCGTCATGATCGAGAACGCCCACAAGCACCTCGAGCGGCTACCGGCGACAGCTCGCCCGGAGCAGCGTGGCGAGGCGATCGTCGTTGCCGGAAAGGAAGTCGGCCCGGCGCTCTTCTTCTCGCTGCTCATCATCACCGTTTCCTTTCTGCCGGTGTTTACCCTCGAGGCGCAGGAAGGCCGCCTTTTCGCGCCGCTCGCGTGGACAAAGACCTTTGCCATGGCCGGTGCAGCGTTGCTTTCGCTGACGCTGGTGCCGGTTCTGATGCTCCTGTTTATCCGTGGACGCATCGTGCCCGAAGCGCGCAATCCGGTAAACCGCCTCCTCGTCTTCGCCTATCGGCCGGCGATAGCCTGGGTCATGCAGCGCAAGATGCTGACCGTCATTCTCGCCGCCATCACCCTCGCACTCAGCCTCTGGCCGGCCGGCCGGCTTGGGTCCGAGTTCATGCCGACGCTCAATGAGGGCACACTGTTCTACATGCCGACCTCGCTGCCTGGCATGTCGATCACCAAGGCCGCCGAGTTGCTGCAAACGCAGAACAGGATCATCAAGCGTTTTCCCGAGGTGGCCTCCGTCTATGGCAAGGCCGGACGCGCCAATACGGCAACCGATCCGGCGCCGAGCGAGATGTTCGAGACGATCATCAACCTCAAGCCGGAGGGCGAATGGCGCCCGGGGATGACGACCGACAAGCTGATCGCCGAACTCGACCAGGCGCTGCAGTTCCCCGGCGTTGCGAACTCGTGGACCATGCCGATCAAGGCACGCATCGACATGCTGTCGACCGGCATCCGGACGCCGATCGGCATCAAGGTGTTCGGCAACGACCTGAACGAGCTGGAACGGCTGGCCAAGTCCATAGAGGCCGTCGTCAAGCGGCTGCCCGGCACCACCAGCGCCTTCGCCGAGCGCATTACCGGCGGCTATTACCTCGACATCGAGCCGCAGCGCGAACAGCTCGCGCGCTACGGTCTGGCTGTCGGCGACCTGCTGGCGGTGATCGGCAGCGCGCTTGGCGGCGAAACGGTGACCACCACCGTTGAAGGCCGCGAGCGTTTTGCCGTCACCTTGCGCTACCCGCGCGAACTGCGTGGTGATGCACAAAGCATAGCGCGCGAGGTCCTGGTGCCGACGATGGACGGCGCGATGATTCCCCTTGGACAGGTGGCGCGCGTTGCGATCGTGCAAGGCGCGCCGGCCATTCGCACGGAAAACGCGCTGCTCTCCGCGTACATCTACGTCGACCTGCGCGGGCGCGACCTCGGTGGCTATGTGGCGGAGGCGAAACGCGCAGTGGCCGAGCAGATCAGGTTTCCTGCGGGCTACTACGCGACGTGGAGCGGCCAGTTCGAGTATATGGAGCGGGCAATCGACAAAATGAAGATCGTCATACCGCTCACGCTGCTCATCATCTTCTTCCTGCTCTACCTGAACTTTGGACGGTTGAGCGAAACCTTCATCGTCATGCTCTCGATTCCCTTTGCCTTGGTCGGCGGCGTCTGGCTGATCTGGCTGCTTGACTATAACCTCAGCGTCGCCGTTGCCGTCGGCTTCATTGCTCTCGCCGGCGTTGCCGCGGAGACGGGTGTCGTCATGCTCATCTATCTGGATCATGCCTGGTCGGTGGCGCAGCAGGCGGCTGCCGCGGCTTGCCGCCGGCCCGCTCCGGCGGAACTCCACGCCGCGGTGATGGAAGGCGCCGTCGAACGTGTGCGACCGAAGATGATGACGGTCGTCGCCATCATGGCCGGTCTGCTGCCGATCATGTGGGGCAGCGGCACCGGTTCAGAAGTCATGCGCCGAATCGCTGCACCAATGGTAGGCGGCATGCTGTCGTCGACCCTCCTGACGCTGATCGTCATTCCGGCACTCTATACTCTGGTGCAGGAACAGCGCCTGCGGCACACCGGGTAGTCAGGCTTGTCGTTCGTTGTCCATCAACCGCCAGCGTCAGGCGTCGGCGGTTGACCCACCCTTGAACGGCGGCAGCGCGCCCGCCGTTCGGCGTGCTCCGGTGCCTGTCCACACCCCGGCCGGGACTACACCGTCCGCCGATTCACTGCCCATTGTTTTCATGAAATCGAGAAGTCGCAGCGAGGCGCCGAGACGAAGGAAATTGCCGGCAAGATGCGGGCGCTGAACGCGCGCTATACGCAGAGCAACGAGAAGCTTGTGGCCCTGGCCAGGGAAGACGAACGCGTGGCGATGCAGGACTTGATTCAGGGCGAGGCGCGCAGTACGCAGCGTGAGCTTTCCGCCGAAAGCGAGAGGTTCATCAAGATTCAGCAGGAGCGCAAGGCGCAGGCGGAGCAGGACGCCGAAAGCGCGCACATTCTCGCCGAACGCTTGATGTTCGTGCTGTTGGGAATGGCGACGCTCATCGCCGGCGGCATTGCTTTTCTCGTTACCCGGCGAATTGCCATGCAACTCGGCGGCGAGCCGGAAGCGGCCCGGCAACTCGTTCAGCGCATTGCGGGCGGTGATCTGAGGCAGGACCTGCAGCTGCGGGTGAACGACAGGCAGAGCCTGATGGCGCATCAGCAGAAGATGCAGGAACACCTGCGCTCGCTGCTGCGGGAGATTACCGGAACCGTCGAACGTACCGAGAATGCGGCGCAGACCCTCGCCAGTTCGGCGCAGCAGGCAGCCGCTGCGTCGGCGACAACGAGCGAATCGGCGACCTCGATGGCCGCTGTGGTGGAAGAAATGTCGGTCAGTATCAGTCAGGTGGCAGAGAATGCGCGTAACGCCTTGCAGACGGCAAACGAGGCAGCCACGCTATCCGACAGTGGCGGCGGCGTGATCGAGGAAGCAACCGCCGAGATCAACCGGATTGCCGATACCGTTCGCCGGACGTCCAAAGCGATCGGCATCCTCGACGAAAGCTCGGCAAAGATCTCCACCGTCGTGCAGGTCATCAAGGAAGTGGCCGATCAAACCAACCTGCTGGCCCTCAACGCGGCGATTGAAGCCGCTCGCGCCGGCGAGTCGGGACGCGGCTTCGCCGTCGTTGCCGACGAAGTGCGCAAGCTTGCCGAGCGCACCGGCAAAGCGACCAATGAGATCAACGCGATGGTCGTACAGATTCAGGAGGAAACGCGCAACTCGCTCAGGTCGATGGATTCCGCCGTGGAGCAGGTTGACCGCGGCGTCGAGCTGTCCGGCTCGGCGGGAACGGCGATCCGCAACATTCGCGGAAGCGTTGACAAGGTCGTCGCCGCGGTCAACGACATCCGCAGTGCGATCGAGGAACAATCGATCGCCAGTCAGCAAATTGCCCAGCGCGTCGAGCAGGTCGCGCAAGCGTCCGAAGAAAACAACGCCGCGGCACAGCAGACAGCGGCGGCGGCGCAGACGCTCAGCGATCTGGCAGTCGGTTTGCGCAGCACGGTCGGCCAGTTCAGGACCTGAGGAGTTGCGCAGAAGAGGCTGAAAAGGGATCGACGCGCTGCGCGGTAGACGAGCGCACGGCGGGTGCGCGGCGCTGGCTGCTACCCGCCGTAGTTATTCTCGGCGAAGCTCCAGTTGGCCAGGTGGGCAAGAAACGTCTCGACGAATTTCGGACGCAGATTGCGGAAATCAATGTAGTACGCATGTTCCCAGACGTCGATGCAGAGGAGTGCCTGGTCGCCGGTCGTCAATGGCGTACCGGCAGCGCCCATGTTGACGATATCCAGTGATCCGTCTGCCTTCCTGACCAGCCAGGTCCATCCTGAACCGAAGTTGCCGACGGCGGACGCCTGAAAAGCCTTGGCAAAGTCGGCAAAGCTGCCCCACTTGTCGTCGATCGCCGTTGCCAGTGCGCCGCCCGGAGCACCGCCTCCGGCAGGGCTGAGGCAGTTCCAGAAGAATGTGTGGTTCCATACCTGTGCTGCGTTGTTGTAGATGCCGCCCGGCGGTGCCGTGGTGACAATCGCTGGCAGATCGAGCGATTCGTACTCCGTCCCCTTGATCAGGTTGTTGAGATTCGTGACATAAGCCTGGTGGTGCTTGCCATGATGGAATTCCAGTGTTTCCTGCGACATGTGCGGGGCAAGGGCATCAATGGCAAAGGGAAGTTTGGGCAGCAGATGTTCCATTTGAGCGTTCTCCGTGAGTGTCATTCGTGATGAGGCAGAGCGGGCGAAAGAAAGGCGAGAAACAGGGCGAGAAACGACAGGCAAGACAAATCCGATCGTGCTGTCTTCGGGCGACGGGATTCTAGTCGGGGCCGAAGCTGCCGGCAATGGCCTGGCCGTCAAATGGCTGCCCGTCGTCGTGGGAGAGCGCGAGCACGCGCGCATCGAAGCGTCCGTGCCCGAGGAAGACAGCGACACGCTGCGTAGGTTCCAGCGTTCGGCTGTCGCGCACGCAGCGCCCGCGCTCGTCGGCGACCATGGCATAGCCGCGGGCAAGGACTGCCGTCGGGTTCAAGTGGGCAAGGCACGCCGCCAGGCGAGCAAGATCACTCTGTTTGTCCTGCCACGTCCGGTACCGGGCAGCGTCGATGCGCGCGGCAAGGCCATCGAGGTCGTGGCGCAGCCGGGTTGGCTCAGGACGCCTCAGGATGATGCGACGCCCGTAGTCAGCGAGCGCGCCGAGTGCTTGCGCAGTGGCTTGCCGCATGGCGAGCCGCAACTCCCGGCGACGCTGTGTCAGGATCTCTTGCTGGCGGGTCAGACGTTGCGCCGGATGCTCCAGGCGCCGGGCGAGCCAGTCGAGTTGCTGGCCATTCTGGTCAAGCCGGTGACCCATCTGGCGGCGCAAGCTTGCTTGCAGGGCGGCCAGTCGGGTGAGCAGCGCGCGTCTCTCGGGAACTGCGAGTTCGGCCGCAGCCGTGGGCGTTGGCGCGCGCTGGTCGGCGGCGAAGTCGGCAATCGTGAAATCGGTTTCATGGCCGATTCCACTCACCACTGGCAGTGGGCAGCCACGGATGGCGCGGGCAACCGTTTCGTCATTGAACGCCCAGAGGTCCTCCATACTGCCGCCGCCGCGGCAAACGATCAGCACGTCGCACTCGCCGCGCTGACCTGCACGATCAATTGCGCGGGCGATGAGCACTGCGGCACCCTCCCCCTGCACCGGTGTGGGGTAGAGCACAATGCCGACTTGTGGCGCACGACGTGCCAGCGTGCTCAGCACGTCGCGCAAAGCGGCCGCCTGCGGCGAGGTGACGATGCCGACACGACGTGGAAAAGCCGGCAGCGATCTCTTTGCGCTGACGGAAAACAGGCCTTCGCGCTCGAGCCTGTCCTTGAGGCGCAGAAAGCGCTCGAAGAGGCTCCCCGCGCCGCCGCGGCGCGCCGCTTCAACGTTGAGCTGGAAATCTCCGCGCGCTTCGTAGAGCGTGACGAGGACGCGAGCCTCGATGTGCTGACCGTTTTCGAGTCGCCAGCCGAGGACCTGCGCGCGGCTGCGAAACATGATGCAGCGCACTTGTGCGGAGCTGTCCTTGAGGGAAAAGTAGACGTGTCCGGAAGCTGCATAGCTGAGATTCGATACCTCGCCTGCCACCCAGCAGAGTGGGAAAGCGGCCTCAAGCCGCTCACGGGCGAGACGATTGAGTACGGAAATCGGGATGACCGGGATGGGTTCCGCGAGGCTGGCGGCGAGCATCGGAAAGTTTGCCATGCCGCCATTCTACACCGGCTGCCGCGCGTGCCCGGCCTTCGCCACGAATCCGGCAGCGCTCGACGCCGGCCTTCGCCTGCTTTTTCGGCAGAGAGAAAAGGATGTTCTGGAAGAGTGAGTTATCTGATTCACCAACAGCCTGTCGGGACGCTTGTCCACAGATGGCGGGGATAGCCTCGCCGACTTGCCGACTGCACGGGACTTGCTGCCGACGCTGACGCAGGCTAAAGTGGCCGCTTGTCCACATCCTTTGGGGAAAACCGTGTTTGCCATCGTACAGGCTGCTGGCTGGCCGATCTGGCCTTTGCTGTTGGCGTCGGTGATTGCCGTTGCCTTGATCATCGAGCGCTCGGTTGCCTTGCGGCGCGCCAGGGTTGTGCCGCTTGGCCTGTTGCAGAGGGTTGTCGCGGAGTATCGGCAGAACGGTGCAAACATGGCAATGGTCGACGAGCTGGATGCGCACTCGCCGCTTGGACGGGTGCTCGCTGCCGGTCTGCGCAACGTCGGCAGCTCGCGCGACATCATGCGGGAGGCCATCGAAGAGGTCGGCAGTGTCGTTGCGCACGATCTTGAACGCTACCTGACGACCCTCGGCACGATCGCTTCGATCAGCCCCTTGATGGGCCTGTTCGGCACCGTGGTCGGCATGATCGAGATCTTCGGTTCGCAGGCGCCGAGCGGCAGCAACCCGATCCAGTTGGCGCACGGTATCTCGGTGGCCTTGTACAACACCGGCTTCGGTTTGTTGATCGCCATTCCCAGCATGATCTTCTGGCGGCATTTCCGGGCACTTATCGACGGCTTCATCATCGAGATGCAGCAACAGGCGGTGCGCCTGGTCGAGGTTCTGCACGGCGAAAGAACGTCCTGAGGTCGCCGATGAACTTCCGACGTGGGGGTGGCAGCGAAGCACCCGAGATCAATCTCATCCCGCTCATCGATGTACTCCTGGTGATCATCATTTTCCTCATGTTGACCACCACCTATGCCAAGTTCTCCGGCCTGGAGATCAATTTGCCGACCGCCGAGGCAGGCAAGCAGAATGAACAGCCGAACGAGATCAGCGTAGTGATCACCGCCACTGGCCATGTGCTGGTCAACAAGGTGCCGCTGGCGGCGCCGAGTGTGCAGACGATCAGCGAAGCCCTGCGGCGTGCGGCCGGCGAAGCCGGGGAACCGGTCGTCGTCATCAATGCCGACGCCAAGGCGACTCATCAGAGCGTCGTTGACATCATGCAGGCGGCGCAAAGCGCTGGTCTGGCGCGGATTTCTTTTGCCACGCAAGCCCCGTCCTGATGGCTTCCCGCCTCGCGCAGCGTCTCGTGCGCTGGTGGTACGAACCGCGTCTGGTTCCGTTTCTCTGGTTGTTGCTGCCCGCCTCCCGGCTCTACGGCGCTCTCGCCGGGCTGCGGCGCGCGGCCTATCGCTGCGGTCTGCTGCCTGCCTACCGCCTGCCCGTTCCGGTCATCGTCGTTGGCAATCTGACGGTCGGAGGCAGCGGCAAGACGCCTCTGGTTCTTTGGCTCGTGCAACGTCTGCGCGAGAGCGGCCGGCGTCCGGGGATCATCAGTCGCGGTTACGGCGGCAGCGACCGGCAGGTACAGGCCGTCAAGCCGACTTCGCTCTGGTCGGTCGTCGGTGACGAGCCCATGCTTCTCGCCAGGCGTAGCGGCGTGCCGGTTTTCGTTGGTCGCGATCGCGTCGCAGCAGGCAAGGCTCTGCTTGCCGCTCACCCTGACTGCGACGTGATCGTTGCCGATGACGGTTTGCAGCACTATCGCCTGCAGCGCTCGATCGAGCTGGTCGTCTTCGACGAGAGAGGCGATGGCAATGGCCGACTGCTTCCGGCCGGCCCCTTGCGTGAGCCGCTGCGGCGGCTGCTGCGGGTCGGCGCCGTGGTTTGGAATGGCGGGCTGCCACAGGTGCTGCCGCATGCTGCGCAGGCAGTGCCGAACTTCGCGATGAAGCTGGTCGGCGAGCATTTCGTTGCCGTTGGCGGGGAGCCGCGCAGCTGCAGCGCGGCAGCCTGGCCGGGGCGAAAGGTCTACGCGCTGGCCGGCATCGGCAATCCACAGCGCTTTTTCCGACAGCTGGAGGGGCTCGGCCTGCAGGTTGAGGCTTATCCCTTTGCCGATCATCATCCTTATTGCGCTGCCGATCTCCTTTTTGCGCACGATGGTGTTCTGCTGATGACCGAGAAAGATGCGGTAAAATGCGCCGCATACGTCTCCGGAGAGGCCTGGATGCTGCCGGTTGAGGCAGTCATCAGCGGGGCGCCGGGTCATGCCGACCTGTTCGAGACGATACTGGAGAAACTCCATGGATGCTCGCCTGCTTGATATTCTCGTTTGCCCGGTCTGCAAGGCGAATCTCGAGTACCGCAAGGCGCAGTCGGAACTGGTATGCAAGCCCTGCAAACTGGCCTTCCCGATTCGCGACGGTATCCCGATCATGCTGCAGGATGAGGCGCGTTCACTGCCGGTCGACACAGATTGAACCAGGTCGGTAGCGTGTCATTCAAGGTCGTCATTCCGGCGCGCTTCGCGTCGACACGCTTGCCGGCCAAGCCGCTGCTTGATCTTGGCGGCAAGCCGATGGTTGTCCGCGTGGCCGAGCGTGCGCTGCTCTCGGCAGCCGATCAGGTGGTCATCGCGACCGATCATCTTGCGGTGCTGGAAGCGGCCGAGCGTCACGGTCTACGCGCCGTGCTGACGGCTAGCGAGCACGCGACAGGCACGGATCGCCTGGCCGAAGTCGTCGAGTTGTCGGCCTGGGGCGACGAGATGATCGTGGTCAACGTGCAGGGTGACGAGCCGCTCGTCGATCCACAGTTGATCGATCAGACCGCCTTTCGCCTGGCATCGAGCGGCGCCGATATGGCAACAGTTGCCCACCCGCTGATCGACGCTGCCGACTTCTTCAATCCGCATGTGGTCAAGGTCGTGTGCGCCGCGAATGGCGATGCGCTGTACTTTTCGCGCGCACCGATTCCCTTTGCCCGCGACCATTTCGCCGGCCCGGCGGGCGGCGAAACCCTGCCGCCGGGGATGCCGGCTTTCCGGCACGTCGGACTGTACGCGTATCGCGCCGGCTTCCTGCGCGCCTATAGCCAACTCCCGGCATCACCGCTGGAGAGCGTCGAGGCGCTTGAACAGTTGCGCGCCTTGTGGCACGGTTTCCGCATCAGTGTACACCTTGCCGATCACCTGCCGACGACCGGCGTCGATACGCCGGAGGATGCACGCTTGATGCAGGAACACTTCAAAAAGGTTTGACCGTGCGCGCTTTTGCGGGTAAGTTTCCGCTTGTCGAGCACGACAACGTGCTGCCGGAGCCCGAGACTGCAAGTTTAATTGCATGAACAATATAACAAATTGTTTGATCTGATTGTTCCGAAGGCGGACCATGAGACTTATTCTGCTAGGCGCGCCGGGGGCCGGAAAAGGTACCCAGGCGCAATTTATTCGTGAGAAGTTCGGCATCCCGCAGATTTCTACCGGGGACATGCTGCGGGCAGCGGTGAAGGCGGGCACACCGCTCGGCATTGAGGCCAGGAAGGTCATGGATGCAGGGGGGCTTGTCTCCGACGACATCATTATCGGCCTGGTGACCGATCGCCTGCAGCAGGCAGATTGCCGGACAGGCTATCTGTTTGACGGTTTCCCGCGCACGCTGCCGCAGGCGGAAGCGATGAAGGTCGCTGGCGTAGCGCTTGACTACGTTCTGGAAATCGACGTTGCTGACCAGGAGATCATCGACCGCATGAGCGGGCGGCGCGTGCACCCTGCTTCCGGGCGGACCTATCACATTCGCTTCAATGCGCCGCGGGTCGACGGCAAGGATGATGTGACCGGCGACGAACTGGTTCAGCGCGATGACGATCGCGAGGATACGGTCAGGAAGCGCCTCGAGATTTACCATTCGCAGACGAAACCTCTGCTCGACTACTACCGCAACTGGGAGACCAGCGGCGACCCTCGGGCGCCGAAATGTCGCCGTATTGCCGGAGTAGGCAGTGTGGAGGAGATAAGGGCGGCGGCATTCGCTGCCTTGCACTAGGAGGTTGCCGCTTTTCGCCAGCGAAGGGCGGCAGGTTGCGCAGTGAAGGTGTGACGTTAGGCCGACCGGCGGGCAGTTTCCGCAGGTCCGGGTAACTTTTGAGAGGGAGGTTGCTTATGTCGTCGTTTCTGATGTTCGCGCTGGTATGCGCGGTCATTGCGGTGCTTTACGGAGCCGCCATGACGAAATGGATTCTCTCGTTGCCGGCTGGCAACCCACGCATGCAGGAAATCGCCAAGGCCATCCAGGAGGGCGCTTCAGCCTACCTCGCCAAGCAATACACGACGATCGCCGCTGTCGGGGCGGTGCTGTTCGTCGTCATCTGGCTTGCCCTCGGCAAGCTGATGGCCATCGGCTTCCTGATCGGCGCCGTGTTGTCCGGCGCGACGGGTTTCATCGGGATGAACGTGTCGGTGCGCGCCAACGTCCGCACGGCGGAAGCAGCGCGCAGCGGCATTTCGGCGGCACTCAGCGTCGCCTTCAAAGGGGGGGCCATCACCGGCATGCTTGTCGTCGGACTGGGCCTCCTCGGCGTAGCCGGCTACTACGCCTTCCTCAAGGGATCTGGCGGCGACTTGCAGCACAGCGTCGAACCGCTTGTCGGTCTTGCTTTTGGCGGATCACTGATTTCGATTTTTGCCCGGCTTGGCGGTGGTATCTTCACGAAGGGGGCCGATGTGGGCGCCGACCTGGTCGGCAAGGTCGAGGCCGGCATTCCGGAAGACGATCCGCGTAACCCGGCGGTCATCGCCGACAACGTCGGCGACAATGTCGGTGACTGCGCGGGCATGGCGGCCGACCTTTTCGAAACCTATGCGGTGACCGTCGTCGCGACGATGGTCCTTGGCGCGATGATGCTGAAAGGCGTTGCCGGGGCCAACGACAATCTGATCGTCTATCCGCTGGTCCTTGGCGGGGTGTCGATTCTTGCCTCGATCATCGGCTGCTTTTTTGTCAAGGCGACCGAAGGCGGCAAGATCATGAACGCCCTCTACCGCGGCCTGGCGGTTGCCGGTGTCCTGGCGCTGATCGCCTTTTACCCCATTACGACAATGTTGTTGGGGAATGGCGTGACCTTGGCTGATGGCAGCTTGATCACGTCGATGAACATCTTCTGGTCGGCGGCGATTGGTCTCCTGTTGACCGGAGTGCTCGTCTGGATCACCGAGTACTACACCGGTACCGATTTCGCGCCCGTGAAGCGCGTCGCCGAGGCATCCACCACCGGGCACGGGACGAACATCATTGCCGGTCTGGCTGTTTCGATGAAAGCCTGCGCTCTGCCGGTCCTTGCCGTCTGTGCTTCGATCTACATCACGTATGCGCTGGCCGGGCTGTTTGGCATTGCCATCGCCGCGACGTCAATGCTGTCGATGACGGGTATCATCGTCGCCCTCGACGCCTACGGCCCGATCACCGACAACGCCGGCGGGATTGCCGAAATGTCGGGATTGCCGAAGTCGGTGCGTGACGTTACCGACCCGCTTGACGCGGTCGGCAACACGACCAAGGCGGTAACCAAAGGCTATGCCATCGGTTCTGCGGGCTTGGCGGCGCTGGTCCTTTTCGCCGACTATACGCACGCGCTGGAGGTCAATTTCGGCGGCGGCCTTCGTTTCGATCTTTCCGATCACATGGTGATCATCGGCCTCTTCCTGGGTGGCCTGATTCCCTACCTCTTCGCCGCCATGGCGATGGAGGCCGTCGGTCGGGCGGCGGGCGCGGTGGTGATCGAGGTCCGCCGGCAGTTCAAGGAAATCAAGGGCATCATGGAAGGCAAGGCGAAGCCCGATTATTCGCGCGCCGTCGGCATGTTGACTGTGGCCGCCATTCGCGAAATGATCGTGCCGTCGCTGCTGCCGGTGCTGGTGCCGGTGCTCGTCGGTCTGCTGCTTGGTCCGAAGGCGCTTGGCGGCCTGCTGATGGGAACAATCATCACCGGTCTGTTCGTCGCCATCTCGATGACCACTGGCGGCGGCGCCTGGGACAATGCCAAGAAATACATCGAAGACGGTCATTTCGGCGGCAAGGGCTCGGATGCGCACAAGGCAGCCGTTACCGGTGATACCGTCGGTGATCCCTACAAGGACACCGCTGGACCAGCGGTAAACCCGTTGATCAAGATCATCAATATCGTTGCCTTGATGATCGTGCCGCTGATGGTTCCTGCTTCGCCCGGCAAACCCGTTGCCGCGGCGCCTGCGCCGGCTGTTTCATCGTTGCCGGCGGCGGCGAAGATCTACTTTGCGGTCGGTTCGGCTGACTTGCCGGGTGACGCGGCGGCGACGCTTGCCGCGATTGTTGCGCACGCCAAAGCCAATCCGAATGCCAAGCTTGCCATCTCCGGTTTCCACGACCCGAGCGGCAGCCAGGCGGTAAACGAGGAAGTCGCCAAGAACCGCGCGAAGGCTGTGCGTGATGGACTGAAAAACGTCGGCATCGCCGAAGAGCGGATCGAGTTGAAGAAACCCCAGCTCACGACGGGTACCGGTGATGCAGCCGAGGCCCGCCGCGTCGAGGTCAGCGTTCAGTAATATCGAGCTGGTTTTTCGTCTCTGTATCCGGGTGGCAGGCAGTCGCCCGGAAAAGATAAGGGCCGCCCAAGCGGCCCTTATCCTTTTGAGGCGGAGGGGTGGTGCCAGGCAGGGCCACTCCCCGGCCTGGCGACAAACGATTCCCTTCTAGACAGCGAGCGATGGATTGAGCGTGTAAGTGCCGATCAGACTTGCTTCAGCGAGAATGTGCCCCTGCATCGCCGTGCGCACATCGTGGCCGGTCGCTCGTGCCGCGCAGTCCAGCTTCGCGACATCAAGGGCAAAGACGGTGAACACGTAGTGATGGACGATTTCGTCGTTCCACGGCGGGCAGGGTCCGTCGTAGCCGTAGTAATCGCCTCGCATGTCGTTGTCGCCGGCAAACCAGCCGGTATAGTCGTTGATCCCCTGGCGGGCGCCAAATGGGGCATGTGGGCCGGCCTTGCCACGCGGCGTCACCTCGCTCGAAAAGGCGCCTGATTCAATCTCGTCGACTTTGGCCGGCAGGTCAAAGAGGACCCAGTGGAAGAAGTCGACGCGCAGCAGTGAGGCCGGAACCGTTCGGCCTTCCTGGTTGACGTCGTCGCCTTTGCTCGGCACATCCGGGTCGTGACAAATGATGGCAAAGGAGAGTGTTCCCGCCGGCACGTCGCGCCACGCCAGATGCGGGTTGAGGTTCTTGCCAAGGCAAACATGGTGCTCCGGGTCGGGGATGCAGAAGGCGAATTCGCCCGGAATTCGCCACCCGTCGCTGAGACTGTTGCTGATCAGTTTCATCATCGTTCCTCCTGGTTATTCATGCGGAATTCACTCGACCGCCCGGCGTCTGAAATCGTTCAGGCGGAAACCTGCGGCCCATAGTGTAGCGAAATAGATGCCTGCACCGAAGATGACGATGAGCGAAAGATGCAGCAAGCGTTCGCCCAGCCCCTGCCTCAACCAGTCGCCGGCATCGCCGGCAGCAAACCAGAGCGCGACGCTCATGGTCAGCAAGGCAGCCAGCAGCTTGCTGAAGAATGCGGGCCAACCGGGGAGCGGCGAGTAGATGCGTTGCTGGCGCAGTCCTCGATAAAGCAGAGCAGCATTCAGGCAGGCGGCAAGACCGATGGCCAGCGCCAGCCCCGCATGACGCAGCCAGGGGATCAGGACGAGATTCAGGATCTGTGTGGCGAGGAGGCAGAGCAAAGCGATGCGGACTGGCGTGCGCACATTCTGGCGAGCGTAGAAGCCTGGCGCCAGCACCTTGACCAGAATCAGCCCAAGCAGACCGAGGCTGTAGGCAACCAGCGCCTCGCGCGTGTGCAGCACATCATCGGTCGTGAAGGCGCCATGATGAAAGAGCGTCGTGATCAAGGGGACGGCGAGAATGGCGAGCGCCAGTGCCGCCGGTGCGGCGAGCAGGAAGGTCAGGCGCAGACCCCAGTCGAGCAAGTGCGAGTACTCATTGTCTCGTCCGGCGGCGTGGCACTTGCTCAGCGATGGCAGGAGAATGGTGCCGAGTGCTGCGCCGAGCAGGCCGGCCGGAAACTCCATCAGGCGGTCGGCGTAGTAAAGCCAGGAAACGCTTCCGGTGTTCAGAAATGAGGCAAAGATGGTGTTCAACAGCAGGCTGACCTGAGCGACCGAAACGCCCAACAAGGCCGGAGCCATGAGCCGGAAGATGCGGCGTACGCCTTCATCATGCAGGCTGAGGGAGAATCGTGGCAGCATCCCGAGGCGGGCGAGGCTGGGAATCTGGAAGATGAGTTGCAGGGCGCCACCGAGGAACACGGCCCAGG
>WBZP01001308.1_pt1 | contig 26624 bp, 23 predicted proteins | sample 5204301 | NCBI WGS metagenome assembly WBZP01 (sample SAMN12412401, study PRJNA552823) | activated sludge metagenome | isolation source: activated sludge from nitrification reactor of wastewater treatment plant... | place: USA: Pennsylvania | collected 2017 | reverse complement strand
GATCCACGCGGGATGACGGGGGCGGGGCTCGGCAGTCGGTTCGCTGTTGCCGAGCACGGGAAGATGCCGAGCGGTGTGCTGTGTGCTGTCCATTACAGGTCGATGGCCTCGCCGAAAGCGGCCTCAAAGGCCCCCTTCATGATCTCGCCATAGGTTGGATGCGGCAGCACGGTATGGAGCACCTCGGTCGCGGTCAGCTCGCCGCTGCGGGCCAGGCACAGCGCCGAGATCATGTCGCTGGCGGTGCCGCCCAGGATGTGCGCGCCGAGGATTTCGCCGGTCTGCTCATCGAGGACAACCTTGACCATTCCCTCGGTTTCGCCGGTCGCTTGGGCCTTGCCGGACGCCTTGAACGGGAACTTGCCGATCTTGATCTGGCGACCCTGCTCGCGGGCTTTCTGTTCGGTCAGGCCCATCGAGCCAACCTCGGGTCTGCAGAACGTCGCGCCGGGCATGCTGCTAAGGTCGACGCGGCGAATCTCGCGCTCCTCAATCCCCGCGAGCTTTTCGACGCAGGCGATGCCCTCGGCAGAGGCCTTGTGGGCGAGCAGCGGTCCGCCAATGCAGTCGCCGATGGCGTAAAAGCCGGGCTCGGGCTTGCCGTTTGGATCGAGCAGCCGATACCACTCATCGACGGCCAAAAAGCCTCGGTCAATCTTGACGCCCGCCGCCTGTGCGCCCACGGTGTCGAGGTTGCCGGTGACGCCGACCGCCGAGAGCACCTTGTCGACCACCAGCTCTTGGCTCTGGCCGGTCGAGTCGGTAAAGCGAACCTTTTGCGAGTCGCCGCTCTTTTCGCAGCCCGCAAAGCGCGCACCGAGGTGGATGCGGATGCCTTGCTTGGTAAGCTCACGACGGAGCTGCTCGGCGATCTCACTGTCTTCCACGGGCAGGATCTGCGGCAGCGCTTCGAGGACCGTCACCTGCGTACCGATGGCGTTATAGAAGTACGCGAACTCGATCCCAATCGCCCCGGCTCCAACGACCAGCAGCGACTTCGGCTGGCTTGGCAGGTTCATCGCCTCGAAGTAGGTCAGGATGTCTTTGCCGTCGGGAACTAGGCCCGGAATGGTCTTTGGCTTGGCCCCGGTCGCGACGATGATATGCGGTGCGGAAAGCTCTTTGCCATCGACAAACAGGCGCAGCTTGCCGCCTTCCCGGCGCAGCGTCGCGGTCTTATCGAGGTGCTCGATCTGGTTCTTTTTGAACAGCAGACCGACGCCACGCTTCTGGCCTTCGGCGATCTTGCGGCTGTTGGCGATGGCGGTGCCGTAATCGAAGCGGAGCCCATCGGCGACGATGCCGAGGTGGGCGCCCTTCTTCACGCTGGCAAACAGCTCCGCCGAGTGAAGCAGTGCCTTGGTCGGGATGCAGCCCCAGTTGGCGCAGATGCCCCCGAGGTGAGCGCGCTCGACCACGACCACTTTCTTGCCCAGCTGGGCGGCACGAATCGCGGCGACGTACCCGCCGGGTCCGCCTCCGACCACCACCACATCTGGACCTGTGCCCGGTGCGCTTGCGCTGGCTGGCTTGTTCATTACAGCACCAGCAGCATCGGCTCGCGCAGGCCCTCGACCACTTTGGCGAGCAGCTGGGCACCGAGTGCTCCATCGACGATGCGGTGATCACAAGACAGCGTCAGGGTCAGCCGCCTTCGGATCTCGATCGAGTCTTTGCCGTCCTTTTCGATGACCACGGGCCGCTTTTCGACCTGGCCGACCGCGAGGATTCCGCTCTCGGGCGGGTTGATGATCGCGTAGAACTCGCGGATGCCGTACATGCCCAGGTTGGTCAGGCTGAACGTGCCGCCGGTGTACTCCTCAGGACGGAGCTTTTTGTCGCGGCCTCGACCGGCGAGATCGCGGACCTCGCGGGCAATCGCACCGAGCGACTTTTGGTCAGCCCCGCGCACCACCGGCGTGATCAAGCCGTCATCGAGCGCCACCGCCACGCTGATATCCACCCGCCGATGCGCCACCGCGTTCTGTCCGTCCGGCGCAATCGACATATTGGCCCGTGGCGTAAGGCGCAGCGCCCGAGCAAGCGACTTCAGGATCAGGTCGTTGACCGAGACCTTCTCGCCGCCCGTGGCCTGGCTGGCGCGGTTGAGCTGCTCGCGGAAGGCCATCGCCGCTTCCATGTCGACTTCGCTCGTCAGATAGAAGTGAGGCACGGTCTGCTTGGCTTCGACGAGGCGCCGAGCCGCAGTGCGACGGATCATCGACAGCGGCTGGATTTCATCGCCAGCGAGCAGGACCGGGGCTGCCGCAGGAACCGCACTGGCCGCAGCCGGTGCCGCGACGGCGGAGAGCTTCGGGGCCGCTGCGACATCGCGCTTGACGATGCGACCGCCGGGACCGGTGCCCTTCACCGTGCGGATGTCGATGCCAGACTCGGTGGCCAGTCGCCGGGCGAGCGGAGAGGCGTGCAGTCGTCCACCGGACGGAGCGGCCTGGACCTGCGCAGGTTGGACAGGAGCCGCTGGAGCTGGAGCTGCCGCCGGAGTCGCAACGGGAGCTGGAGCCGCAACGGGAGCCGCCGCCGGAGTCGCAACGGGAGCCGGAGCTGCCACCTGCGCCGCAGGCTGAGGAGCCGGAGCGCCTGCCGTTAGTTCCTTGAGCAGTGCCGAGATGTCCTCGCCGCGTGCCCCGAGAATCGCCACCGGCGCGCCCAGCTTGACCGTCTGACCGGGCGCGGCCAGCAGCTTGAGCAGATAGCCCTCGTCCTCGAGGGGGAAGTCCATATTGGCTTTGTCGGTTTCAACCTCGGCAACGATGTCACCGGGATTGATCTTGTCGCCTTCTTGCTTGAGCCACTTGGCTACCACGCCCTCTTCCATCGTCGGGGACAGGCGCGGCATCGAGATGAGAGTTGCCATGCTGTGTAGTTCTCTCCGCGTTGGCAGCGGTGTTATCTGGGTTCGTTATTCGAGGGTGCGCTTGACGGCCGCGACGACCCGCGCCACATCGGGTAGCACGATGGCTTCGAGGTTGAGCGCATAGGGGACCGGTACGTCTTCCCCCGTGACTCGCTCAATGGGTGCATCGAGGTCGTCGAAACAGTTCTTCTGGACGCGATAGGCGATTTCACCGCTGAAGCTGGAATGCGGCGTCGCTTCCTGCACAATCACCAGGCGGTTGGTCTTCCGTACGGATGAGAAGATCAGATCCTCATCGAGCGGGCGCAGCGTCCGGGGATCGACAATCTCCACGTCGATGCCTTCTTTTTCCAGCTCTTTGGCCGCTTGCAGCGCCAGCCCCACCATCTTCGAGTACGCAACGATGGTGCAGTCTTTGCCGGGGCGCTTGATGTCGCCTTTGCCAAGCGGAATCAGGTATTCGCCTTCGGGCACCTCGCCGGTTTCGCCGTAGAGCAGCTCCGCCTCAATGAAAATCACCGGATCTTCATCGCGAATGGCGGTCTTGAGCAGGCCCTTGGCATCGGCGGGCGTCGCGGGCATCACCACCTTCAGTCCCGGCGTGTTGCAGTACATCGCCTCGAAGGAGCTGGAGTGCTGCGCGCCGAGCTGATGCGCCGCGCCACCGGCCCCGCGAATGACCATCGGTACATGGAACTGACCGGCGGACATCTGGTGAATCTTGGCAGCGGCGTTGATGATTTGGTCGATCGCCACCAGCGAAAAGTTAAACGTCATCAGCTCGACGATCGGACGGAGCCCAACCATCGCCGCGCCTACGCCGATTCCCACGAAGCCGCACTCGGCGATCGGGGTGTCGATGACGCGCTTTTCACCGAAGCGGGCCAGCATTCCCTGCGACACCTTGTAGGCACCGTTGTAATAGCCGACCTCCTCGCCCATCAAAAACACGCGTTGGTCGCGCTGCATCTCCTCGCTCATCGCTTGGTTGAGCGCTTCGCGGTACGACATCTTCGGCATCGTCGGTGATCTCTCCTCGGTGGCATCCTGTGGTCCGACCCATCCGCCTAAGAGCTTAGATGCTCTTGCGGGGGAGGGCGTGACCCATGCTCGGGCGAGCATATCAAATTTCCTGCCTCGCCAAGTGGGCCATAGCCGTGGTGGTGGGCACTGTGCGAAAATGAACAAACATGACCGCCAGCCACCCGCCGCTCATGGTCCCCACCCTCATCGCCAACAACTCACTGCGGCTGGACGAGGATGTGCTGCACGTTCACTGCGTGGGGGTGCTCGACCTACCGCAGATGAAGCAACTGGTGGTCGTCTACGACCAGTGCATCGACCACTTCGGCTATCTGCTGCTGCTGCTCGATGTCGAGCGCTCGACCGGGATGGACGCGACCAGCCGTCGCTACGGCAGCGAGTGGGCGAAGCACGTCACCACCGTGCAGTCATCGGCGGTCTACGGGGCGGGGATGATCGTGCGGGGCCTGCTCACGATGCTCAATCGGGCGACGTTCCTGGTTGCACGCGGCAAGCAGTCGGCGATGGAGTTTGTCGCAACGGAGGAGCTGGGTCGGCAGTGGCTGCAAGCGCAGCGTCCGCTGATGGTCAAGGCGGCGGCGGAGCGAAGGCGCAATCCCCCAAAGGCGCAAGCGGCCGGATCGCAGGATCGACTAAAAAAGATCTAGACCTCAAAGTCTCCGTCGGAAATGAGTCCGAGATGGTGGCGCTCTGCGGCTATCGCGAAGGTGCAAACTAGTGATATCCTGGAGTCGCGTAATATCTGGCCATGTCGATCGCTACCCCTACGGAAGGCTTCATCAAGTCAGCGGTACAGGCCAGTCGTACCGGCACTCTCTCTGCGCCTCACGGCACCACGCTTCACTGCAAAGGCTGGGGTCAGGAAGCGGCGCTGCGGATGCTGTGCAATAACCTCGATCCCACCGTCGCTGAACGACCTCAGGACTTGGTGGTCTACGGCGGAACCGGCAAAGCGGCCCGCAATCACGAAGCGCTCGAAGTGATCTTGCGTGAGCTGGTTTCACTCGGCAACGACGAGACGCTGCTCGTGCAGTCGGGCAAGGCGGTCGGCGTGCTGCGTACCCACGAAGACGCGCCACGGGTGATCATTGCCAACTCAAACCTCGTCCCGGCGTGGGGAAACTGGCAACACTTCTGGGAGCTCGAGGCGGCCGGGCTGATGATGTACGGGCAGATGACTGCCGGGTCGTGGATCTACATCGGCACCCAGGGCATCTTGCAGGGCACCTTCGAGACCTTTGCGGCGGCTGCCCAGAAGCACTTCGGCGGCACACTCGCCGGTCGGCTGGTCGTGTCGGCGGGACTTGGCGGAATGGGCGGCGCGCAGCCGCTCGCGGTGACGCTCAATGAAGGCGTGTTTTTGGGGATTGATGTCGATGCGTCGCGGATTCGTCGTCGGGTCGAGCAGGGCTATCTCGACAAGGAGGCGTCGAGCTTCGATGAAGCGCTGTATCTGCTGCGACAGGCGCAGGCCGAGCGAAGGCCTCTGTCGGTGGGTCTGTGTGCCAACGTCGCCGACGTTCTACCCCAGCTTCTCCAGCGCAACGTGATTCCGGATCTGCTCACCGATCAGACTTCGGCGCACGATCCACTCGGAGGCTATGTCCCGACTGGCTTGTCGCTCGAAGCGGCGGCTGAGCTGCGCAAAAGCGATCCCGACGGCTACATCGAACGAGCGCGGCGCACGATGGTGACGCAGCTTGTCGACTCGCTGGCGCTCCGCGAGCGGGGAACCCACCTGTTTGATTACGGCAACAACATTCGGGCCCAAGCGCTGCTTCATCCAGAGGCGGCCCGCGAAGGACTGGTGCACGACGCCCTGTTTGCGGCGATGCCGGGCTTTGTGCCCGCCTACATTCGTCCGCTGTTCTGCGAGGGCAAGGGGCCGTTCCGCTGGGCGGCTCTGTCCGGGGATCCGGCGGACATTGAGCGCACCGATGCGGCGGTCCTCGAGGTGATGAAGGGAACTCCCAGCGAGCCACACCTTCGTCGCTGGCTTGGGATGGCCAGCCGTCGCGTCAAGTTCCAAGGTCTGCCCGCCCGCATCTGCTGGCTCGGCTACGGCGAGCGCGCTCGCGTCGGCACCTACTTCAATGATCTCGTTGCCCGTGGTGAGCTAAAGGCCCCGATTGTGATTGGTCGCGATCACCTCGACTCCGGATCGGTGGCTTCGCCAAACCGCGAAACCGAGGCGATGAGAGATGGCAGCGATGCGGTCAGCGACTGGGTGTTCCTCAATGCGCTCGTCAATTGTGCCGCCGGTGCCACCTGGGTGTCGGTCCATCACGGTGGCGGCGTCGGCATTGGTTATTCGCAGCATGCCGGGATGGTGGTGGTTGCCGATGGCACCGATGCCGCCCGTCGTCGCTTAGAACGAGTCCTTACCAGCGATCCTGCGATGGGTGTGCTGCGGCATGCCGACGCGGGCTATCGCGAAGCAGTCGACTTTGCGGCGGCTCATGGTCCGCGAGTGCCGCACCTGACTCCTAGAAATGAACCTGCGCCGGGTTCGCCTGGCACGTAACCGCGTCCGCCCTGTCGCGGCGGGAGAGAAGATGACGTTGCTCTTTGGTCCGAACACGAGCCTTCGTTTCAAGCTGCTTCTACCGCCGCTGCTGCTGCTGTTCTTTTTGCTCACCACGCTGTCGATCGTCGGCAACAACTGGTTGCACGAGGTCTCGCAGCGGATGGCGCAGTCGCATGCCGATAGTCGCGTCGCCGACCTGGCGCACTCGACGCTGCTGGCCGAGGCGCTGCGCAATGCGCCCGAAAAGAACCTGGCACCACTGCTAAATGGCAGCGTCGACAACGACCCACGGTTGCTGTTTGCGGTGCTCAAGCTGCGTGACCAGCTCTTCATCGGTACGCGCAGTGGGGCCGAGGGGGAACAGCTATCGCTGCTGCTTGCGGACCAGAAGCGCTACAGCAACTTGGCGCAGAACGTCACCCAGCGACTCGCCAGCATTGAGTTTTCAATCGCTCGTCGATCGGTGTCGATACCGGGCACTACCGAGATGGCCGAGCTGACGCTGGCGGCCTCGCTGCGCGACCAGGTGGCGGACTATCGCACCAGCCTGTGGATCATCCTCGGCGTGCTCGGGGCGGCGCTGTTTGGCTATGCGATTTTCGCGATTTACCTGCTGTCGACGCTGGGACGGCGGATGGATCAGCTCTTCGATGCGGCCCATCGCGTCGAGCAAGGCGATATCAACGTACGGATTTCAAACCTGGTGCCGGACGATATCTTGGTGCTCGGGCGAGCTTTTGACATCGAGGCCGATCGGCTGTCCTCGGCCGTCAGCATGCTCCAAGGCGCAGCCGTCGTCGTCGATCGGGCCTCCACGGATGTTTCGCAGACGCGGGCTGGACTACAGCGGACGCTGACGGCGCAGGTGCGAGACATCGAAGAGGCGCTCCAGCTCTTACGGGAAGTGCTGGCCGGTTTTGGCTCTGCGAGCGTTCAGGCCGAGCAGTCCCGCGACGAAGCCCGTAGTGCCTCGACAAGCTGTCAGCGCCTAACCGGTAGTGTCCAGGATGCCACCGCGACCATCGAGGAGGCCGAGCGCGTCGTGGCCCAGGCCTCGGATAGCCTCGGACAAGTGGCCAACGCAACCGCTGACATCGCCAAGCATGCCGATACGCTCTCTGACACGACCTCTTCGACGGCGAGCGCCATGCTGCAGATGAAGCACTCGATCTCGCGGGTCCGTGAGACCGCCATCACCGCCGCCAGCCTCGCTGAGCAGGCCGGCGTCGACGCCGAGCGTGGCACCCAAGTGCTCCAGCAGAGCATGAGCGGTATCGAGCACATTCGCGAAGCCTCGCACGCCATCGGCAACGTCACCGAGGAGCTGGAAAAGCGCGTCAGCGAGATTGGCGACGTCCTCCACCTCATCACCGAGCTGACCCAGCGCACCAACCTGCTCGCACTCAACGCCAGCATCATCGCTGCCCAGGCTGGTGCCGAAGGTCGTGGCTTTGCGGTGGTCGCCGATGAAATCAAGGATCTCGCCCGTCGTACCGCCAACTCTGCGGGCAGCATCGACAACTTGATCCAAGCGGTTGCCGAAGGTGCCCACGCCGCCCGGCGGGCAGCCATCGCCGGTGCCGATGCGGTCGAAGCCGGAGCGTCTCAATCAAGCGAAGCGGCCAAGACGATGACCGACATCTTGTCGCGACTGCGCAACTCGGCGGCGATGTCGAAGTCGATTGCCTCGGCCACCGATGAACAAGCGCGCAGCTCGGCCTACGTCACGCGCTCGATTCAGGATGTCCAAAATCACGTCACCGAGATCACCGGCAAAGCCGTCGATCAAACTCGGCGCACCGAGTATCTCCAGCGGCAAGTGTCGCGCCTGCGTGAGCTGGTCGATCGACTTGCCAAAGGAGGACGAGACGAGCGCGACAGCATGTCCGCGATCTCGGAATCGCTACAGCGAATGGTGCGGACCTTGGAAGATTTGGCCAACTCGCAGCGCAACAACTCCACCGAGGGAGAGCGGCTACGCAACTTGATGGAAGTGGTGCGGCGGGGCATGTCCAGTCAGCGCGAGCAGAGCGCTTCACTCGATCGCTGCCTCGGCGAGCTGGGCAATCAAGCGACGGAGCTACGGGGCCAGCTTAGCAAGCGCAACTAGCGGCATTTGGCCCTCGAAGCTGCTGCATGCCATCGAGGAACTGCCACAGCGCCTGTGAAGCGCGCTCGGCGGCGTGTACCACCAACTCTCGCTCCTCGACCGACTTGGCGTGCGAAACCAGGGCATCGCACTCGACCTGGCGGTGAAACACGTCGGCGACTTCGTGCACGGAGAAGAACGACACCGCCTCGGGGCTGTTCAATCCGTAAAACGCATTGAGCCCTTCGCGCTTGGTCTTGGCGACATCGGGAATCTGCGACTCGTAGGCATACAGCGCCGCCATTCCTTGCAGGTAGCTGCCATTCCTGGTGAGGTCGCGGAAGATCTCGACCGAGGCTTGGGTGGCGTAGGTCGGTTCGGCGTGTTCCACGTCGGTCCGATCAACGCCCATCCCCTCGGCAAAACGCAGCCACAGCTCGGGATGGTTGTTTTCGCCTTGCTCTTCCTCGCACAGATTCTTGAGCAGCTCTTGGCGAAGTGGCAGGTCATCGCAGTTGGCGTGAACGGCGCTGACGTAGCGCGGGAACGCCTTGACGTGATGGAAGTACTGCTTGGAATACTTTCGAAGATCATCGAGGCTGAGCGCGCCTTCGCTCCACGCCTGATAAAATGGGTGTTTGAGCATCGCATGGCGCTGCACCGCGGCATCGAGGGCGCGCACGAAGTCGGCATCGCTACGAAGGTCTACGCTTACAGTCTGGTTCATGTTGGGCCTCTCCCTCTCCATGTCGTTTTCTCAGCGACAAGTCCGCGCAGCTTACCGCAAAACTTGGCCAATCAGTAAAGGGCCGCGTCACGCCAGAAATCGGGTCAGGGCGGCAAACAGTGGCACTGGCGCTTCGATATAAGGAACGTGACCGCAGCTTGGCAGTCGAACCAGCTCGGCCGATAGGAGCGCAGCGGTTTCGACGGCGCTCTCGATGGGAATCACGTCTTCTTCGCCGTGGATGACCAGCGAAGGAATGTGAGCCAGCGTGGCGAGCTCGGCGCGCAGATCAAACGACGGGCCCAGGCTCTTCCAGATGGCTTCCTCGAGCCGCTGTTTCACCAAAAACGGCGTTAGCTCAAGCGCCCGGCGCGGCACCACAAAATACGGCGTCACCGCCAAAGCAAATCGCCACCGCCGTAGCTCCTCGGGTGATAGCGAGTCTTTGCGCTGCTGAAGCTCGTCTCGGAGCGCTTTTACTTCGGGGCGGCCCATCGCCTCCGCCATCCGCCGCTGGTACTCGATGCGGATCGCGGTCGACGGCGGCGCGGGCGATAGCAGCACCAGTCGTTCAACCCGCTGCGGGTGTTTCACGGCATACAGCATCGCGAGCAGCGCGCCCCACGAGTAGCCAATGAGGCGCACCTTTTCGACGCCCATAGACCGCCGCACCGCATCGACATCCGAGACGTGAACCGCGACCGATGGTGGTTCTTCTCCCTCGGCTTGTGGTGAGCGGTCGGCACCGCGCTGATCGTAGAAGTAGATGCGACGGCCCACTCCCAGGTCGGCTACCGCATCCAGTTGCGGGCGCAGGTAGCGACTGTCGGCACCAGGTCCGCCGTGCAGGATCAGCACGGGCGGCTCCGTCACACTCGAAGGGGACTTGGGCTCGACCCACTCGACATGCAAGTGGGCCTTGTCAACCGGAAGGTCGTGCCCGTTCACGCAGCGCGTCCGCTCAGGAACCGCAGGGCGGGACGCACAAACGGCAGGCTCGCCGACAGCAGGAAGGCGGCGGCGACGAGTCCAAGCTGGTGCAGGTGGCTCGGAACGAGCAGCGTGCCCAGATAGCGGTTCGTCGTCACAAGGTCGGCGCTATGGCTATGCAGAAGCGACAGCGGCAGCGCGAGGCTCGTACCGAGTAGCAGCATGACCCCGAAGGTTCGGTTGCGCAGCACCGCGATCAGGCCGACACCCGCCAGGATCAACAGTGCTTGGCTGCCCTCTTTGGGGGCCAGCGCAATCAGGATGAGGGTCGGCAAGCTCGCCGCAGCGCGGGTCACGGTGTGACGGACCTTGTCCACGCCTTGATCGTCGACCCGCAGGATCTTCTTCCACGACTCTTGACCGTCGAAGTGGTCGGCCAGCTTTTTGCCCTGGAGGAACAGCGCGACGATGCCGTGGGTCACTCCGTAAAAGAGCAGCACCGGATCAATCGCCTTGGCCGTCACCATCCCCCACATCGCCACCGTCAGACCCGAGTAGCCGAGGCCAATGGCAAACCAGCGCGCCCAGAACCAGTCGGCAGCCAGCGCAAAGAACGCGATGCCGTAGGTCGCGGCCAGTGCCGCAAAGGCCGGAACCCACGCCCTGACCTCCGGCTGGTCCGGCGGGGCCAAGTAGAACAGCAGCGAGATCAGGCCGTACAGCACCGTGTAAAACACCAGGCACAGGATCGAAAACGCTTTGCGTTCACCGGCAAGGCCAAAAGGCTGGTCGAGTAGTGACATGGGTCTACCTCAGCTCGTTTTGAAGGATGCTGTCAAGTATGCCAGCAGCGCCCGGCGGCTTTCGACGCTTGGGACGGAAAAAAATCGGCTAGGTGCGGTGGAAGCGGCGCTCGATCTCGCTTCTGTCGAGCCGCCACAGCACCGGGCGACCGTGGGGACAGTACGGACTCAGCGACACATCATCGAGTGCCGCGAGCAGCGCCCGGGCTTTGCTTTCGTCGAGCACATCCCCAGCGCGGGTCGCACCATGACAGGCCATCGTGGCGAGCAGCAGCTCATCGCGCTTTTGCAGCGCATCGGAGCGACCGTGTTCCTCTAGCTCATCGAGCACCAATCGCAGCAACCGCTCTGGTTCGCTGTGGACCGTCGCCCCGCGCCCGTACTGGCCCAGGTCCGGTGCTGCCGTCAGCGCAAAGGTTCTTCCCGAAAACAGTCGCACTTCAAAGCCGAGCTGTTGCAGCCCCGATTCATATTCGCTGACCAGTGAGGCCCGCTTGTCGTCCAGCTCCAGGTGAACCGGGAACAGCAGTCGCTGCGCGGCGAGCGCAGTTTGACCATGGGCCTTTTTCAGCCGCTCAAACAGCACCCGTTCGTGGGCGGCATGCTGGTCGACGATCAGTAGCTCGTTCTGATACTCGCACAGCAGATAGGTCGCAAAGAGCTGGCCCAGGTACGGCAGCCGCTCCAGTTCCAGCCGTCCATCCCCGGTCGGGACTTCTTCGAGCGGTGCCGGTCCGTCGTTACTCGGCGAGGGAATCGGCGCGTACAGCTTCAGCGCTTGCTGGAGTCGGTTGCGGTGCTCGGACAGGCCCCCCGGACGCGGTGGTTCGCGCAGCAGCGGCATGGCATGCGTGGCTACACGCTCGGTTGGGGCTGCACTCATCGCCTGGGCGAGTGAGGTTGCGGCGGTCGACTGAAGCGACGGGCGTGGGGCCTCGTGCTGGGTCGGCGACGAGCCATAGCTTGGACGACTCTCCATCGCGACCTCGCCAAGGCCCGTTCCGATCACGTACTTGCGCTCACCCACCGGCGGACGTGCCTTACCGAGCAGCCAGGGCGCTTGCACACAGACCTCGCGAATCGCCTGGTGCACCGCCGAAAACACCGCGTCGGCGTTGGCAATCCGGACTTCCAGCTTCTGCGGATGGACGTTGACATCGACAAGCTGCAAGTCGAGCGCAAGGTGCAGCACGCACAGGGGATAGCGACCTTTTTCGAGCAGCTCCCCGTAGCCGGTGGTGATGGCTTGCAGCAGGCTGCGGTCGCGCACAAAGCGGCGATTCACCAGCAGGAACACGTTGCGTGCGGTGGTGGTGGCATCATCCGGTGCCCCAATGTGGGCTTCTACGGTGACACCGGGGGCGCTGCCTTGGGCCAGGTACAGGCTGGGCGCGCCTTGACCCTTGCCGCGGCTGGCCATCGCGGACCGTGACCGCTCGAGGGCGCTGCGATGCGGCGGTAGATCGAGCAGCACCCGGTCTTTTTCTCCCGAACGCAGCCGAAAATGGACCCCTGGATAGGCCAGTGCCAGGCGAACCAGCGTCTCGGAAATGTGGCCGGTCTCGGTCGCCTCGGTCTTCATGAACTTCAGACGAGCCGGGACGTTATAAAACAGGTCGCGGATCTCGATCTGGGTGCCGACGGGTCCACCGACCTCGCGACTTGGGCTCTGCTTCTGCCCGGACTCCATCGCAATGCGGTAGGCAAAGGCGGTGTCTTTGCTGCGGGTCGTAAGCTGGAGCCGGGAAACCGACGCCACCGATGCCAGCGCCTCGCCCCGAAAGCCCATCGTGGTCAGCCGAAACAGATCATCGGCAGAGCGGAGCTTGCTCGTCGCATGCCGGAGCAGGGACAGCTCGGCATCTTCTGGGCTCATGCCCAGGCCATCATCGGCAATGCGGACCAGTTTTAGCCCGCCTTCCTCGATGTCGACATCAATCCGCTGCGCACCCGCGTCGAGAGAGTTTTCGACCAGCTCTTTGACGACGGAGGCCGGTCTTTCGACGACCTCACCGGCGGCAATCTGGTTGGTCAGCTCCTCGGGCAGGAGCGCGATGCGCGGCATTGCCTACTCTTCGGGCGTCTCGACGACCAAGCCACGAATGGGGGCCTGATGGTCACGGCGCACCGACAGCTTGGCCCCGCGCAGCTTCATCTCTTCGAGATAGACCTCGATCTCGGCCCGGATGTCCTCGTGGTAGAAGACCCTGCCGTCGGCAATCTCACGCAGCGCGGTCACGGCGGACTTGTTATCGCACTTGATGAACGGCTTCGACCGCCGCTGGGCTAGCTGACGGGCGCGCTCGGACGCGAGCATGGTCAGTGCGAAGCGATTCGGAATCCGCTCCAGACAGTCTTCAACGGTTACGCGAGCCAAAGTCGTTCTCCTTGAAAGCGTGCGCAACCGGAACAAGCGGTCGGCACGAGGGTCAGCGAAGCAAAAGCGAAGAACCTGTGTATATTCCCGCGCCTAGGTCCGTGTCAACGCTTCCCCGTTTGGCGCTCGCGGCTGGTGGCGAAGTCGGAATTGACACGGGGCGGCTCGCTGGGCTTCCATGTCCGGTGATGTTCATGTGGTGGGTGCGCTGGGGGGTGGTGTTTGCGGTGCTTTGGGGGTCGGCAGCCTGGGCTGGACCTGCCGGAACAGGGAGTCTCCCGCCCGCCAAAGCCGAGCCGCTCCTTCCGATTGTCGCCGGGCAGTTTGTGTCGACGATTGGGACGCAGTTTATGCTGGGTGGCCAGCCGTTCCGGTTTGTCGGGGCCAACGTCAACCCGATGCATGGCGAGGAAGACCGTCGTCGTACCGAGGATTTGTTTACGGCGCTGCGGCAAGACAACCTGTCCGTCGCCAGGATCTGGGCGCTGGGCGAAGGGCAGCCCGATGCGACCGAGTGGCAGATCAAGTATGTGCTGTTCCAAGCCGGACCCGAGCGGGTGATCGAGGAGACACTGCTGCACCTAGACCGAGTGCTGCTGGAGGCACGGCGGGCGGGCGTTCGGGTGATCCTGACCCTGTCGAACAACTGGGCGGACTACGGTGGCGTGCCGATGTACCTGCGCTGGCTGGGGCTACCCGCAGACGGGATGGGCAAAGAGGCGTTTTATCTCGATGAGCGCGCCCATGCCCTGTTTCGCGCCCACGTCGGCCGGATCGTAAACCGGGTGAGCAGCCTCACCGGTATCCGCTACAGCGACGATCCGACCATCTTGGCGTGGGAACTGATGAACGAGTCGACCATCGACACCCCGGCTGGGCGGCAGGCCCGGCTCTACTGGGTGCGCGAGATGGCCCGCTACATCAAGACCTTCGACCACAATCACTTGGTTGCTGCCGGGCTGTGGGGGTACTCGATGCGCTCGGAGCGGGCCGACTTCATCGCCGTGCATTCGCTGCGTGACATTGATTACGTCGACAGCCACCTCTATTTGCAAAACGGACAGGGCAACGTCTCGCTGCAGCGACTGTACGACTTTCTCGACGACCGAGCGTACCTGGCCGAGCAGATCGTGAGGAAGCCGCTCGTCATTGGGGAGTTCGGCTTTCGTACCGACCAGGGGCCCAAGTATCTGGGCCTGCCGCGTTCCCGCTGGTTTGCCGAGCTGCTCCGTCGTCACTTTCAGAACCAAGGCGCGGGGGCGCTGGTGTGGATCTACGAGCCGTATCACGGCAAGCCGCGTGACTTTGGGGTCTATATCGACAAGCCGTTTACCGATGACGTCCGTCAGGTGATGCGTGACGTGGGACGGCGGCTTGTGCGTGGCGAGCAGTTTCCTGCGAACCCTCGGCTGGCCCAGGTGCGGGGAGTCGAGCCGCTCTATGAGGTGGATCAGGTACTGCATGGGACCGGCAAGTCGCACGCCCTCTGGCGAGCCGAGCCTGGTGGAGCGCTGGTGCTGCACCTGCCGCCGCCGCAGTTTCACAAGGCTCGCTTCGAGCGTCTCGGAGTGTGGGATGGCAAGCCCGCCGTCCACTTCTATGGGGCCGACAGCGGTGACCTGGAGTTCCGCTTCCTGTCCCCGCCCGAGTCGCAGCGTCCCCGATTGCTTTCCGAGATCGAGGTGGCGGCGCGGCTGTCTTCGGAGTGGCCCGGGGCCTCGGCTCCGCCGGATGGGGGCTCGCCGGTGCGGGTCGAGCTAGACGGCATTGTGATCGGCGAACAAAAGACCGTCACCGATGATGGTCGCGGCGCGTGGCTGCACTTCCGTAGTCGTGATGCGCAGCTATTGCGGAAGCTGGCTGGCGGCGAGCACTCCTTGCGCTTCATCGTTCCGCCCGGTCCGAGTGCCCATGGGCTGTGTCTGTACGGCGACGCCCGCGACCCCACGCTGCCCAAGACCGATTTTGGCCCGCTGCGGATTCACCTGCGCCCAGCCCCCAAACCCTCGCAGCCTCGGTAGAAAAGCCCAAAACAAGTCACCGATGATCCCCGGCACCAAGCTGCTTGCGGCAGGAAAGACCGCAATCATTCCCCGCCACAAAGATCCTTGCGGCAGGTAAAGACTTGGATCATCCCCGGCGCAAAGATCCTTGCGGCAGGGAAGACTTGGATCATCCCCCGGCGCAAAGATCCTTGCGGCAGGGAAGACCGAAACCACTACCTGCCACAAAGATCCTTGCGGTGGGAAAGACCAAACCCTTGTTTGGGACTTCTGCGGTGGGTGCGGGAAGGAAGAGCTGAAAAGTGGGCCGTTTTGCGGCTACGACTTCGTCGGGTCTTTGTGGTCTTCGGCTTCGATGTCGTCGATGGCATCAACGGGGCGAATGTCGCCACCGATGACCTGGAGCAGGCCGGGCAGGTACTTGTCCATCATCACCACCGCCCAGTAGACGGCGCTGCGGACCATGGGCTCGGTCAGCTCGCTGTCTTCGACGTCGAGGCTGCTCTTGAAGCGGATCTCGCCATCGGAATAGTCCAGTTCGAAGTTGCCAATGACCATGCCGTAGTTGGCGCGGGTGATGAACTCGGCGACGGCAGCACGCTTTTTGTCGGGCGCCTTGATGGGACAGATGGCGTAGAACAAAAACTGCTGGTCGTCCTCACGGGTCTGGGCGTAACAGGTCCAGCTCCCGTTTTGGCCCTGGTAGCCGGTCTTTAGAACGTTCTTGCTCTCGAACTGGGAGTAATCCCAGCCATCCTCGCGAAGGAATGCCTCAACGATATTGAGCAGGCGCATGTTCTTGGCAGCTTACCGCAAATCGTGGCGCGCACGCGGGCAGGCTTTACAGTCCCAGCGACACAATCGCGATCATGGCGAGGGTGACGACCACAATGCTCCAGCCCACGTGCCGCAGGTAGCGCGGCGAAGGATGCACCAGCACAAGCCCGGTCACAAGCACGGCCATGGGCAGAAGCGGCCACATCGCCTGCGGCGGCAACAGTCCGTGCAGACCGGCCCAGTGCGTCGCGAGCAGCCCCGTACCCGCCACGCCGACCGACCAGCCGAGCGAAAGTTTGTTCATCAGACCGCGCACCAGCAGCACCGCCACCGCAAACAACATCGCGAACGACCACACCATCTGGTACGCCTGGGCCATCGCGACGCCTTTGCTGAGCAGGATCGGTGCGGCCCACGACGATAGTGCAGTCGCCACCAGCAGCTCGGCCACCGTGGTCTTTTCTTTGCGCGCAAACAGCCACGGCAGGACCAGCCCACCCAGCCCCAGCGGCATCGCCAAGTGCACGCGCAGTGGGACGGGAAACCGCAGATACGCAGCGAGTAGCGAGCAGAGCGCCACCAGCAGCAGCACAAGCAGCAAAACACCTGCCCATCGACCATGTTCGCGACGCGCTCGGGTTCCCCGCTGGCCCAGTACGATAAGCAGCGGCTCGTGCGCCCAAAACAGTGCTAGCGCTGTGGCACAGAGCAGATAGCTCACCGGTTGCGGCCTGCCTCCCAGCACCAGCGCAGTGCACAGAGGCAGAATGAGCTGTCCGTACGCGCCGTGCTCCCGAGGCAAAAGCAGCTTCATCGCCAACCCATCGGCTTAGGGAATCTTCACCGGCTTCACGTTCCAGATTTTTTCGGCGTATTCGCGGACCGAGCGGTCCGAGGAGAAGTAGCCGGTGCGGGCGATGTTGTGGATGGCCATCTCGGTCCACTTGGCGGGATTTCGATACGCTTGGTCGACCTGCGCCTGGCACGCGGCGTAGGCATCGAAGTCAGCGAGCACCAGGAACGCATCGCCATGGCCCGGCCGTTCGTCACGTGGTAGCAGCGCATCGAGCAGTGGCAGATACCGGCCCGGCTCATCGTACGAAAAGAAGCCGGAGCGGATGAGGTCAATCGCTTGCTGAAGGCGCGGGCTCTGACGGTAATAGTCCCACGGGTTGTAGGTCGCCTTCTTGGCACTCACCTCATCGGCGGTGAGGCCAAACAGGAAGAAGTTTTCGGGGCCCACGAAGTCGCGGATCTCGACGTTGGCACCATCGAGCGTGCCAATCGTCAGCGCACCGTTCATCGCCAGCTTCATGTTGCCGGTGCCCGAGGCTTCAAAGCCTGCGGTTGAAATCTGCTCGGACAGGTCCGCCGCCGGGATGATCTTCTCAGCGAGCGAAACCCGATAGTTGGCCAGGAACAGCACCTTCAGTTTGTGGCTGACGTGCGGATCGTGGTTGACGACATCGGCGACGGCGTTGATCAGCCGAATGATGAGCTTGGCGCGGGTATACCCGGGTGCGGCCTTGGCACCGAACAGAAACAGACGCGGCACGATGTCGAGGTTTGGGTTCTGCTTGAGCTGCTGATACAGCGAAATGATGTGCAGCACGTTGAGGAGCTGCCGCTTGTATTCATGGAGCCGCTTCACCTGGACATCGAACAGCGCGTGCGGATCGATGGTGACGTGATTGTGGTGGGCGATGTAGTCGGCGAGCCGCTGCTTGCGCTTGAGCTTGACCGCCTGGATCTCGGCCTGGAACTCGGGGTCGGTCGCCAGGGGCAAAAGCCGTTGCAGTTGTTCTAGGTCGGTCGGCCAGCGGTCGCCGATGCGCCGGGTAATGGCCGTTGCCAGCTCGGGGTTCGCGGACAGCAGCCAGCGCCGGGGGGTCACCCCGTTGGTGACGTTGACAAAGCGGTCGGGATACAGCGCCGCAAAGTCCGGTAGCAGCGTCTCTTTGAGCAGTCGACTGTGGAGCGCGGCCACGCCGTTTACCCGGTGCGAGCCGAGCGTCGCCAGATACGCCATCCGGACGCCCTTAAAGGGCAGCTCTTGCACGAGCGAAATCCGTCCCAGCCGCTCCTGATCCGCCGGATTGTTGGTCCAGACCTGACGCAGAAAGCGATGGTTGATCTCGTAGATGAGCTGCAAGTGGCGCGGCAGGAGCTTGCCGAGCAGCTCGACGCTCCAGACCTCGAGCGCCTCGGGCAACAGGGTGTGGTTGGTGTACGCGAACACGCTCTCGGTGATCTGCCAGGCGGTGTCCCACGGCAGATCGTACTTGTCGATGAGAAGCCGCATCAGCTCGACAATGGCGATCGAGGGATGGGTGTCGTTGAGCTGAATCGCGACCCGCTCAGGCAGCATCATCAGGCGCTCGCGCACCGCCGCTGGATCGTGCTTGCTGCGGGCATGGTCGAGATGACGGCGGAGCAGGTCGGCAATCGCGCAGGCGACAAAGAAGTACTGCTGCTTTAAGCGCAGCTCTTTGCCCACGACCAGCAAGTCGTTTGGATACAGCACCTTGCTGATCGACTCGGAGTTGTTCTTGTCGAAGACGGCGCGCTCGTAGTCACCGGCGTTAAACACCGTCAGGTCGAACTCTTCACTGGCGCGTGCGCTCCATAGCCGCAGGGTGTTGACGGTGTCGTTGTGATAGCCGCAGATCGGCATGTCGAACGGAATCCCGAGCACCGAGGTGGTATCGACCCAGCGCACCTGCGGGTGACCGTTGCCGTGGATCTCGGTGTGACCGTAAAAGTGGACCGGCTGCGTAAACTCGGGACGGGAGACCATCCACGGACAGCCGTAGCGGAGCCACTCCTCGGGACGCTCGATCTGGGCCCCGTTGCGGATCACCTGGTCGAAGATGCCGAACTCGTAGCGGATGCCGTAGCCGTACGCGGGCAACCCGAGCGTCGCCATGCTATCGAGGTAACACGCTGCCAGCCGTCCGAGGCCGCCGTTGCCAAGGCCCGCGTCACGCTCTTGGTCGAGCAGGTCGCCCATGTGCAGACCCAGTCCTCCAAGGACGTTCTGCGCGGTGTCATATAGCCCCAGGCTCAGCAAGTTGTTCGATAGCGCTCGCCCGAGTAGAAACTCTGCCGACAGGTAATAGACCCGCTTGGGATCTTGCTGGCGATAGGCGTCTTTGGTCCGCATCCACTTGGCGGTGACTCGGTCGCGAACCGCATAGGCCAGCGACATGTACCGGTCATGTGGCGTCGCGTGGGCGTCCTCTTTGCCCATCGTAAAATGTAGATGATCGAGGACTCCGCGTCGGAAGCCCTCTTCGCTGTAACTGGTACGGTCGTCTTCAACCTGGATGATGGGCGGAGGACAAGGCCCACCCGAAGCAGGATCAGCGTTCGACATACGCGCATCCTACCGGACCCGGGCCATCCAAAGCAGCGCAAAACCGGGAACTGAGGTGGTGACTCGACTTAGGAGACCGGGCGCAGGGGCGACTTCGGGGGGAGCGAAGCTCGTCAGAATCGACTATTTATCAAATAGCTTGCTGTCAAAGAGAACTTCGACGTTGGTAAGAAAGCCGCTGTTGTCGCCTTTGATCCCTTTGATCAAGTATTTACGCCCCAGTGAACCAAGCCACGCATCCACCTGAAAGACATCTTTTCCCCAGGTGGCTGGCTTGTCGATCTCGCCGTCGCGATTGACAATGACGTAGACGTGGCCTTTCTTCCACCCGATGACCTCAATGCGCTTCAGTTTGGTCGTCTTGGCGTTCTTGATCTTGTCCGCAATCAAGATCGAGGCAGCGGCAAAGCCATAGGTTGTGCAGATGCCGGACTTGGCCTTCTTGGTGTTTTCCAAGATTCCTTTGAATGTCCCGGTATACTCGTGCATCTTGTACACTTTGACATCAATCGACTCGCAGTTGGATGAGCCTTTGGCCGAATTGAGCGGCTCGTAAAACTTCTTATCGGTCTTACGCCACCAGGCCCGATTCCGCTGGAGGCTCTCTTTGTAGTACGCGCCATGGCTCTCATTGATCTCACCCGACCAACGCTCCACGTCGTCACAGGCGAACTTTGCCAGCTCGAACAGTTGGCTGCGCACCTCGGCTGAAAAGATGTCCGTCTCGCCATTTTTGAGCGAGCCGCCATTTTCGACCAGACTGGGGGCCAGCTCTTCATCCATGTTGTCAATCAGCCAGAACATCAAGTCATGATGGGCGAGCTTCCCTTTGAGGGTGGTCGTTCTTTCGGTGTATATGATATCTGATATCTCAACCAGTACATCAGGGTCTTTCTTCTTCTCGTACGATTCAATCAGCTTGATAATTGGCTTCCAAGGCTTCTCTGCTTCTGGCAGCGTCTTTACATCGAACTTCTTTTTGAGCTTTTCGTACTCTGTATCAAACCCCTTCTTGGTGATCATAATGGTCCCCCTGGTGTTGTGTATTCGTTCTTGGTGAGAATTTTACATCCCCATGATCCACAGAGCCAACTCTCCATGTAAAAGTGGCTGTGTGTGTTCAGCGTATAGATATTAGTGATATTTGTTTTCAAAGGCAATTGTGTTCCCAGCCGACAGGTCACGGCGAAGCGATCGGCTCCTGTCGTGCCCACCCAAGCCACTTATCGAATCTTGCGGGCCACGGATGGTGGCTGGGTGACGGCATGCCCAGCGGACAGCCGGGCTTCAGCCTGGGATATATTACATGGCTAACATGCATAATATAGAGCCCGGCAGGCACACCAACGCTGGTTTGACCGTGGTGTCGGTGGGTCGGGCCTCGCTGTGGGATGTTGTCTTTGACTCGAGCGCAGCGTGAATTGTCCGACCAGCTATGGAACGGGGGATTGAGCAAGGGATCTGGGAGATTCCTTTTTTGCTCCCTGCTTGCGATCAACGTTGACATATACTGCTGCCGTGAAAGCGTCCGGTTCCAAGGCCTGTGCGGACCGCAACCCAAGGCGCCAACATGACTCTGTGTATCCATCGCTCCAGCGGTTCGGTTCGCCCGAACACCTAAGGTTTTTACGTGGCCCTGACCTTCCAACCGAACTCTGTGTTCCGAACTGAAGTAGAGCGAGCCGTTGCGGCGTATTTTGAAAGCACCGGCCTCTCCGAGCGCGACGTACCGCGCATGTATCTGAAGACGCTGACGATGTTCCTGTGGCTTGCGGCAAGCTACGTCGGCCTGGTGTTCTTTGCGGACAGCTTTTGGTCGGCGCTGCCTTTTTCGGTGTCACTTGGGCTGGCGATGGCCGGGATCGGTTTTTCGGTGCAGCACGACGGCGGTCACGGGGCGTATTCCGAACACAAGTTCGTGAATCGGTGTATGGCCTGGTCGCTCGACATCCTGGGCGGCAGCTCCTACTTCTGGCACTTCAAGCACAACATCGCCCACCACACCTATCCGAACATCACTGGCGCTGATGACGATCTGGTGGTCGGGGCCATTGGGCGACTGTCTCCCTACGATCCCTGGCGTGCCCCGTTTCGCTTCCAGCACGTCTATCTGTGGTTTCTGTACGGCCTTTTGCCGATTCGCTGGCAGCTCATGGATGACTTCCACTCCATGATCGATCCGGGAATTGGCCAGACCAAAGTGACCCGACCAAGCGGCTGGAACCTGGTTCGCTTCTGGCTTGGCAAAGCGACGTTCTGTACTTGGGCCTTCGTGCTGCCCATGAGCCGCCATAGCGTGGGCTCGGTGCTGTTGTTCTATGTCATCACCCAGTTTGTGCTTGGCATCGTGCTGGCGACCGTCTTTCAGATGGCGCACTGCGTCGAGGAAGCCACCTTTCCGATGCCGGGTGAGGATGGTCGCATGCAGCGCGACTGGGCCACGCATCAGGTCTACACCACGGTCGACTTCGCACATGGCAATCGGCTCCTGACTTGGTACGTCGGTGGACTCAACTATCAGGTCGAGCACCATCTGTTCCCGCGCATCTGCCACCTTCACTATCCAGCGCTGGCTCCGATTGTGGAGCGCATCGCTCTGTCACAGGGCATTCCGTACCGCAACAACCTGCGGCTCAGTGATGCGCTGCGCTCGCACTATCGCTGGCTGCGCCGAATGGGCAGTGAGCAGGCCGCGCCCGTGATGCAGCAGGCAAGCTGAGCCTGGGGCTGCGGGTCGATCTGGTAGCGTAGCTTCACAATCCATCGCAAGCGCGTAGGATGGATAGAAGGTGGAGGACTCGACAGATGCAGCCCCTCAATATGAAGCAGACGATAGCGGGCACGTTGGCTCAGGTGACCGAGCGCATTACCGCAGCGATCAAAAAAGAAGGATTCGGAGTCCTTACCCGAATCGATCTACACGACAAGTTCAAAGAAAAGCTCGGCAAGGACGTGGCCCCGGTGGTGATTTTGGGTGCCTGCAACCCGCAGCTTGCCTACGAAGCCTATGAGCAGAACTCCGATGTGGCGTGTCTGCTGCCCTGCAACGTGGTGCTGCGCGAGCTAGCGGCAGAGCAGATCTCGGTCGAGATCGCCAAGCCGAGCAGCATGATGTCGTTCTTGGGGGATGCGCGGATGGCAGCAATGGCTGTAGAGGCCGATGAGGCGCTGCTGCGAGCGCTTCAGTCCATCGCGACCTAGGCGATACCCACGCCGAATCCCACCAAACCGACCGAGTACAACCCCCCGGGTAGGGCGTAAGCCCTCAAACCGACCGAGTACAACCCCCGGGGTATGGTGCAGGCGCTTCGAACCGATCGATTACACCCCTCGGGGTATGGTGCAGGCGCTTCGAACCGACCGCATACACCCCCCAGGGGTTGGTGCAGGCGCTTCGAAGCAACCGAGTACAACCCTCGGGGTATGGTGCAGGCGCTTCGAACCGACCGCATACACCCCCCGGGGTATGGCGTAAGCGTTTCGAGCGGAACGACTACAACCATCGGGGTATGGCGTCATCGGTGTGGAGGCCGCGATCACCCCTGCGACAGGGGGGCGCGTGCGGTTTGGAGGCTTTTGGCCTAGCGCGTCCCGAGGATCACGGTCCAGCGGCCTGCGGTGGTGGCGACTCCCAAGAAGCGGACATCTGGATGGAGCAGGTTGCCACGGCTGGTACCAAGTAGCGCGACCACAGCTTCATCGGGGGACTGCGGACCTTTGGTCAGGCAGCCAACGCTGCGCCCGGTAAAGCCGGCTTTTTGGGCACGGGCTGCGATGCTTTCACCGCTCGGACTGGTCGTTCCAAAGTAGTCGCGCTGGGCCATGTCGGCGCTGTGTTCCTGGGCCGCCGTACCGAGGGCATCGGACAGCTCCAGAAGGGGAAGGTTTGCTCGCTGCCTTTGATCATTGATGAGCTTTAGCACTTGTGCCCGCAGCTCCCGAACATCGCTGAGCTGGAGCGACTGCGGCGCTCCCAAGATGAAGGTCCACAGGCCATCGCTCGTGCCGATCCCGATGTGCTGGTACGACTCCGACATCAGGTGCTTTTGGTACTGGGCATTGGCCAGCCACTCGCGGATGACCCCGTCTGGCTGTTCCGCACCATCGGCGACCAGGACTTCGGTGCGGCCTTCATACCCGGCCCGCCGTGCTTTGCCTGAGATGGCATCGCCTTCGGGGGTCGCGTTGCCTAAATAGCCGCGCTGATCCATGTCGGCGGCATGTGCTTGGGCCACCTGAAACAGGGTCGGTACGCCTTGTAGCGGATGCAGGCCCAGCTTGCCGCGCTCGCCGTTCACCAGAGACAGGGCTCTTTCGAGTGCTTTGGGATCCGGTGCGCTCTGCTTTTGTCGCTTGAGTCCCAGTAGATCATTTAGGTCGATGTTCACGTCGATCGGCTTCTGCGGCATGCCTCCACCCCCGGCGAAAAAGAAATCTGAACCGGTCCATGATAGCACGGGACTTTGCCCTACCTCCGACGCTAGAATGGCCCCCCATGAGCAGGATCAAGACCATCGCAATCTCGACTGGCGGCGGCGACTGCCCCGGACTCAATGCCGTCATCCGGGCTGCCACCAAGTGCGCCATTCTTCAGCATGGCTGGCGCGTCCTTGGCATCGAAGAGGGCTATAACGGCCTCATCTGGCCAGACCGGATCAAGGAGCTGACGCTGTGGAACATTCGCGGCATCCTCCCTCGCGGTGGAACGATCCTGGGGACGACCAATCGCTCGAATCCGTTTGCCATCAAGATGATCGAAAACGGCACCGAGGTGATCCGCGACGTCTCTGACACGGTGATTCAGAACGCACGGTCGCTCGGCATCGACGCGCTCATCAACATTGGGGGCGATGGCACCCAGACCATCGGGCTCAAGCTGCACAACAAGGGTCTGCCCATCGTGGGCGTGCCAAAGACCATCGACAACGATCTATCGGCTACTGAGACCACCTTCGGCTTTGACACCGCTGTGCATGCCGCGACCGATGCCATGGATCGGCTGCACACCACCGCTGAGTCGCACAAGCGGATCATGCTGGTCGAGGTGATGGGTCGTGATGCCGGTTGGATTGCGCTTCATTCGGGCATCGCCGGTGGATCGAACATCATCCTGCTTCCCGAGATTCCGTTTACCGTCGAGCGTGTCTGCGAGCACATCCGCAAGCGCGAGTTCGCCGGTCGCCGCGCCACCATCATCATGGTCGCTGAGGGGGTTCACGTTCCGCCGGATCTGCCCGCTGACCTGGTCGAAGAATGGAACCGTACACCGCGTCGCGGTTCGGTCAGCCACTTACTCGCCGAGGCGATCATCCGTTTGACGAGCCGTGAGGTCCGGGTCACCGTGCTCGGCCACACCCAGCGCGGTGGTACACCCTCGCCGTTCGATCGGGTGCTATCCACTCGCTTTGGGGTCGCCGCTGTCGAGATGATCGCGCAAGGAAAGCTCGGTCACATGGCAGCGGTGCGTGGCGAAGAGATCATCACCGTGCCGCTTGAGCAGGCGGTGGCTCGCCAGAAGCTCGTCGATCCAAACGGAGAGCTGGTGCGCGTCGGTCGCTCGATTGGGGTATGTTTCGGATCATGACAGAGTCGCCCACCCGGTTTACCGGGACCGATACTTACGTGGCTACGCCGGATCTCATGGTCGCGGTGAACGCCGCGATCACGCTGGGCCGTCCCCTGCTCATCAAGGGCGAGCCTGGTACCGGCAAGACCGTGCTGGCCGAAGAGGTGGCGCGAGCGCTCGGCAAACCGCTGATCCGCTGGCACATCAAATCGACCACCAAAGCGCAGCACGGCCTATATGAATACGATGCGGTGGCACGGCTTCGGGACTCGCAGCTTGGTGACCCTCGGGTCCACGACATCGCGCACTACATCGTTCGCGGCAAGCTGTGGGAGTCGTTTTCTGCGGATGCTTCGCCGGTGCTGCTGATCGACGAGATCGACAAGGCCGATATCGAGTTCCCGAACGACCTATTGACCGAGCTAGACCGGATGGAGTTCTACGTCTACGAGACGAAACAGACCATCGCGGCGCGCAATCGGCCCATCGTCATCATCACCTCGAACAACGAAAAAGAGCTGCCCGATGCCTTTTTGCGGCGCTGCTTTTTCCACTACATCCGCTTTCCTGATGCCGAGACGATGGCGCGGATCGTCGGGGTTCACTATCCGCTGCTCAAGCAGTCGCTCTTGCGGGAAGCGATGGCGGTGTTTTACGAGCTGCGCGAAGTGCCGGGCTTAAAGAAGCGTCCGAGTACCTCGGAGCTGCTCGACTGGATCAAGCTGCTGGTCTATGAAGACCTGTCGCCGGAAGCGCTGCGCAGTCGCGATCCGCAGAAGATCCTGCCACCGCTGATTGGCGCGCTGCTCAAGAGCGAACAGGACACCGCGCTGGTCGAGCGAATGGCTGCGCACATCCGCCGGGGTCGCTAGCCCGCGCCGGAGTTAGGGCGTCGGTAGGTGGGTCCGCAGCTCACGGATGGCCTGGGCCAGCTCGTGTGACAGTGGATGATCGCCGAGCTTTGACTTGAGCACCTCGCTGAGCGACTCGTAGTACCACAGGTGTTCGGTCTGCGAGCCCCGGAAGCGCTGCCACACCTCGTTGCCCTGGCGATGGAGATCGGCCAGGGTTGCTCGCAGGTTGTGGAGCGCGTCTGCGGTCTTGATGGCGGCGATGTGGCGATCGGCCGACTGAAGGTGCGCGAGCTGCGCCTCTTTGCGATGTCGCCATGGCAGAAGCTCTGTGCCCTCAAGCTTCTGCTCGGACACCGCTGCGACCAGGCGCGCCACTTCCGGACCAAAGTCGCGGGCGATGTCTTCGATGGTCAGCGTCGTGTCTTCCACCACGTCATGCAGAAGCGCTGCGACAATCACCTCTTCGGGGAAGTCGTGCCGCATAAGCAGGATCGCAACGTGAACCGGGTGGATGATGTACGGTACCCGGGAGCCTTTGCGCTCTTGATTTCGATGGGCGGTGGCAGAGACAGCCAGGGCGCGGTCGAGAGTCGGAGAGAAGGTCGCCATCGGTTCCTATCGTGCTTTGTCGGGATCGAGGCTCGGCGCATCGGCACGCGTCGAGCGAATGTGG
>WBZP01001686.1_pt1 | contig 26630 bp, 22 predicted proteins | sample 5204301 | NCBI WGS metagenome assembly WBZP01 (sample SAMN12412401, study PRJNA552823) | activated sludge metagenome | isolation source: activated sludge from nitrification reactor of wastewater treatment plant... | place: USA: Pennsylvania | collected 2017 | reverse complement strand
CTGATCGTTTCAGGTTGAAATGTTTGGAAGATTCTGCACATCTGTTCCAGTGCCGCCAACAATTCGTCCGGCGCATCGGGAGCGATCAGGATCCCATCCGAATCGGTGATAAAACTTTCCGGTCCCCCACATCGGGTTGCCACCACGGGTTTGCCGCAACTCATCGCTTCCGCACAGATCAGGGAAAAAGTCTCCACGCGGCTGTTCATGACCAGAAAATCGGATTGTGACAGGTGCTGATAAACTTCGTTGTTCGGCAGACGCCCAAGAAATCGAATGTGTGCTTCCGGCAGCGATTGAGCCGCGGCCAATTTTTCAAGTTCGCCCCGGTCAGGTCCATCGCCAATGATCGTCAGCCGGATGCGCGGATGCAAACGATGAAGTTCCTTCATGCTCCGGATCACGTCGCTGATGTTCTTGATGCGGTCGACAAGATCCGCTACCAGGAGTATCTCAATGGTATCGGCGGATTTTCCTGGTCGGGAGCTGACGGGAGGTGATGCTACGATGTTCGGCACGACCGAGTAGCGTCCTTTCAGCCCCTGTCGCTCCATGGCAGTTTGTAAAAAACCGGAAACAACCATCACGCCAGCGGCCTCTGAACACAATCGTTTTGACAAATGCCGATGCAACCATCCGCGTTTAGCATAGGCACCACTGGCATATCCTGACCACTGCTCAGCAATAACGAATGGAATCCCATGTGTTCTGGCCAACCTGCGTGCCATAATGCCGCTGCGATTCAGGATGTAGCCAACGACAAGCGATGGTTTTCCGAAATGCTGCAGGGCCAATGCGACCGCCGACTGTATTGAAAGCGCATAAGCGATCCAACGGGAAAGCCATCCATGGCGTCTGGGGTAATACTGAATGATCTCGAGTAAGTTCCCGTTTTCCCGTATTACAGATCCTGTCTCACCTTGATCCACCGCCATCGCGTAAACCACACACACCCGGTAATGATCCGCCAACGCTTCAGCCTGCTTTTGGATGAAAACACCCAACTGGGGATCCTCACGGTTGGAATACCACCTGCAGATCCACAGAATATGTTTAAGAGGAGGATGCGGGGTCATAGGCTTCGGCTCCCGGGCCTGTGGATCTTTCGGGTACGCAGACGCAGGGAGTTCCCGACAACGATCACATCGGAAAATGCCATCGATAAAGCGCCCAACATCGGGCTAAGATAACCCGCGGCTGCAATCGGTATCGCAACCACATTGTAGAGGAATGCCCAAAAGAGATTTTGTCGGATCGTCCGGTAGGTGAGTCGGCTGACTTCAAGCGCGTCCAATAGGTTCCGGAGATCATCGGAACGCAACAGGATGACTTGCGAAGATTGGATCGCGACCTGCGTGGCATCCGACAAACTGATCCCGACACCGGCTTTTGCAAGTGCAGGTGCATCGTTGATGCCGTCGCCCACCATCGCCGTTGGCGCTTCGGCGGAAAGTTTCCCGATGATCTCGAGCTTTTCCCGGGGGTGTTGCTCGGCAAAAACTTCTTCAATGCCTAAGGATGCTGCAACAAGCTTGCAAGCGTCAGCTTTGTCGCCACTGACCAGAACTACCCGAACGCCCTTCCTCTTAAGCGTTTGGACGGTTTCATGGGCGCCGGTTTTTATCTCGTCGGAGAGGTCAGCGGTTGCGAGCAGTTGATTGTTCTTCAGGACATAGATGCTGTGGCCGAGATCAGCATGAAAATGCTGCACCATCCGGAACGATCCGATCGAGTAGAGGTCACCCTGCCGTGTCCAGCCGTTGATACCGATGCCTTTGTCCTCTTCGATTCGTTCCCATTCAAGGGTGTTGCCGGATCGGAATCCTTCCTGCTCCAACGCCCGAACGATCGAACGCCCGATCGGGTGGGAACTGCGAGATTCCAGGGCATGGAGTACTTCCTTTAATTCCTGTAAACTTCCCTGCAGCACGTTTATCTTTTCGATCCGGAAGTTGCCGGTCGTCAGCGTGCCCGTCTTGTCGAAGACAACCGTGCGGATCCCGGCCAGGGTTTCCAGGGTCGATCCGCCTTTGATCAGGATACCATTACGTGCTGCCCGTCCGATGCCGACCATCACAGCGGTCGGTGTAGCCAGGCCCATAGCGCAAGGGCAGGAGATGACCAATACGGCAACACTGTGCAGCACCGAAGCCCCGACGCCGATCTGCAACCATAGCCACGAAACTAAAAATGTAATGATCGCGATGGCTACCACCGCCGGAACGAAGATCGCACTGACACGATCCCCAAGGCGTTGGATGGCGGGTTTGTCGCGTTGGGCTTGTTTCACCATGGCGATGATCTTCGACAAGGTGGTGGAAGTCCCGACATGTTCCGCGATCATCTGGAAATTGCCTTTCACGACGATGGAACCACCCGTGACCGAATCATTGATCGTCCGGTCCACCGGCAGGCTCTCGCCGGTAAGAAAGGACTCGTCCAGTGAACCCGAACCATACACAATTCGACCATCCACCGGTACCCGATCCCCTTCGTTGACCTGAACCTTATCGCCAATCCGTAGTTCACTCACCAATACCGGCTCGAGTTGTACTGCTCCCGATGCACCGGTCACAACGCGAAGCGCCCGTTCCGGTTGCAAACGGTTGAGTTCACGGATGGCACTGGTTGTTCGTGCAACCGAACGGTGCTCGATCAGGTTGCCAAGGAAGATCAGGGTGATGATGGTGGCGGCCGTTTCAAAGAACAAGAATTCTTGCGCGGCTGCCGAACCAGAGAAACGGATCAAACCCGCCAACGAATAGAAGTAGGCCGAGCTGGCGCCCAGTGTGATCAGGACATCCATGTTTGGGAATCCTGCGAGGATGGATTTCCAGGCGGAACGGCCAAAGTGCATCCAGCCGATCAACATGACCGGTGTGGCAAGACCGAACTGAACCCAGGGTGAATGCAGCCAATGAAAGGGCAGGAACATGTGCAGGAAAAGCGGAAGCGTGAATGCGAAGCAGAACCAGAACTTTCGGCTCAGATCGGTCACGGTCTCCAGGCCGTGCGACTCCAGGGAGTCATCCTGTGTGGTTCGCTGATCCGAACGGGAAGTAACTTTGTAACCGAGGTCGTGGATCGCGTCGACCGCGGCATCGACCTTTTCTGGGCCGACTTGTTCGAAGGTCACCTCGCCGGTGGCGAAGTCGACGAACACGTCCTGAAACCCGGATTTTCTGAGTGATCGGGTAATGGTTTGCGCACAGTTCGCGCAGTCCATTCCTTCTACACGGAGTTGCGTATGATCCGTTACTTCCTGCATGGCCGGAATACGTTCAAAGGTACGGAACCTCTACCCAGTGCCGGGCGAAATGGGCAGAAAACAAAAAGGGCTGTCTCATCGACAGCCACTGTTTCGGGTGAAAGACGGGACTCGAACCCGCGGCCTCCAGAGCCACAATCTGGCGCTCTAACCAACTGAGCTACAATCACCATGAACCGCCTGACGGGCAAGCGGGGCCGCAAAAATAGGAAATTTTTAGGATTATCAAACAAAGACGCCCATTGCCGTTAATGCGAAACGGAATCCGGGCCTGACCTCCACTAAAGGGAAGCTCACTTCAGTTCATCCTGCAGATAATCCTCCCAGCGCTTGGTCTTGTAAAGATCCTCCGCGAAATAACGCATCACGATCAGCATCTGCCGGTTGTCCATGTAACCGGGTACAGGGCCGATCGGATTCATCTTGTCATCGAGAAATACGGTGGTAGGATACGACATCTGTCCGTTCAGCAGGACGGCAGCAAGTTCGTTCGATCGGTATTCAGGTTTGAAGCCATATGTTTTCCCCTGAAAATGCAGCGAATCTTTCGTCTCTGCATCCATTTTAACCGCGTAGAAATGTTCGTTGAGATACTTTGCCACTGCCTTATCCCGATAGGTGCTGGCGTCCATTTTTTTACACCATCCGCACCAATTCGTATAAATATCAAGCAGGAGCTTTTTGGGTTTTTCCTGTTGTAGTTTACTGGCCTCTTGCCAGGTATACCATTGCACTTGTTCACCGGATTCCTGTGCCTGCAAATAGCTTGGAATCAGGTAAACGGCGATCCAAACCAAAACAAGACGAAGGATCAGGCGAGGACGAAAAACGAGTGCGGGGCTGACAAACATTCCGTTAAATATAATCGGATCAGGGTAAAAATCCAAATTCGAGCTTTTTCTACAATCTAGCTATCCCGGTGTAAGACCAGCATTTCAAGGTGTTGAACAAGGCTGCCGTCAGCCTGCTCAAAATTGAAATTCCAGCGTATAGAGCGTGATTTTTTCTCCGGATGTTCAATCACTTCGCTGATGACCAGTCGGCAACGGATGGGCTGGTCGGGGTAAACAGGACGCAGGAATTTCCAATTGTCCAGCGCCAGTCCGCAAAGTACACTGGCACCAAACCGCGGCACCCAGACTTCCTTATAGAACAGATTGAAAATATGTGGGCCGCTGGCGACCAGGTCTTTGAACATATGGCGCTTCGCGGTGGATTCATCCAGATGGAATTCCAACGGATCATACGCGCGGGCAAAGTCCCTGATTGCATCACGGCTCAAGGAACGGACACCCAGATCCAGTTCAGTTCCTGCTTTTGGTAGTTGCATTCGGTAAAGGTAAAAATGCAAACGGCGACGCTTTTCTAAAAAAGCGCCGCCGTTTGAAAGATGTAAAACGTTGGATCAGTGAACGCCGTGCATCATTCTGCTCAGCCAACGATACAGTACGAACAGCAACAAGGCAGCGGCCCCGCTCATGACGATGAAGATCATGAAGAAGCTGTACAGATCCGCGATTTGGAATCCCAAAATGGAGGGGATCTCGACTGGTCCCGTAGCAGCAGCGGCATGTTCTCCGGCTCCCGGAGGGATCAGGGCGCTGAGTGATCCTGCCAGTTTGTTGGCGGCGGCATTGGCGAGGAACCAGGTGCCCATCAGCAGGGAAGCGAAGCGGATGGGAGCCAGTTTGGATACCATCGACAAGCCGATTGGTGAAAGACAAAGTTCGCCCATGGTGTGCAATACGTACAAGACGATCAGCCACCACATCGAGATCTTGATCGATGCATCAACGCCTTTTACACCAATAGCGATCACGATATAACCAACGCACAACAAGGCCAGGCCAATCGCCATCTTGAGCGGCGAAGGTGGCTCGGCACCGCGTCTGCCGAGGCTGACCCACAGGCTGCTGAACAAGGGTGCGAGCAGGATGATCCCAAGCGGATTGATGGATTGGAACCAGGAAGCCGGCATCTCCCAGCTTCCGATATGCCGGTTGGTCTGCTGGTCGGCGAAGATCGTTAGTGAAGCCCCGGCCTGCTCGAAAGCTGACCAGAAGAATACAACGAAGAATGCCAGGATAAAGATCACCCATATGCGCTCTTTCTCGTTTCCGGAAAGGGAACCGTCGGTGATGATCAAAGCGGGAACAGCAATAGCGGAAGAGAAGATGAGTGCGCCGATGAGATCAAGTCCCATCAATTTGTTAAAGGCCCATACCAATCCGATACCGATGACCAGGATCGCGAGGATCTTGTTCATGTTCGTGGAACCTGCCGCCTTCGCCGCGGCGGGCTCTCCCTTACGGTAGTGCGCCGGAGGCATTCCAACCGGTTTCCCATCCGGATCGATGAGGTACTTGTGCTTCGTCAGTTCAAAAATGATGACACTGACGATCATCCCGATCCCCGCAGCGAGAAAGCCCCAGCGGAAATCGTGAATATCACCTGTGTCGCCTAAGCCTCCGCAGACAAGCGGAGAAAAGAACGCCCCCAGGTTAATGCCCATATAGAAGATCGTGAACGCGCCGTCGACCCTTGCATCACCCTTCGGATAGAGCTGGCCCACCATGGTGGAGATATTCGGTTTGAAGAATCCGTTCCCGATGATCAGGAAGCCTAAACCGGCAAGCATGGCCGTATTCGAGGTGTCCGTTCCAAGGGAGTTTCCGCTCATGAACATCAGGATCTGTCCGATTGCCATCAGGATACCTCCCACGAGGATACTCCGACGGTTTCCCCAATAACGGTCGCTGATGTATCCTCCGATCAATGGTGTCAGATAAACCAGACCGGTATAACTGCCATAAATGTTCGATGCGTCCTTTTCACTCATCATCAATGCCTTCACCAGGAAGAGCATCAGGATGGCACGCATACCGTAATAGCTGAATCGCTCCCACATCTCGGTGATGAAGAGGATATACAAGCCTTTCGGGTGCCCTTTCGAAGCGGTTTGACTCATATGAATTAGTCTGTTTTTAGAAGGATAAGCCGCAATGTAGCGAAATTTTAATACCCTCCTCAGCGTTGTACGGTTGCTGAAAGCCCGGAAAAAGGTTCGCTCAGCAAACTATCTTTGCTTCATGTTTCGATACCTTCTCCTGGCTTTGCTGCTCGGCAATCTGGCTGCCCCGGCACAGAAATACTCGGTCTTCAAAGGCGATACCATCAACCGGTCGGACGCGAAAGGACGTAAGCAAGGGGTATGGAAGCGTTACTATGCCAATGATACGTTGTTCTCCGAAGGACAGTACAAGGATGGCAAGGCGATCGGTACATTCCGCACTTTTTACAAGAATGGCAAGCAACAGGCTATCATGACCTATCGCGGCATGACCGAGCGTTGCGATGCCATCGTGTATGCGGAAGCCGGACATCTGATGGCGAAAGGCGTCTACCAAAGTCAGAAGAAAGACAGTGTGTGGAGCTATTTCTCCGAACAGGGAAAGCTTCAGTCTTTGGAACAGTACCAGAAGGGAAAAAAGGAAGGGAAATGGGAGGTCTTTTACCCGGAAGGAAATCCATCGCAGACGCTCTTCTATAAAGCGGATAAGAAGAACGGTATATACAAGGAGTTCTTTAAAAACGGAAAGACCAAGATCGAAGGTGTTATGAAAAACGATGCCTTTGAAGGAAAGGTCACGGTCTATCACCCCAGCGGAAAGGTGTGGCAACAGGGGGTATATAAGAATGGCGTGAAAGATGGCAAGTGGATCGTACTGGACGAAGCAGGGAAGACGGAACGGGAGGAAATTTATAAGTCCGGCTTTCTCCTGAATCCCGTAGCGGAACCGGAAACCCCGATCGCGGAACCCGAAAAATAAGCTATCTTTGCAGGCTGTTGAAAGCCAAATAATAGCTTGTTTTTGAGCCGTTTATAGGGCTATTCCGGAAATTCATGAGTAAAAAAGGACGTGTCTTAATGGCCATGAGCGGAGGAATCGACTCCTCCGTTTCCGCCGTATTGCTGCACGATCAGGGGTACGAAGTGGTGGGCATTACCATGAAGACCTGGGACTACGTCAGCTCCGGAAGTTCAAAGAAGGAAACCGGTTGTTGCTCACTCGATTCCATCAACGACGCGCGCTCCATCGCGGTCTCCATGGGTTTCCCGCATTATATCCTCGACATCCGGGAAGAATTCGGACAGCATGTGATCGACAATTTTGTCGACGAGTACCTGGCCGGCAGAACTCCGAATCCCTGTGTCCGCTGCAACACCCACATTAAATGGGAGGCGTTACTCAAGCGCGCCGACATGCTCGATTGTGAATTCATCGCGACCGGACATTATGCCAAAGTCCGTCGGCACGACAATGGCCGCTACGTAGTCAGCAAAGGCCTGGATGCATGGAAGGATCAAAGCTATGTCCTGTGGGGCGTCAAACAGGAGTGCTTGTCGCGTACTTTATTTCCGGTAGGTGGATTTGAAAAGCCCGCGATCCGTCGCATGGCGGCTGAAATGGGCTTCCATGAACTGGCCAATAAACCGGAGAGCTACGAGATCTGCTTCATCCCCGACAACGACTACCGTTCGTTCCTCAAGCGTAGGGTGGAAGGGATCGAGGAAAAGCTGGCAGGCGGGAAATTCATCAACCGGAAAGGTGAAGTCCTCGGGCAGCATAAGGGCTATCCATTCTATACGATCGGGCAGCGAAAAGGCCTGGATATCGCTTTGGGTGAACCCGCTTATGTTATTGATATTCAACCTTCTGACAATGTTGTAGTGCTGGGTAGCTTCGAGGAGCTCCAAAAGCAAGAAATGCGCGTTCGTGACCTGAACCTTATGAAGTACGCTTCGTTAGAGAATCCATTGGAAACCGTTACGCGCATCCGCTACAAAGACAAGGGGACTCCCAGTACCCTGGTTCCGGATGGTGATCGCCTCAAGGTGCTGTTCCATGCACCCGTGGCTGCTGTCACCCCCGGTCAGAGCGCCGTCTTCTACGAAGGCGATGATGTGGTAGGTGGCGGTTTTATCGCGCCGGCCGATGACCTTCAACCGAACTAACCGTTTCCCGCTTTTTCGTCTGGTCTGTATCTGCGCCCTGCTGGTGCCGTTCCTGCTTTCGTGTAAAAAGGAAAAACAGGATCCGCTGCCCATCTCCTTCGATTATTTCCCGACCGAACGCGGTCGTTTTGTGATATTCGAGGTGGATTCCATCGTGCATGCGGAGAATGACAACAACAACGACGATTCCGTTTACACGTTCCATTACGAGGTGTTGGAGCAGATCGATTCATCATTCATCGATGGCTCCGGCCGCTCCGCACAGGTACTGAAGCGCTATCACAGGTTGACCGATGGGGATCCCTGGAACCTGACCTCCGTATGGACCCAGACCCTGACGGTTTCAGCCGCCTACCGGTTCGAAGACAACATCACCTTTCATAAGCTGGCCTTCCCCATTTCAGAAAACACGACCTGGGACGGTAACGACATGAATACGCTGGATGAAGAGTTGTACGCCTACGAAGACTATCACGTCAGCCGTTCGGTGAACGGAATGGCGTTCGATTCAACCCTTTCCGTACTCCAACGCGACGACAATAACTTCGTGGAGCGTGTTTATGGGCAGGAAATCTACGCGAATGGTGTCGGGTTGATCCGGCGTCAGCGCGACGACCTTGGTAAGCGGAACGGAATCGTTGTAAAAGGGACGGAATTTACCATGCAGGTGAAGGATTACGGACCTCGATAGACAGGATGACCGATAAAAAAAGCCGCCCGGAAAATGTCCGGGCGGCTTTTTCTTTATCGGTGAGTGATCAATAGTAGCGCAGGCGGATCACGTCGGCCAAATACTTGGCATAACGGATCACCTGGCGGCTATAACCGTACTCGTTGTCGTACCAGACGTACAGGACGGCGCTCTTGTTGTCCTTGGAAACGATGGTAGCAGGGGAGTCAACAATCGAGGCGCAGGAGTTGCCGACCAAATCCGTCGAGACGAGCTCGTTGGAGACGGAATACTGGATTTGCTCGACCAGGTCGCCCGAGAGCGCGGCATTGCGCAGCACATCGTTGATGCCATCCTTGCTGGTTTCCTTTTTCAGGGTCAGGTTAAGAATTGCAAGCGATACGTCAGGAGTAGGGACGCGCACCGCGTTACCGGTGAGTTTGCCCGCCAGTTGCGGCAACACCTTGGCGACTGCCTTGTCGGCACCCGTTTCGGTGATCACCATGTTGAGCGCTGCGGAGCGTCCGCGGCGGTACTTCTTGTGGAAGTTGTCGAGCAGGTTCTGGTCATTCGTATAGGAGTGGATCGTTTCGATGTGTCCGCGCTCGATACCGAAGTTTTGCTCGATCACCGCCAGCACCGGAACGATGGCGTTCGTCGTACAAGAAGCTGCCGAGAACACGGTTTCCTTGTGATGATCGAAAGCGTTTTCGTTCACGCCATACACGACGTTCGGTACGTCCCCTTTGCCCGGAGCGGTCAGCAACACTTTACTGACACCTTTTGCAAGCAGGTGCTTGCCAAGTCCTTCCCGGTCACGCACCACACCGGTGTTGTCGATCACCAGGGCATCGTGGATGCCGTAGCTGGTATAATCGATGGAAGCGGGATCGTTCGCGGCGATCATGTGGACGGTATGGCCGTTCACGATCAGCGCTTTGTTCTTGAAGTCTTCGATGACCGTTCCGGGGAATGAACCGTGAACAGAATCGTTGCGGAGCAGATCACCGCGTTTGGTGATGTCTTCATCCGTGTTGGTTCGGGTCACCACGGCGCGGAGGCGTAGCTGTTCTCCTTTACCGGCTTGCGAGATGAGCTCGCGGGCCAGCAAGCGGCCGATACGTCCGAAACCGTACAACACGACATCGCGCGGAATGATCGAGCGCTTCTCCTTGCCGATGAACCCTTTCATCTTATCGGCAACGAAATCTTCAACGCCCCGGAACTTGGCACGCTCGGCCAGCCATTCGGCTGACAGACGGCCGATATCGATACGGGCCGGTGCCAGATCGAGTTTATTCATTTCCTTGGCCAGCGCCAGGGTGTCGAGTACGTTGATGGGTTTCTTGACGACTTCCTTCGCGTACTGGTGCAGGTTGAGGATCTCGCTCGCGCTGCGGTCGACCAGTTGGTTGCGGAAAAGCACCAGCTCGACCGATTTGTCGAACCAGAGACTGCCCGTCACGTGGATCAGCGCGATTGCCGCTTTCTCCAGTTGGATCCAGTCTGCCAGTTCCGTTTCGTAATTGTCTTTGTGATTCATCACCGTCTTGTTCGCTTCTTCAAGTGCCATGATTGGTAGTTAGGGATGGTTGAGTCTTGCTTTTAAACGCGAACAGCTTTCATGGTGGTGAAAGCTGTTCCTGCGCCCGGGGCGCTATGATTATCCGAGGTAAGCCTTTAACAACCGGCTACGCGACTTATGGCGCAGCCGTCGAATGGCTTTCTCTTTGATTTGTCGTACCCGCTCGCGTGTGAGGTCGAACTTGGCGCCGATCTCTTCGAGGGTAAGGCCGTGCGGCATGCCGATGCCGAAGAACAATTTGATCACTTCGCGTTCGCGCTCGGTGAGTGTGCTCAGGGAACGGTCGATCTCACGTTGCAATGATTCATTCATCAGCGAACCGTCGGCACGCGGAGAGTCATGGTTTTCCAGCACGTCCACCAGGCTGTTGTCTTCGCCTTGTACGAACGGAGCATCCATCGACACGTGCTTACCGCTCACCCGCATGGTGTCGGCGATCTTTTCGGTCGGGATGTCAAGCACCTTGGCGAGTTCTTCCGGAGATGGCTCGCGCTCGTATTCCTGTTCGAGTTTGCTGTATGCCTTGGCGATCTTGTTGAGCGATCCTACCTGGTTCAGTGGTAAACGCACGATACGCGATTGCTCGGCCAATGCCTGCAGGATGCTTTGACGGATCCACCAGACCGCATACGAGATGAACTTGAAGCCGCGCGTCTCGTCAAAGCGCTTGGCTGCTTTGATGAGGCCGAGGTTGCCTTCGTTGATAAGGTCGGGGAGGGACAAGCCCTGGTTTTGATATTGCTTGGCAACGGAAACCACGAAACGAAGGTTCGCCTTGGTCAGACGATCCAGCGCGTTCTGGTCTCCCTGCTTGATCAACCGGGCCAGCTTCACTTCCTCTTCGGCCGTGATCAATTCTTCACGTCCGATCTCCTGCAAATATTTTTCCAGGGACTGGCTTTCCCGGTTGGTAATCGATTTGGTGATTTTTAGCTGACGCATGAGAGAGAATGCAATCGATTTCGTTAGAAAATTAACAGAAATCGAATAAAAATGTTTGGTTTAGACGTATTGCAAAGATACGACTCCGGCCTAGGCGAAGCAACTTTTTGTTCATAAACGGTGGATAACTCGGCCTTATTTGTTGAAAAAAAAGAAGCCCCGAATCGGCTGATTCAGGGCCTCTTTTTGATCGATTTCAGGCTTCTCCCGGCTCAGATGCCAAAACCATAGTAGGCTTTCATTCCGTTCGGGTATACACCTTCGATCAGGATGCCACCTTGTTTTTCTTTCAGAAGCTGATCGAGTTCCTGGGTGTTCCGGACCGGTTTTTTATCAATGGACGTGATGATGAATCCTTCTTTGATACCGGCACTCCGGAGTTTTCCGGAATACAATTTGGAGACTTTGACCCCGCCCTGCAGGCCAAGCCTTCCACGTTCTTCCGCGGATGCCTGTTCGAACGATGCGCCCAACAGATTCAGCGATTCTTCGGCCTTCACGATGCGCGTATCGCCATCCTTGTTGCGCAAGGTCACGGCCAGCTGTTGTTCCTTGCCTTCGCGCAGAATGCTCAGGTTGACGCGGTCGCCCGGACGGAATCGGCCGATCTGTTCCTGCAACTGCGGGGTGTTGTTCACGGTGATATCACCGACGCGGGTGATGATGTCGCCTTCCCGCAGTCCGGCTTCTTCGGCCGCGCCGCCCGGCGTCAGACCGGCCACATACACTCCTTGCGTTTCGCGGAGGCCGCGTTCGTCAGCCAGTTTGGAATCAATGTCGCGGATGCTCACACCGATGAACGCGCGCTGGACACTGCCGAACTCCACCAGGTCGTCCACCACTTTTTTGGCGAGGTTGACAGGAATTGCGAAAGAGTATCCCGTATAGCTGCCGGTGTTGGATGCAATGGCGCTGTTGATACCTACCAACTCACCCCGCGTATTGACGAGGGCGCCGCCACTGTTGCCGGGATTGACCGCGGCATCGGTCTGGATGAACGATTCGATCTTGAATTGATCCGGCAGGATGCCGATGTTTCGGGCCTTGGCACTGACAATACCGGCCGTCACGGTCGAGGTGAGATTGAATGGATTGCCGACGGCAAGCACCCATTCGCCGACTTTCAGGTCGTCAGAGTTTCCGTACACGATGTACGGCATGTTCTTCTCGTCAACTTTCAGAAGCGCGAGGTCGGTACTCGGGTCGGTGCCGACCACGCGTGCTTTATAGGTCCGGTTGTCGTTGAGCGTCACTTCGACTTTCTCGGCATTCTCCACGACGTGATTGTTGGTGATGATGTACCCGTCGTCGGTGATGATGACCCCGCTGCCGGTGGCCTCAGCTTGTTGCGGACTGCGTGGTCGACCCCAGAAATCGAAGGGGTCGAAACTGAACGGATTGTAGGCGACTCGATTGGAAAAGGTGGTCTTGACGTGAACCACTGCATGAACACTGGATTCGGCTGCCTTCGTGAAATCCTGTACACCTTGTTCCGGTGTCGCGCTCAGGCTAACCGGTCGCACGATCCCTCCCAAGGCGTTGCGTTCGCTGGGTGCCTGGGACGAATCCTGCAAGCGGTCGAAGACGAATGCGCCGGCTGCGCCCGAGAGGGCGGCGGCGAGGAAAAGAACGAGGTACTTCCGACTTTGCTTCATCATGGTTTTTCAGATTTGATGGTGCCCTTTTTTCAAAATTTGTGCCAGCAAAGTTCCACTGACAGGAATGAAATCAGGGTGAATGGAGCGGTTAAGTTGGGTTAAGGTGTTGGTTAACGACTGTTAATGAAACTGTCAACATTTCAGTTCCCCGGCGGCTTCGGCGACGATCCGGCTGACCGATTTGGCGTAACTTTGCCCTCGTATGGGCGCATTACGGGGCAAGTCAGATGATGCAGTCATCCGCAGTATTCGCAACGGTTCCAACGAGCCTTTGTTTGACATCGCGCGACGTTTTTTCTCCACCGCCCGGAGGCTGTTGCGGACACGCGGTGTCAAAGACAGCGAAACGCCCCGGGTCTTTTCGGGGGTACTGACCGAATTCGCCCGGGATGTCCGGCAAAAGAAGGTCGCGGAGCAGACCGATATTACCAGTTACCTCGTCAACGTCCTTCGGCAGTACGCTAAGGAAAACCGGGAAGCCCGGCGATCCAGGAACGCGCGTGACCTGAATGAGGTGCTGGAAGAAGATCGGATCGTTGCCGCCCGGTGCATCTCCATCCTCGACGAACGCAGCAAAGCCCTCCTCTTCGCGCGGTATGCGGAGAATCTGAACTTCGAACAACTGGCTTCACGATTTCAGTTTTCGAATCCGGTCATCGCCCAGACGGAAGTCGAGAAAGCCGGCAGCCTGATGGAGCGCATCCTGTCCGCCCGTTTACGTAATGATACCTGATGGCATGAACGCTCTGGAACAGGCACGGTGGATGGATCGTTATCTCGAAGGCTCGCTCAGCGGCATCGAGTTACAGCAGTTCATGGAAAAGTTGGAACAGGATGTGGAGTTTCGCCACCGGGTAAGCCTGCGCAATCTGATGATTGAAGGAATACGACAGGCGGCCGATGAAGAGTTGCAGGCACGAATCGAAGCAAGCATTCGCTATCGAAAGCCAAGAGTTCCGGTCGGCTTGAAACTACTGGCCACCTTCCTGCTGGTTACCACCGCCGGTATTGTTCTTTGGAATTATACGGGTGTTAACAGCGATTCCGACAAAGCATTCCTGCGCCTCGGTTGGCTCAAACAGCGGAAAGCGGAGGAACGAACGATCGTCCCTGCCCCGCCTGTCGCAAAGGCACCCGCGAACAAACCTTCGGCGGAGGTGGTCGCGGCGGAGGAGAAGACTGGCGATGAGTCGGTCCTGCCCATCGATTCCGGGCAGACCGCCGAGGGAAAGGATACCATATACGACGCCGCGGGTGAGATCGTCGTTAGGAAAGACCAGTTGCTCATCTCCATGGATCTCCACGTATCCAGTGATGAGCCCGGGGAGAACGCGCCAACGCTCGAGGATAAGGCGCTGGAACGACTCAACCCTGCTGCGGGTCTCGTAAAAAGCGAAAGCCGTGAACCAACCATTGCTACCGAGTTCTGGATATCACCGGTCAATTACCGCGGTTATCGTCTTCTTGATAATAAGCTGATCCTCTATGGCATCGAATCCCCTGATCGGGTCAGCCTGCTGCGCTCCAATGATCGATTGCTCCTGAAATACGGGAATGAACTATTCATCTTGTCGGAATCCGAAGCGTTTCAACCATATCCTCGCGCCCAGGAAGCCGCACGCAGCGAAAACCGATGATCCCATCCATTCCGTTCTTGAAGTACCATGGTACCGGTAATGATTTCATCCTCCTGGATGAACGGGAAATCGATTATCAGATGAATACGGAAGAGATCAGCAAGCTGTGTCATCGGCATTTCGGGATCGGAGCCGACGGACTGATCTCGTTACGTAAAGCACCGGATGCTGACTTCCGTATGGTCTACTATAACGCCGATGGCCGGGAAGGTTCCATGTGCGGAAACGGTGGTCGATGCATTGTCGCCTTCGCCCGCAGCCTGGGGGTCATCGGGGAGCGAACCCGCTTCATCGGAGTGGACGGTTATCACGAAGCGATGTTCCTTCCGGACAAGCCCGGATTCGTGAGCTTGAAAATGTCGGATGTAGCCGCGCCACGGAAACGAGACGGTTACGACTTCATCGATACCGGCTCCCCGCATGTTGTCGTAGCCGTACACGATCTTGCCGGCTACCCGGTCGTGGCGAACGGTCGTTCGATCCGGAACCTGCCGGAGTTCGCACCCGGAGGTACCAACGTCAATTTCGTGGAAGCGGTCAATGACAGCTTGTTCATTCGCACATACGAGCGGGGAGTGGAAGACGAGACCATGTCGTGTGGAACCGGAGTGACTGCCGTAGTGCTGACCCTTGCCGCGCTGGCTCAGCTGCCGGCCTCCGCGCGCGAAGCGCAGGTGATGACACCCGGCGGAGCCTTATCCGTCGCGTTCGAGCGTTCGGAGATGGGTTTTTCAAACGTATGGCTGACAGGTCCGGCGCAGCGGGTTTTCGAGGGAACCTATACCCGATAAGGTTCACAACAACCGGTTAAAAAAAGAGCGCGAGCGAAGCGCTGCTGGCGTTCCCTTCCTTATTTTCGTCGTGTCAAATGCAAGCCCAATTGGGCATCGAAGGAATCCGGTATGTTGCTGATCGGTGAATTGATTCAATTGCGGGCCATGGAGCCTGCCGACCTTAATCTTCTCTACCGTTGGGAGAATGATACGTCCATCTGGAGTGTCAGCGGCACGTTGGCCCCCTTTTCACGCTATGTGCTGGAGGAGTTCGTCAGCCAGGCGCACCAGGATATCTACACGAACAAGCAGTTGCGCCTGATGATCGACCTTCGGTACTACGACGAAGAGGACGGGGTAACGGAAGAGGTCCGCAGCATCGGCTGTGTGGATCTGTTCGATTTCGATCCCAAGAACCGGCGGGCCGGCATCGGGGTCTTGATCGCCAACCGGGCCGATCGCGGAAAAGGTTATGCTACCGAGGCCTTGCACCTGCTCATCGACTACGGATTCGACATGCTGGACCTGCACGGATTCTATTCGAATGTCCGGGTGGACAACGAAAACAGCGTCGCGCTCTTCAAGAAACTCGGCTTTGAGGTTTCCGGATTGAAGCAGGATTGGTTATACGAGCAGGGTAAGTATTACGATGAGTACCTGCTTCAATTGATCCGTAAGGGATGATGTTCCGGACCGCAGCGAGTTTGCTTCTGGTAACGCTGCTGTTCTCCTGCACATCACCGGACGAACAAAAGACGGACGCCCCTGCATATGCCGCGCTCTCCGATACGGTGCGTTATGTGGGCATGCAGACCTGTCGCAACTGCCACGCGGACATTTACGAGTCGTTTCTTAATACCGGTATGGGGAAATCGTTTGATGTTGCCGGTCGGCAGAAGTCATCGGCGCGTTTTCCGGATCAGGCACCGGTGTTCGATCGTTATCGTGACTTGCATTATTTTCCATTTTGGCGAGGAGATTCCCTGCATGTGCTGGAGTTCCGCTTGTCCGGAAAGGATACCGTTTACAGTCGGGATGCGCGCATTGATTTCATCGTAGGGTCCGGACAGCATACGAATTCACACTTGCGGCAGGTCAATGGTTATCTCTTTCAGGCGCCCTTGACCTATTATACGCAGAAAGGTCAGTGGGATCTCCCGCCGGGTTTTGAAAACGGTCACAACAGCCGGTTCAGCCGGAAGCTGGAGTTTGAGTGCATCTCCTGCCACAATGCCTATCCTACGCTTGTCGAAGGATCGGAAACGAAGTACGCGGAGATTCCGAACGGAATTGACTGTGAGCGATGCCACGGCCCGGGAGGCGAACACGTCCGGAAGAAGCTCCTGGGTGAAATGGTCGATACCGCTGTTGCGATCGATTATTCCATCGTAAATCCGGCGAAGCTGCCGATCGACCGGCAGTTGGATGTCTGTCAGCGATGTCATATCCAGGGAAACGCGGTGTTGCAACCCGGGAAAACCTTTCGTGACTTCCGACCCGGTATGCGATTGTCGGATGTGATGGACATCTACATGCCTGTTTACAAAGGCAATGAAGAAGCGCACATCATGGCTTCCCATGCCGAACGCATGAAGCAAAGCCGGTGTTTTATAGTTTCGGCCCAGCAGGCTGAAGCAATGCAGGGAGCGTTGAAGCCCTATCAGAATGCGATGACCTGTGTGACTTGTCACAATCCCCATGTGAGCGTTCGCGAAACGGGCATCGGAGTGTTCAACGCCGCCTGCAATGGTTGTCATGGTGATCGGGATAAAGTGCAGTGTACCGCCTCGGTGACGGAGCGGAATCGTGAAGCGGATAACTGTGTCGGTTGTCACATGCCGAAGAACGGCACGCTGGATATTCCGCATGTTGTCACGACGGACCACCGCATCCGGAAGCCGGCGCTAAAACGGGAGGTGGAGCGAATACGGGAGTTCGTACGATTAGCCTGTATCAACAATCCGGAACCGGACCAGCGGAGCAGGGCGGTCGCTTACCTGAATCAGTTTGAAAAATTCACGCGCGATGGTCAATTCCTGGACAGCGCTCGTGTCCTGTTGGCGGATGCTTCACCTGCTGATGTTCAACGGAATTTTTCCTCGCTTGTGCGATGGGCCTACCTGAAAGAGGATTATCAGCAACTTCTTCGGTGGGCAGAGTCGGATGACGGGAAAGGACAATCGGAACTGACGGCAGTTGATCGGGCCTGGACCGATTACCGAATCGGGGTGGCTTACCGCGAGACCGGGTTGAAGGACGCGGCAGCGACCGCTTTCCGTCGCGCGATCCGACTCCTGCCGCTACAGCTGGATTTCAGGAACGAATTGGCATCAGTGTTGATCGACCTTGGAAAGTTCGGAGAGGCCAGGGAGCAGTTGGAGTTCGTGCTGCGCGAAAATCCGGAGCACCTGTCCGCATGGGTGAATCTTGGATTCCTTTCCTTGTCGGCCCTGCATGATCTGAAGGCGGCCGAGCGATGTTATCGGACCGCACTGGCCCTAGAACCGGACCATGTACAGGCCTTGATCAACCTGGCTGGCACGCAGGTGTTGTCGGGCGATGTGCTTGCGGCCAAACGCTTATTGCAACGCGCGCTGGTGCTCGAACCTTCTAATCAACAAGCTCGGATCAGGATAAAGGCGCTGCAGGAAACGAGGACGCGTTAAGATATCCGCAACGCTGGCTTTATCTTTTCTTTACATTCGCTTAACAAGCCGAATGGATGGCCTGAGTACCTTCGGGAAACGAAATTATGAGCGATCATCGGTATAAGATCCTGTTGGTAGACGACGAACCGGACATTCTCGAATTCATGGAATACAACCTGAAAAAAGAGAATTACACGGTCTTTAAAGCGGGAAACGGGCGGGATGCCATTCGGATCGCCAAAACGGAACGTCCCGACCTGATCATTCTCGATATCATGATGCCAGAAATGGATGGAATCGAGACTTGCCGGACGCTTCGGGAAATGCCGGAGTTCCGGAAGACCATGATCGCGTTCCTGACGGCGCGTAACGAAGATTATTCCCAGATCGCAGGCTTTGATGTAGGAGCCGATGATTATATCACCAAGCCGATCAAGCCGCGGGTCTTGATCAGCAGGATCGGCGCGTTGTTTCGTCGTTACGATCCTACCGGCGCGTCTTCGGATGCTAAGGCCCAGGTGTTGACGATTGGCGACCTGCAGATCGATCGCGAACAATACCTCATCCAAAAAGGCGGAGAAAAGATCGAGCTGCCCAGGAAGGAATTCGAATTGCTCGCCTTACTGGCTTCCAAGCCTGGGAAGGTGTTTACGCGCGAAGAGATCTTGGAACGTGTGTGGGGTAACGACGTGATCGTAGGTGACCGGACGATCGACGTCCATGTGCGCAAATTGCGGGAGAAGCTTGGCGAAGAACTGATCCGAACCGTCAAAGGGATTGGCTACAAATTTGATTTCTGAGCAACAAGCCGCTTTTCGTACTTTGGGGGGCAATTGAACGTAGCTTGAAGAACCCCACACCCCGCATACTCGCGTTGATTGCCGCCCTGGCGGCTTCGGTTGTCGTGCTGGCGGCCGAGTACGTCACCACGGTCTCCACGTACTTTCAGAAGAACTGGTTGAGTATGTTGGTGGTATTTGTCATCACCTTTGTCACCACCTTTCTGATCTTCTCCTATTTATTGGAGGTATTCATTTATCGAAAGATCAAGCTGATCTATAAGACGATCAGTACATTCAAAGACAGTAAGGAAAAGGCGCTCGAGCGCGTCGATCTGGACGCCGATATCCTTGGGAATGTCAGCAAGGAAGTGATGGGCTGGGAGAAGGACCGTACGGAAGAGATCGAGCAACTGAAACGACAGGAGCTTTTTCGGCGGGAATTTTTAGGGAACGTCTCGCACGAGCTGAAAACACCGCTCTTCAACATCCAGGGATACATCCATACGCTGTTGGAAGGTGGAATCAACGATCCGGAAGTCAACCTGCACTATCTGCAACGCGCCAGCAAATCAGCGGATCGCTTATGTCTGATCGTGGAGGATCTGGAAGCCATATCCAAACTCGAAAGTGGTGAACTGGTGCTGGACCAGCGGACCTTCGATCTGCACGAGTTGTGCAAGGATGCCATCGACTCGCTGGAAATGCGTGCGCGGGAACGGAACATCCGCCTTGGTTTCAAAGAAGGCAGCGACCGACCGGTCTATGTCTACGCGGATAAGGACAGGATACGTCAGGTGCTGGTCAACCTGCTGGTCAACTCGATCAAGTACGGCCGGGATGGAGGGAGTACCCTGTTCGGATTTTACGACATGGACGAGAACATCCTGGTCGAAGTGACCGATACTGGCATCGGGATTGAACCGCAACATTTGCCACGGGTGTTTGAACGATTCTACCGGGTGGATAAAAGCAGATCCAGGGAGCAGGGCGGGACGGGCCTGGGATTGGCCATTGTCAAGCATATCCTGGAAGCGCACAAGCAGGTCATCAATGTCCGGAGTACCTATGGTATCGGAACGACCTTTACGTTTACGCTCAAAAAGGCGCGCTGATTTTTTAGACTTGGTATAGTTGCTTCCCCATCTTCCGGTGTGGTATCAGGCCGAAGAGGAGATAGGATGGTCCGAGATCCCGGTATCCCAACTTGAGATAAAACCCTATCGCCGGTTCGCGGGCATCCAGTATCAGTTCTTTTAATCCACGTTCAACAGCCAGGGCTTCCAGGTGTTCGATGATGATCCGTCCCCATCCCTGACCTTGCGCATCCTCCCGCACAGCCATGGACCGGATCTTCGCCTGCGACGCATCGATGATTTCCAGTCTTCCGCACGCTACGGCTTCTTGATCATGGTCGACAATCAGCAAATGAAGCGAACGGTCTTCTCCCGCATCGGTGGTGGATTGGCGCGATTGGCCCCAGGGTTTTCGCAAGATCGAATAACGCAAACCGAGATACCTTTCCCAGTTGGTGGAATCCTCAGGACTGACGAGGTGTGGAGTAAAGGGAAGTAGCTGGTTCATTGTTTCGAAAGATCCCGGTTCTCGTCGCCCGGTTCGTAGTGTAGGAATGTTCCGATCAGTTGGAACATCTCATCGGTCGTCCGCATGCTTCCGTCGCGTTCCGATACTGTTTGCGGTGGATGGAAAGGATTCAGCGGATTGTTTTCTGTATTGTCGAATTCGCCTTCGGCAACCAGGGTGCTGCCGGCCGGAATTACGAGGGGTTTCCTGAAGGTGTAAACATATTGCCACCGGAAGTCCCAACGTGGAATCGAGATGATGCGTAGCGTGTCGCCGCTTGGGGTCAGCGCGTAGGCTTTGAACGATTTCCCCAGCAGGTGCATGTGCGGGTTTACGGATAAGAGGGAGATCTTTTCAGGTAGCGTATACCGCGTCGTGTGACGGGTAACCGAATCGGGTGGAATGACGAGTGGCGGGATGATGGGGGATATTCCGCTGGTGCCCAGGATGAAATCACGTGTTGGACGCTTCGAAGGCCGCGGGGCGAAGAACAGGTTGAAGTGACTGAGGTCGCTCGTGTCGACGGGACTGGGACCGTAGTGGATGTTGTCGAGTAGCAGGATGGTCTTTTTCCTCAGTTGATATCCGCCGATGTCTTCCGGATACAATACCGGCTCAACGCCGGGCAGGTAATTCGTGACGGACGGGATCAGCAGGGGGTAGGATCCATCGTCGTTTGGAAGGTCCAGCGCCTGGTACGCGCTGTGCTTGTCCATGATTTCCGTATCAACATATTCCTTTCCTCCTTGGATGTCACGTTTTTTACCCGCCTGGTAGACGATGAGGTGACCGTTGATATGATGCGCGAGTTTCCTGTTACCCGGAACGATCTCGATCGCGCGGACAAAAGTGTCTTGCGGTAATTCGATCGGGATCTTCATCATCATGAACCGGTCCTTGTTATCGCCAGGTAGGGGAAACGGCGCTCGCATGCTGACGACGAGATCGGGCTTTCCGTAGGCACTTCCTTCCGTGAATGCCGGTGCTGATGGCGGATGATTCGGATCTCCTTCCGGCATGTCGGCACCGATCCAGGCATTGATCGCTTCGATCTCCCGGTCGCTCAGCCATTTTTCTTCTCGGAAATGTGTGTACTCCGGGTCTGCCGGCCAGGGCGGCATGCTGCGGTTGCTGACGGTCAATTGGATCGTCCGCGCGTGACGCTTCACATCCTCATAGGACAGCAGACTGAACGGAGCGGCGGAGCCCGGACGATGGCATGGGCTGCAGTTCCTGAAGATGATGGGTGCGATCGAGTCGTTGAAGGTCAGTTCCCGGCTTTCGACTTGCCCCGACTGGTTGCAGGCAAACAGCGCCAGGACGTAAAAGGCCAATAGGGGGTAGCGGAAAGCGGTCATTGTTCGATGATGCATCCGATGGGAATCGTGCGTGGTACCCTGACTTTTCTTCCTTCACTGAGCGCTTTCATGGCGTCCCGGAGTTCGTGGTTTCGGATCTGCAGTCGTTTTTTCCCGGGTGCGACCATCCAGTCGTCGATCCTTCCCGAATAGACGGAATGACCCTGACGATCGAACAAGAATACTTCCGGCGCGACGGCAGCTCCGACCTTTCTCACTTGCCCCTGGTCCTTGTCAACGAAGAGGGGAAATGCGATCCGGAAGTCGCTTCTGAATACTTCCACTTCGGATAAGGAGGCGTACTTGCCGGGGAATACACCGATCATTTCAAGTCCCTGCGGCTGAAACTCGCGATAGAGATCGTTCAGTGTTTTGCTGTACGACTGGCACGACGGGCAATCGGGTAATAAAAATACGATAGCCACGCCTTTAGCATCCTGTGCGGGTCGGTAAGTGGCAGGATGATCCTTCAGATCGGAAAGCGACAAAGGAAACACCGACTGTGCCGAAGCCCAAATCGGAAGCCATAGACCGATGATCAACAACAATCTCATTCGTACCTCAATTCGTCCTGATAGATCAGGAGATTTCTGGGCAAGGTGTTCATCAGTTGTTGCCGAAGGATCCGTTGGATGTCCCGGTTGTCGTCGCGCAGGGTGATGACGGATCGAAGGTCGTCGAGTTGCTGCCCCGTCCCTTCATCCGCGTAGCCGAAGCCGCGGTACCGACCGTTCTCCACATGCACCACCGAACGCTCGCCGGTTGTTCTTCCCCGGCCAAACAGGAAAAAGTTAGGATGTTGCAGGCGAAGGCTCGCGATGGCGGATTCGACCCGTTCATTGTATGCCTCGGCCGATTCTTTTCCTACACAGGCGCCGTTGCATTGACCGATGCTGTGCTGGAAGCAGGCGTGTTGGATATCGTACAAGCCGCAGAGTTTCTGGCAAAGCTGGAACTTCCGGCAAAGCCGTTCCAACATGGTGCGCGCTTCTTCCGCCGATCCGCAAACCACCAGGGGCTCGTCCTTCGCATTGACGCGTGCCGGCTTCAGCCGAAAGTAGCCGGCCTCCGTTGTTTCGCTGATGATGCCGAAACGGAAAAAGGTCCGTCGTTGGGCACGATTGAAACGCGGTTGCAGCTTTTTGATCTCATCGGATTCCAACAGGAGCGCGATCAGTTCGTTGCCCGTTTCGGTGAAGGTCACATCGTGGATGGCGTTACGCAATTCAAGGGCTTTCCGGTTCTGCTTGTTCACGAAATGGGAGAGGACTCGCTTCCGAATGTTGTTACTCTTCCCGACGTACAGGATCGACCCGTCTTCGTTGTGGAGGTAATAGACGCCGGGTGATTCCGGCAATTTGTCCAACAGGCTGCGGTCGATGTTGGGAGGGAAGCGCAGGTGCAGGTAATCGTTCTTGACCGATTTGAGAATGTCGCCGTTCCGGTCATTCGCGATGAGCATTTCAAAGAGCCGGACGGTGGCGAGGGCATCCCCGGCGGCGCGGTGACGGTTTTCAATCGTGATGCCGAGTCGCTCGCAGAGGTTGCCCAGGCTGTAGCTGCGGTGTCCGGGCAACAGTTTTCTGCTCAGCCGGACCGTACAGAGGTAATCACGGGAAAAGGTGAAGCCCAGCGAGCGGTACTCTTCCCGGATAAAGGAATAGTCGAATTGGGCGTTGTGGGCAACCACTACCGCGCCTTCCGTCATTTTCACGATATCCTTCGCCACTTCGAAAAAGCGTGGCGCTTCCGCGACCATCGAATCGTCGATGCCGGTCAATCGGGAGATGAAAGGAGGAATCCTTCGCTCTGGATTGATCAGGGAAACGAATTCATCCACGACGCGTTCACCGTCGTGCAGGTAGATGGCGATCTCTGTAATCCGGTCGGTGTTGGCGTTTCCACCGGTCGTTTCAATATCTAAAATGGCGTAGCGCACGGTCTTCAGCAGCCCGAAGATACGAAAGTGGCCGCCCTTGTAAATGAAAAGGCACACCGGGCGGTGTGCTTTTTCATTGTTGTGCCGTTTACGGCAGGTATTACCTGACCAGGAATCGCTCGGCATAGACCGGGCGACCATTGTCCGATACCGAAAGTAAATAGTAACCGGCGGTGAGTTGGTCGCGGAGTACGATCACCCGAAGCTGGTTCCCGTTGATCTCCATGTCAGTTTCCAGAGAGCGGACCAGGCGTCCGGACGCGTCGTAGATCTGGACGGCTGGTTGGACGAGCGTTTCACGCGTCTCGAGCTCGAATACGGAGCGGTCCATCATCGGGTTCGGATAGAACCGAGTATTGATAACTTGAATGTTGTCCTCAATGTCAACAGTTGTTGATCTAATAGCAATGTTGTTGAATGTCGAACTGCCATTAATCGTATTAAAAGCCCCGCCTACAACAAGTCTTCCGCCGTAGGTACCAGTACAATAAAGAATAGAAGAGGAGGATGAATTGAATAACCCAGAAACGGTATCCCATGGGGTATTATAGCTTTTCTTCATTAGATCAATTACGCTCTGACTATTAATCGTTGCAGTAAAATCGCCTCCTGCATATAAGTTTGAATACGTGCTTAGCAGTGCAAAAACCTTGGAACTCGAAGGGAGCTGATTAAAAGATGTCCCGAATGAATTATTAGCAGCATCATAGGTGCAAAGTCCTTGTGATGGTTGTTGAAAGTTACCACCGATCCACAATTTTTTCACAATGCTGGACTGGTATTGAAAAGATGCAAGCGAATAAACTGCGCCATCGGGTCCAGTGCCAGTACTTCCAATCGAATTCCACTGACCTCCTTCTAATTTCATGATTGCAGGCTGAGACCAGCTTCCTCCAACATACAAAACTCCCTCATGATTAATCATTGTATTGACTACACCAGGAATCAAATTCCCTGAAGTTGTTACATTTTCCCATTGACCTGTGGTGCCAAGTTTAGAGATGCGGTTGATAGTCAAACTTCCAGAGGTCGTGAAACCTCCGCCAGCATATAGTACTCCGTTAAAAACGTAAAGAGAGTTTACAATTTGATTGAAACCATTACCTACTGCAACCCAAGCATTACCATTTAGTTTAGCTATGTTGGAGACAGGCGTGCTTCCAGATGATGAGAAGGTGCCACCAGCATATAGGGCATTTTGATAAATCGCTAAGCACTTTACTTCACCTGATAAACCTGAACCGACTGCAGACCAACTAGATCCATTGAATTTTGCAATATTGTTAACAGATGTTGATCCTGATGCCGTGAAGGATCCGCCAGCATATAAACTGCCATTGAATTCAATTACACAATTTACTTTCCCATTCAGACCCGCGCCCAAATTGGACCATTGGGCAATTGAAGAAAAAGTAAGAAACAGCACGAAAGTGATGGTGGCAATTATTACTCTTTTCATAAAGCTACTTTTTTCGCAAAGGAAGCAATATTTCTGTCTTCCACCAGTGTGTATTACCTTTTATATATGAAATTGAGGGAGCTGCAAACCTTCATATCAGAAGAAAGCCTGAAAAAACGGTCGGTTTTCCCATCATTTACCAAAATGGCGGCGGTATTCGGCGGACGGAGGCCCAGATTTTCCGCAAAGAGGATCAGGTAATTGTTGATATCGGGTTCCAGTTGCAAGTGAATGATCCGCTTTTGCTTCACGACCCCGTAGTGGTCCAGGATGCACTTGCCGTTGAAATAGAGTGAAAGGGTGTCACCGTCAATGAATGAGTTGTCGTAAACGGAGATCGTCAGGGTGGGAGAATTCACTGCAATCGAACCTGCACTGATGACCTGCCGGCCCCCCAGCGATTTCGGGATATTGTTATCCGCTACTTCAACGGCTTTCGCCTGCTCGTGTTGTGCAACATGAACCGTGTCGATTTCGGGCGGCTTGACTGTAAGCGGGGTAGTATCGACAACAAGGGGCGGCGGAATCGGATTGGTGTCGGGTGGACTGGTCTTGTTTTCTTCCCGTGACCAGACACGCACGGACCGGTCGTTGCTCCCGGTGAACAGGATATGATCGTTCTTGCCAAAACAGGTTGCAGTCACCGTTTGCTGGTGACCGAAAAGTTCCTGAAAGATCGCACGTTCCTGGGGTGACCAGACCCTCGCCCAATTGCCTACCATGCCCGTCGCCATGAATTTGCCATCGGAGGAGAAGGCCATCCGGCAGGGTAGTCCGGCTTTCATCCAGGAAGTCGGATTCAGGGCAAGTTGCCCCATCCGGAAACTCCAAAATGCCAGTGTGCCGTCGTCACTCCAGGTGACCAGGGTGGTGTCGTTGAGGAAATTCATGTACCGGATTGGAAAAGGCCCGGGGCTGAATTCCTGTCGTAAGAGATCCGATCGTGTGTTCAGCACGTGGAGGCTATGGCCTTTGGAATAGATGACCGCGCTGCGATCGGCAGCGATCACCGCGTCGTACAAGGTGTCGTCCTCCTGGCGGATCAGATCCACCTTTTGGGTAAGATCGGACCGTGTCTTGTAAAGTCGGCTGTTGCTGTTGAAATAGATGAAACCATCCGCGATGCTGAACAGGACAAACCGGATACCGGCGTAATCCGGAGAGTAAATCGACTGAACGAAATTGTCCTTCTGAAAATCGTAGATGCGGATCTCTCCGTCGAAGGTCGAGCTGATCAGGAGTTGTCCGTTCGAATTGAACGAAAGCGTGTTGACAGGCGCCTGATGGGCTTTGATCTTACGAAAGACCTGTCC
>WBZP01001685.1_pt1 | contig 26639 bp, 27 predicted proteins | sample 5204301 | NCBI WGS metagenome assembly WBZP01 (sample SAMN12412401, study PRJNA552823) | activated sludge metagenome | isolation source: activated sludge from nitrification reactor of wastewater treatment plant... | place: USA: Pennsylvania | collected 2017 | reverse complement strand
GCCGCCCGCCGATCTCCTCGGAGGCCTGGTCGACCATCGCCCGGACCGAGGCGATGTCCTCTGCGCCCTCGCCCCCGGCGACGCCGACGGACCCGGAGACCCCGGTCGGGGCGCGGTACTCACCAAAGACATCACGCAGCGCCTGTGCCCACTCCCCCGTCGTCACCTTGGCCCGGGCGCACTCGAGGGTGGCCTCGATGAGATTGGTCGAGGTCGCCGCCGTCTCCTTCAGCGCCGCCAGCGCCGAGGCCGCCCGGTCCCGGGCGACCGGGTCGGCGTCGCGGGCCGCCCGCCAGGCCTGGACGGCGTCGACCGCGTGCCGCTCGACGTCCGGGTCGACGGTCTGGATCGCCGTGGTGAGGTCGGCGGTCAGCGGGTTCGGCTCGCTGGTGGTGAACTGGTTCAGCCCGACCACGACGTCCGCGCCGGACTCGATGCGCTGGCGCCTCGCGGCGTGCGAGGCGACCAGGGCGGACTTGAGGTAGCCGGACTCGACCGCCGCCACGGCCCCGCCCATCTCCTCGATCCGGACCATCTCCTCCCGAGCACCTTCGACGAGCTGCTCGACCTTGGCCTCGACGACCGCCGAGCCGGTGAACAGGTCGTCATACTCCAGCAGGTCGGACTCATAGGCGAGCACCTGCTGCATCCGCAGCGACCACTGCTGGTCCCACGGGCGGGGCAGGCCGAGGGCCTCGTTCCACGCCGGCAGCTGGACCGCTCGGGCCCGAGCGTGCTTCGACAGGGTCACCGCGAGCATCTCCAGGAGGATCCGCTGGACGTTGTTCTCCGGCTGGCTCTCGGTCAGACCCAGCGAGTTGACCTGGACACCGTAGCGGAACCGGCGCAGCTTCGGGTCGGCGACGCCATACCGCTTCCAGGTCAGCTCCTCCCACAGCTCGACGAAGGCGCGCATCTTGCACATCTCCTCGACGAAACGCACCCCGGCGTTGACGAAGAAGGAGATCCGGCCGACGACCTCGCCGAACTTCTCCGGAGGGACCTGCCCAGAGTCACGGACCGCGTCGAGCACCGCGACCGCCGTCGCCAGCGAGAAGGCGAGCTCCTGGACCGGCGTCGCGCCGGCCTCCTGGAGGTGGTAGCTGCAGATATTCGTCGGGTTCCACTTCGGCATCGCCGCGACGGTGTAGGCCACCATGTCGGTGACCAGTCGCAGCGAGGGCCCGGGCGGGAAGACATAGGTGCCGCGGGAAAGGTACTCCTTGATGATGTCGTTCTGGGTGGTCCCGGCGAGCGCCTCGACCGCGGCCGCGGGGTCGCTCCCGGTCGCGGCCGCCTGCTCCTCGGCGACGACCTGGTAGAGCGCGAGCAGCCACATCGCCGTCGCGTTGATGGTCATCGAGGTGTTCATCTCGGCCACCGGGATGCCCTCGAAGAGCTGGGTGAGGTCACCGATGTGCGCGATCGGCACGCCGACCTTGCCGACCTCGCCCTTGGCCAGCGGGTGGTCCGGGTCGTAGCCGGTCTGCGTCGGCAGGTCGAAGGCCACCGACAGACCGGTCTGGCCCTTGGCGAGATTGCGTCGGTAGAGCTCGTTGCTCTTCGTCGCGCTGGAGTGACCGGCATACGTCCGCATCACCCAGGGGCGGTCGCGGGTGGGGCGAGGAGCGTCAGACATATGTCGACCGTACTTATCTCTCGCCGCGCGCGGGCAGGGAGTTACGCGGTGACGGCTGACACAGTGCGTTGGCGGCGGCTCTGCGTCCTCGGCAGGAGGATCCGCTCGAGGCGGGAGACGTGCAGGATCCGGGCCACCCGAGGCGACATCGCATCAACGACGAGCACCCGGCCGTGGCGGCGGGCCCGGTCGTAGGCACCGATGATGACGCCGAGCCCGGCGGTGTCGCCGATCTCGGCGCGGGACAGGTCGACGCTCAGGGCGCCGACGCCCTCGGCGATGGCACAGGCCAGGGCGTCGCGGTACGCGGGGGCGGTCCTGGAGTCGATCCGCCCCTCGAGAACAACCCGTTGCTCGGTGTCCATGTCGCCCCTGCCTCGCGTCGGTCCGGTTACTCATCAGACGCACCAGACGACCATTCGGTTGCCTGTGCCCGAAAAGTACCTTCTGGCGCTCGGTGAGGCGCACGCGACACGCGGGACTGCTGTTGCTTCGTGAGGCTTGTGTGATCTCGGTGCGCGCCGACGGCCGTGACAGTCCGCCGTGAGAGGCTAGCCGCATGGTCAACCTCACCCGCATCTACACCCGCACCGGCGATGACGGCACGACGGCCCTGGGGGACTTCTCCCGGACTGCCAAGACCGACCCGCGACTCCAGGCGTATGCGGACACCAACGAGGCGAACTCGGTCCTTGGCATCGCCCTGGCCGCCGGCGGACTGCGCGAGGACGTCCGGGCGACCCTGCTGCGGGTGCAGAACGAGCTCTTCGACGTTGGGGCGGACCTGTGCAACCCGCTGCGCACCAGCTATGCCTACGAGCCGCTGCGGGTCCGTCAGCCGTGGGTCGACGACCTCGAGGCCGACTGTGACCGCTATCTGGCCGAGCTGCAGCCGCTCCGCTCGTTCATCCTCCCTGGCGGGAGCGCCGGGGCGGCATACCTTCATCTGGCGACGACCGTGGTCAGGCGAGCCGAGCGCTCCACCTGGGCAGCGCTGGAGGCGTATGGCGACCAGGCGGCCGACGAGCGGGGCGTCGGCGGCGTGAACCCGTTGACGGCGACCTACCTCAACCGGCTCTCCGACCTGCTCTTCGTCCTGGCCCGGGTCGCCAACCTCGGCTCCGGCGGGGATGTGCTCTGGCGGCCGGGGGGCGGCCGCGAGGAGGCTCCGACATCCCCGGGCGCGGCGACGAGCTGAGCGGCCTCAGGCCACGTTGACGTTGTGCCCAGGGGGCATGGACTCCACCCACGAGCGCAGCGCTGTGTATGACGCGTCGCCGAGGGCGAGGTCGAAGGTCTCGTTCTCGTACTGACATCGCACCAGCAGCGGGTGGGAGAGGATCGAGGCCAGCTCGGGCGCGCTGATCGGGGAGGCTCCGGAGAACTCGAGCCGCGGCCGGTCCCAGCGTCGGGTGCTGCGCACCGAGACCCCGTTGAGCCGGAACCAAGCGAGGGCACCACCGTCCAGGCTGGCCAGCCCATGCTGGAACTTCTCGTCACCCTTCTCGCGCAGCCCGCAGAGGAAGACCGCCCGACCCCGGGTGATGGCCTGGCGTCGGGCGTAGGTCAGCAGCAGGGCGAGGAGCAGGCCAAGGACAACTGCGGCAAGGACCGCCTCCAGAACGGTGAGGGCGGCCGGCACGGGAAGTCCTCAGGCCGAGCGGGTCAGGACACGGTCGACGACGATGCGGACCTGGTCACGGTCCACCGAGAGGAAGCCGCCGTCCACGGTCACGGTCACTCCGGCCGCGTCGATGCCCTTCACGACAACCTCGCCCTCGCCGAGGATGGCGAGCAGGGGCGTGTGCCCGGGCATGATGCCGAGGTCGCCGTCGATCGAGCGGGCCCGGACCATCTGGGCGGCACCGGTCCACACGATCTCGTCCGAGTCGACGAGCTGAACCTCGAGCTGGCTCACCACGATGCCTTTCCGACGCTGACGCAGATGTTGTACCGGCAGTCTACCGTGGTCATCTCGGCCCGAACCGCCGCCGTGGGTGTGACCGGGCTCGCTTGCCCGGTCGAGCGGTCGAGCGGTCGCTCCGGACGCCGAACGGCCGACCACCGCTGAGGATGGTCGGCCGTTCGGCAGCTGCGGGGCCCTGCCAGACAGGGCCTCGCGGTCAGAGGTTCTTCTGGATCTCCGCCCACTGGCGCTCGACGTCGTCGAGACCTCCGCACATGAAGAAGGCCTGCTCGGCGACGTGGTCGTACTCGCCGTCGCAGATCTTCGTGAAGGCCTCGATGGTGTCGCTCAGCGGCACGGTGGAGCCCTCGATGCCGGTGAACTGGGTTGCCGCATAGGTGTTCTGCGACAGGAAGCGCTGGATCCGGCGGGCCCGGGCGACGAGGATCTTGTCCTCCTCGGAGAGCTCGTCGATGCCGAGGATCGCGATGATGTCCTGCAGCTCCTTGTTGCGCTGGAGGATCTGCTTGACCCGGACCGCGGTGTCGTAGTGCGCCTGCGAGATGTACCGCGGGTCGAGGATCCGGCTGGTCGAGGACAGCGGGTCCACGGCCGGGTAGATGCCGAGCGAGGCGATCTCACGGGACAGCTCGGTCGTCGCGTCGAGGTGGGCGAAGGTCGTCGCCGGTGCCGGGTCGGTGTAGTCGTCGGCCGGCACGTAGATGGCCTGCATCGAGGTGATCGAGTGACCACGGGTCGAGGTGATCCGCTCCTGGAGGACACCCATCTCGTCGGCGAGGGTCGGCTGGTAGCCCACCGCGGACGGCATACGGCCGAGCAGGGTGGAGACCTCGGAGCCGGCCTGGGTGAACCGGAAGATGTTGTCGATGAAGAGGAGCACGTCCTGCTTCTGGACATCGCGGAAGTACTCCGCCATCGTCAGCGCCGACAGGGCCACCCGCAGCCGGGTGCCCGGCGGCTCGTCCATCTGGCCGAAGACGAGCGCCGTCTGGCCGATGACGCCGGTGTCGGTCATCTCGTGGATGAGGTCGTTGCCCTCACGGGTCCGCTCGCCGACGCCGGCGAAGACCGAGACACCACCATGGTCACGGGCGACTCGGGCGATCATCTCCTGGATGAGGACCGTCTTGCCGACGCCCGCACCGCCGAACAGGCCGATCTTGCCGCCCTGGACGTACGGGGTGAGCAGGTCGATGACCTTCAGGCCGGTCTCGAACATGACCGTCTTGGACTCGAGCTGGTCGAAGGCCGGAGCCGAACGGTGAATGCCCCAGCGCTCGGTGATCTCCAGCTTCTCCCCCTCCTTGAGGTTGAGGCAGTCGCCGGTGGTGTTGAAGACGTGCCCGAGGGTGACATCGCCGACCGGGACCGAGATCGGCCCGCCGGTGTCCTGCACGCTCTGACCGCGGACCAGGCCGTCCGTCGGCTGCAACGAGATCGCGCGGACCATGTTGTCGCCGATGTGCTGGGCAACCTCGAGGCGCAGCGGCTTGGTCTCGCCGGCCAGGGTCACCTCCGTCTCGAGCAGGTTGTACTGGTGCGGCATCGCGTCGACGGGGAACTCGATGTCGACGACGGGGCCGGTGATCCGCGAGATCCGGCCGACGCCGCCCTCGCTGGGGGCGCCCTGGGTCACTTCGCTGACGGTGGCAGTCATGTGGTCTTCGTCCTTCTCCTGGGCGCTTCAGTTCGTCGACTCGGCGAGCGCGTTGGCGCCGCCAACGATCTCGCTGATCTCTTGGGTGATCTCGGCCTGGCGGGCCTGGTTGGCCATCCGGGTGTACTTCCTGATGAGCTCGCCGGCGTTGTCGGTGGCCGACTTCATCGCCCGCTGGCGCGCAGCGAGCTCAGAGGCCGCCGACCCGAGCAGGCAGGTGTAGATGCGGTTGGCGACATACCGCGGGAGGAGGGCGTCGAGGACGACCTCCGGGCTGGGCTCGAAGGTGTACAACGGGAGCAGCTCCCCCGGGGCCTCGGCGGCGATATAGCCCTCCTCGGTGGCGATGGCGTCGTCGGCGTCGACGACCTCCAGCGGCAGCAGCCGCAGGACCCGGGCCTCCTGGGTCACCATCGTCTTGAACCGGGTGTACACGACGTGGATCTCGTCCGCCGCGCCCTGCGAGTCGTCGAGGAAGTCCGCGATGACCCGGTCCCCGATCTCCTGGGCGTGGGCGAAGGTCGGGGAGTCGGTGAAGCCCTCCCACGAGTCGACGTACTCGCGGTCGCGGAACTTGTAGTACCCGATCGCCTTCCGGCCCACGAGGTAGGCCCTGACCGACTTGCCCTCGCCCTTGAGCTTCTCGATCAGCTCGTTGGCCTGCTTGAGGACGTTGACCGAGTAGGCCCCGGCCAAACCCCGGTCGCTGGTGAGGATGACCACACCGGCAACGGTGCGCTCCCCCTTCTCCGTCGTCAGCGGGTGACGCTCGTGCGAGTGCCCGGCGACCGCCGAGACGGCCCCGGTGAGCGCGTGGGTGTATGGCGCCGAGGCGAGCACCCGCTGGCGGGCCCGGACCACCCGGGAGGCCGCGATGAGCTCCATCGCGTTGGTGATCTTCTGGGTGGCCTTGACCGACCGGATGCGCTGGCGGTACACCCGCATCTGCGCTCCCATATGCCTGCCTTCCTCTAGCTCGAAGTCTGGTCGTCAGCGACCGCTCAGCGGTTCGCCTTGACGATCTTGGCCTGGTCGATGTGCGCCGCGTCGATCTCCTCGAACTCCTCGGTGCCAACCGCAACGCCGCCCGCACCACCGGAGAAGTAGCCCTTGAGCTCGGTGACCGCCTTGGTCAGCGAGGCGCGGGTGTCGTCGTCGAGCTTGTGCGTGTCGCGGATGCTCGCGAGGACCTGGGGGTGGCTGCGCCGAAGCAGGTCGAGGAACTCGCTCTCGAACCGCCGGATGTCGCTGACCTCGATATCGTCGAGCTGGCCGGTCGTGCCCGCCCAGATCGAGACCACCTGGTCCTCGACCGGGTACGGGCTGGACTGCTTCTGCTTGAGCAGCTCGACGAGCCGGGCGCCGCGGGCCAGCTGGGCACGCGAGGCCGGGTCGAGGTCGGAGGCGAACATCGCGAAGGCCTCCATAGCGCGGAACTGGGCCAGGTCGATCTTCAGCCGGCCGGCGACATCCTTCATCGCCTTGATCTGTGCCGAGCCGCCGACCCGGGAGACCGAGATACCCACGTCGATGGCGGGGCGGACGTTGGAGTTGAACAGGTCGGACTGGAGGTAGATCTGCCCGTCCGTGATCGAGATGACGTTCGTCGGGATGTAGGCCGAGACGTCGCCGGCCTTGGTCTCGATGATCGGCAGACCGGTCATCGAGCCCGCGCCCATGTCGTCGGAGAGCTTCGCGCAGCGCTCCAGCAGCCGACTGTGCAGGTAGAAGACGTCACCGGGGTAGGCCTCGCGGCCCGGGGGGCGACGCAGCAGCAGCGACACCGCGCGGTAGGCCTCGGCCTGCTTGGACAGGTCGTCGAAGACGATGAGCACGTGCTTGCCGGCATACATCCAGTGCTGGCCGATGGCCGAGCCGGTGTATGGCGCGAGGTACTTGAAGCCGGCCGCGTCGGAGGCGGGGGCGGCGACGATGGTCGTGTAGGCCAGCGCACCGGCCTCCTCGAGGGTGCCGCGGACCGCTGCGATCGTCGAGCCCTTCTGACCGATCGCGACGTAGATGCAGCGGACCTGCTTGACCGGGTCGCCGGAGTCCCAGTTGGCCTTCTGGTTGATGATCGTGTCGACCGCGACGGTCGTCTTGCCGGTCTGGCGGTCGCCGATGATGAGCTGCCGCTGGCCGCGTCCGACCGGGGTCATCGCGTCGACGGCCTTGAGGCCGGTCTGCAGCGGCTCGTGGACCGAGCGGCGCTGGACGACGGTGGGGGCCTGGAGCTCGAGCGCCCGGCGACCCTCGGCAACGATCTCGCCGAGACCGTCGATCGGGTTGCCCAGCGGGTCGATGACCCGGCCGAGGAAGGCGTCGCCCACCGGCACGGAGAGGACCTCGCCGGTGCGCTTGACCTCTTGGCCCTCCTCGATGCCGGCGAAGTCACCCAGGACGACGACGCCGATGTCGTGGACGTCGAGGTTCAAGGCGATGCCCTGAGTCCCGTCGGCGAACTGGAGCAGCTCGTTGGTCATCGCCGAGGGCAGCCCCTCGACGTGAGCGATGCCGTCCGCAGCGTCGATGACCCGACCGACCTCTTCGCGTGAGGCGGTGCCGGGGTCGTAGGACTGTACGAACGAGTCCAGCGCGTCCCGGATCTCCTCCGGACGGATCGAAAGCTCCGTCATCGTGATTCCTTCTCCTCTAGCGATCTGCGTATGTCGGTGGGTGGTCAGGCGCCCATGTGGCGTCGGGCGGAGTCGAGCTTTCGAAGGACCGTGCCGTCGACGACCTCGTCGCCGATCTGGACCCGGATGCCCCCGATCACCGACGCATCGACGACGGTGTTGAGGTGGATGGTGCGGCCGTAGATGGAGCCCAGCGCCGCGGCCATGCGGTCGCGCTGCTGCGGGTCGAGGTCGACCGCGCTGGTCACCGTGGCGGTGAGCTGGGCCCGACGGGTCGAGGCGATGTCGAGGTACTCCTCGACCACCGCGCTGAACCGACGTCCGCGGGGGGCGAGAACGGCCTGGCGGGCCAGGCGCAGCGTCTCGGGGGCTGCCTTTGCGTCGAGCAGGGTGGCGACGACCTCGGCCTTGGCCGCTCCGGGGACGGTCCGGTCGGTGAGGACGTCACGCAGCTGCGGCGTGGCGGCGACGAGGCGCTCGAACCGGAAGAGCTCGTCCTCGACCCGGTCGGCACGGCCGCCCCGCTCGGCCACGGCAAGGACCGCCTGGACGGCAAGGCTCTCGACCGTGTCGGTGAGATCGCGCTCCGAGGCCCAGCGCTGCTGGACGATGGTCGAGACGACCTTGAGCGCGGCGGCCCCGACCCGGGCACCGAACAAACGGTCGGCCAGGGCCGCCTTGGCGGTCCCGTCCCGAGAGGGGTCGGCGACGGCCCGCCGCAGCGCGGCGCTGGACTCCAGCGCCGCGTCGACGGCGAACAGCTCGTCACCGAGAACGGTGCCGTCCGCGCCGTCGCGCAGGGCGGCCTCGAGGGCCTGCTGCGAAGCGGCGAGGGCGCCGCGTGACGACCCTTGCATCAGGCGCCTGCCCCCGCGGAGTCGGTCCCGACCTTCTCCGGGCGGATTGCCCCGGACTCCAGCTCGGCGAGGAAGCGTTCGACCAGGCCCTTCTGACGGACCTCGTCGTGCAGCGACTCCCCGACGATACGGCTCGCGAGGTCGGTCGAGAGGCGACCCACCTCACCGCGCAGCGACACGACCGCCTGGCGGCGCTCGGCGTCGATCTGCTTGTGCGCCGTCTCGGTGATCCGGTTCGCCTCGGCCTGGGCCTGCTCGCGCATCTCGGCGATGATCGCCGAGCCTTGCTCCTTGGCCTCGTCGCGGATCTTGGCCGCCTCGGTCCGGGCCTCGCGCAGCTGCGCCTGGTACTGCTCCAGCGCGGCCGCCGCCTGGGCCTGGGCCTCCTCCGCATTGCGGATGCCACCCTCGATCGCCGCCGCTCGCTCGGCGAAGGCCTTCTCCAGGTTGGGGACGACCTTCTTCCACACGATGACGAACAGGATCGCGAAGGCGATGAAGCCGACGATGAGCTCACCGATGTTGGGCAGGATCGGCAGACCCTGGGCCGGCGTGGTCTCACCCTCGGACACCAGTCGCCCGATCACGGTCGTGGCCATGAGCTGCACGACATACTCCTCGTTCTCGGCGCCCTAGACGGCGCGGTGGGTCAGGCTGCCTTGAAGACGAACGCGAGCACCAGACCGAAGATGGCAAGCGCCTCGGCGAGGACGAAGCCCAGGATGGCGATCGACTGGAGCATGCCGCGAGCCTCGGGCTGACGCGCCGCACCGTTGATGTACGCGGCGAAGATCAGGCCGATGCCGATGCCAGGGCCGATGGCGGAGAGGCCGTAACCCAGGATCGCAATGTTTCCACCAAGCATCAGTGTTCCTCTTTCGTTCTTGTCCCCAGTGGCACGGCGCCGCTGGAAGTCGGTCGGGTTGGGTGTGACGGTCAGTGCTCGTCGGCCAGCGAGCTGGCGATATAGGTAGCGGTCAGCAGGGTGAAGATGTACGCCTGGAGGAACTCGACGAGGATCTCGAAGGCGGTCATGACGAAGGCCATCGCGTAGGACCCGACCGAGACGAGCTTCATCCCGATCGAGCCGTGCAGCAGCATGTAGTCGCCGGCGGTGATGAACAGCAGGAGCAGCAGGTGGCCGGCGAACATGTTGCCGAACAACCGCAGACACAGCGAGAGCGGGCGGGTCACGTAGTACGTGATGAACTCGAGAACGAAGATGAACGGTAGGACTGCCTTGGGCAGGCCGCCCGGAATCATCGACTTGAGGTAACCCGCGAACCCGTGCTTGCGGAAGCCCACCACGTGGTAGACGACGTAGACGATCAACGTCAGCGCCATCGGGAAGCCGATGCGGCTCATCGTCGGGTACTGGATCGGCGGGATGATCCCGAAGAGGTTGTTGACGAGGATCAGGGTGAACATCGTGAAGAGCAGCGGGACGAACTTGAGGAAGTCGTGGCTGCCGATGACGTCCTTGGCGATCGAGTTGCGGACCAGCCCGTAGACCTGCTCGGTGATCCACTGCCCCTTGCTCGGGACGACCGCGGCCTTGCGCGTCGAGGCCACCAGCCACCACGCGATCAGGCCCACCGAAAGAAGCAGGACCAGGGAGGGGCGGGTGAACGCCCACGGGTTGTCGTAGCCACCCCACAGGGGCCACCAAAACTCGGCCGGCGTCGGCGTCTCGTAGCTGTCGCCGCTGCCCGAGGCGGCCAGCGCGCTCAGTGCGGTCAGCACGTCCGAACTCACGGGATCTCCTCGATCGGTTGCTCATTTCGGCTTGCGCACGAGCCTGGGCGGGTGACGCCGATCGGAGTCCAGGCCGCTCTCCAGTGAGCACCGTCCGTCCGCATCGTCATCGACTCGTACCGTACCGGAACCACACCACGTACAGCGAAACAGCCATGCCGGTGAGCATCCCCACAAGGGTGACCCAGCCGGTGCTGAAGACCTTGTCGATGACGAAGCCGGCACCGCCGAAACCGATCTGGCCGGCGAGCAGGTAGGCCACGGCGTCCCACATCCGGGACTCCTCCAGTCTCGACTGCTGGGCAGGTGTCAGCGGTGGCTTCTCAGACGGCGGGGGTGGGTCAGTCGCCATGTCCACCGTCATACACCGGTTGGCGGGACCGACGGTAGGCGCGGATCGCGACCACCTGCCAGACCAGGGTGACGGCGAGGACGGCCGCCGCGAAAACCATCCCATCGAGCCAGGGTGCGCCGTAAAGCAGCAGGATGAGCGCACCAATGACGATGATCTGAGCGAAATACACCGCCAGCGCAGCAGCCATGGCGACCAGCGGTTCGGTGCCGACGACCTTCGTCATGGCCCAAAGGCCGCCCGAGAAGAAGGCCAGGGCAACCGCCGAGCCGAGGGCCGCAGCGGACGCGCCGAGGGGTCCGCGGACCGCCGCAGCGAGCATGACGGCGACCAGACCGGTCACCACCGAGGGCCGCAGAGCGCCACGCATCATGTCCCGCAGGACGGCCGGACGGGCCGGTCCGGAGGGGGCTGCGGTCACAGGTGACGTCCCTGTCGAGGGGGCGGTTGGGGTAGCCCGAAGGGGCGTGTGAAAGTTATCACAAGCCGGTATGCCGCCTCGGAACCCACCAGGTGACCACCGCAGCGACCAGGGCAGCCCCGATGACGAGAGCGGCCGCGAGGATGCGCCCGACATACGCGAAGGAGACCGAGCCGAGCGCGACCACTGCACCCCACAGGTAGAGGATGAGGACCGCACCCCGGTGCCCGTGCCCGATCTGCATCATCTTGTGGTGGAGGTGCCCGGCGTCGGCGTGCCAGGGACGCATCCCCTTCCGCAGCCGCCGGACGATGGACAGGACGAGGTCGAGGAAGGGCAGCAGGAGCACAGCCATCGGGGCGACCAGCGGCAGGACCGTCGCCGTCAGCTGGTCCGAGCTCACCTGCCCCGGGTCGACATTGCCGGTCATCGAGATCGTCGCCGCGGCGAGGAGCAGACCGAGCAGCAGCGCGCCCGCATCGCCCATGAACAGCCGGGCGGGGTGGAAGTTGTGGGGGAGGAAGCCGAGGCAGCACCCGAGCGCGGCCGCGCAGATGAAAGTGGACGCGGTGAACAGGCTGCCCGGGTCGTAGGAGCGGGCCAGCAGGTAGGAGTACGCGAAGAAGGCGAGGCTGGCGATCGCCACCAGCCCGGCGGCCAGACCGTCGAGCCCGTCGATGAAGTTCACCGCGTTCGCCGTGGCCAGGACGATGAAGATGGTGATGGCGATGAGCACGGGCCGAGGCAGGACGGTCACCCCGAAGATCGGCACCGAGAGCAGCTGGACCCCTTGGTACGCGAGGACCCCGGCAGCGAGCACCTGACCGGTCAGCTTGGTCAGCCAGTCGAGCTCGTGGATGTCGTCGACCGCACCGAGCGCGCAGACGATGGCCCCGCCGATCAGCACTCCCTTGAGCTCGCCCGTCGTGAATGCCGTATGGAGGTACGGAAGGTGGTAGGCCACCGCGCTGGCTCCGACGAAGCCGAGGAAGATCGCGACTCCCCCAAGACGCGGGATCGGCTCGGCATGGACATCCCGGTCACGCACCGGGGTGAACGCCCCCACGGCCACGGCCACTGCCCGCACGAGCGGGGTGACGAGGTAGGTGAAGACGGCCGCGACCACGCACACCAGGACGTACTCGCGCATCCGACCTTCCCTCGACCCGGGTCACTGACGAGCCGAGCCTACGCCCCGGGGTCCTGGACCACGCTGGGTCTCGGCGGCGTCAGGGCGCGTCCGGCTGGTTGACCAGGTCCTCGGCCGGGATAGCCCCGGCACGGAGCAGGACCGGCTCTGGCCCGGTGCAGTCGAGGATGGTCGAGGCGGCGCCCCCGCGGGAAGGGCCGGCGTCGAGGTAGACCGCAACCGAGTCGCCGAGCTGGTCGAGGGCCTCCTGGGCCGTGGTCGCGGCCGGGTGGCCGGTGACATTGGCGCTGGTCACCGCCATGGGACCGACCTGGCCGAGGACGCCAGACGCGACATCGTCGGCAGGGACACGCAGGGCCACGGTGCCATTGGTGTACCCGAGATCCCACTGGAGCGAAGGGTGCGCGAGGAGCACAAGGGTGAGCGGGCCGGGCCAGTACCGCGCGGCGAGCTCTCGGGCATAGTCGGGGACGTCGCGGGCCAGCCCGTCGAGCGTGTCCATCGACCCGATGAGCACCGGCGGGGGCATCTGCGGCCCGCGGCCCTTCGCGGCGAGCAGGGCCCGCACCGCGCCGTGGTCGAAGGCGTCGCAGCCGACCCCGTAGACGGTGTCGGTGGGCAGCACGACGAGCTTGCCGGACCGGGCCGCGACCACGGCGGCGGCGACCCCGTCGAGGAGCCCCCGTGTCGTCGTGCAGTCGTAGACCACCATGGCGTCAACCCTAACGGCGGGCGACGACGTGCCGCGGTTTGCCCACGAGGTCGGTGTGGTCGACGACTTCGCCGAACAGACCCGCGGCGATCAGCGCCCGCGGCAGGCTCTCGCCCTGGACGTCGGCGTGCTCCATGACCAGGGTGCCCCCGGGTCGCAGCAGTACGGCCGCACGGGCCGCGATGGCCAACGGCAGCCCCAGCCCGTCCTCGCCGCCCCCATAGAGCGCCAGCTCCGGGTCGTGGTCGCGGACCTCGGGGTCCACCGGGATGGCGTCATCGGGGATATACGGCGGGTTGGTGACGACGACGTCGACCTGGCCCTCCAGTCCGGTGAGCGCGGTCCGCGCGTCGCCCTCGACCAGGTCGACGTCGAGCCCCAGCAGCTCCCGGTTGCGCCGCGCCCAGCCGACCGCCTCCGGGCTCACCTCCACGCCGGTGACCTGCGCGTATGCCGCCTCCGCCTTGATCGCGAAGGCGATCGCCCCCGAGCCGGTGCAGAGGTCGACGACACGGAGCTCGCGCTGCGGGGTCTCGCCGCGCGCACGCTCCAGAGCACGAAGCACGTGGTCGACTGCGAGCTCGGTCTCGGGCCGCGGGACGAAGACGCCCTTGCCCACGCGCAATGTCAGGCCGCGGAAGTGCGCGACCCCGGTCAGGTGCTGCAGCGGGATCCGCCGGGCGCGCTCGGCGACGAGGGCGGCATACCCGGGTGGGGCGGGAGTGCCGCCGAGGACCATGAGGCGACGGGCCTCGGAGGGATCCAGGCGGAGCAAGTGAGCGGCGAGGAGGAGGGCGTCAACCGGGGCGCTGGCGACCCCGGCCTCGGCCAGGGTCATGGTGGCCGCGCGGACCGCGGCGCGCAGCTCGGGGCCGGCCGCGGCCGGGTCGTGGGTGGAGCTCACTGCGTCGCGGCTGGCTGCCCGGCCCGGGACATCCGGTCTGCCTCGTCGGCGTCGATGGCCGACTGGACAACCGCGTCGAGCTCACCGTCGAGGACGATGTCGAGGTTGTAGGCCTTGAACCCGGTGCGGTGGTCGGTGATCCGGTTCTCCGGGAAGTTGTAGGTGCGGATCCGCTCGGAGCGGTCGACGGTGCGGACCTGGCTGCGGCGGGCCGCCGACGCCTCCGCCTCGGCCTCCTCGAGCTGGACCTGGCGGAGCCGGGCGCGCAGGACCCGCAGCGCCGACTCCTTGTTCTGCAGCTGAGACTTCTCGTTCTGGCAGGAGACGACAAGGCCGCTGGGCAGGTGGGTGATCCGCACCGCGGAGTCGGTCGTGTTGACGCTCTGACCCCCCGGACCGCTGGACCGGTAGACGTCGATCCGCAGGTCGTTGGGGTCGATCTCGACCTCGCCGACCTCCTCGGCCTCCGGCATGACGAGCACACCCGCGGCGGAGGTGTGGATGCGGCCCTGGCTCTCGGTGACCGGGACGCGCTGCACCCGGTGGACCCCGCCCTCGTACTTCAGCCGAGCCCAGGGCGCCTCCCCCGGTTGCGGGGTGCCCTTGGCCTTGACCGCGATCCGGGCGTCCTTGTAGCCGCCGAGGTCCGACTCGGTGGCGTCGAGCAGCTCGACCGACCAGCCGCGCCGCTCGGCATACCGCAGGTACATCCGGAGCAGGTCGGCAGCGAACAGTGCCGACTCCTCCCCGCCCTCCCCCGCCTTGACCTCCAGGATCGTGTCGCGGTCGTCATCGGGGTCACGCGGGACGAGCAGGGCGCGGAGCTTGTCCTGCGCCGCGCCGAGCCGGGCCTGCTGGGCCTCGACCTCGTCGGCGAAGCTGCTGTCGTCAGCGGCCAGCTCCTCGGCTGCGCCGAGGTCGCCGAGGGCGGCCCGCACCTCGGCCACCGCGGCGACGACCGGGCCGAGGGCGGCATACCTCCGGGTCACCTTGCGCATCAGCGCCTGGTCGCCGAGCACCGCCGGGTCGGCGAGCTGGGCCTCGAGGGCGGCGTGCTCGTCGACGAGGGGTTGAGCGGCGGTGAGCATCGGGTCTCCGGTTCGGTCAGCGGTCGGCGCTGGGCTGATGGGTCGGCTGATGGGGCAATGGTGGCTGAACACAAACGCCGGTCCACGCGACGGGTGTCGCGGGACCGGCGTGCGGGGTCGCTACTTGGCGGCCTTCTTGCCGTACCGGGCCTCGAAGCGGGCCACGCGGCCACCGGTGTCGAGGATCTTCTGCTTGCCCGTGTAGAACGGGTGGCACTGGGAGCAGACGTCGGCGTGGATGATGCCATTCTTCGCCGTGCTCCGGGTGGTGAACGTGCTGCCGCAGGTGCAGACGACCTGCGTCTCGGCGTATGCCGGGTGGATGTCCTTCTTCACGATCTCTCCTTGTGGATACGCCCGGGTCGGCGAGCCCAGCACCATGCTGCAAGCTCTTGGCGCCCCGACTGCTCGACTCGTGAGGGTCGTGCTCAGGCAACGCGTCACCGCCGTGAACCGGTCCAAGGGTCAAGTGTGCCAGAGCCTCCGCTATTCCCCGAATCCGTCGGGTGGCTGCTGGGCTGGCACTCCTTGTCTCGCCCGGGCCGGGAGGCTGATGGACTCCGTGAGCGCTGATGGCACCTTGCTCGATGCCATAAGCACGTTCAGAGTCCAAGAGCCCCAGCGCCCCAGCGCCCCAGCGCCCCGAGGCTCCTGGCTGCTTCAACCGGCCCGGAGCGGCGCGACCGTGGGAGCGCATCTGCGCGTGGGCGCGCCCGTCACCGCCAGTCGCCGCTCCGCGCTCGATACTGAAGGGGTGCCTCGAGTCGCCACCGCAGCCGACGTCCCCGCCCTGGCAGCGCTCCGCGTCGCGATGTTCGACGCGATGGGAGTCGACAGCTCGGGCGCGGAGTTCCAGGCGAGATGCACCCGCTGGTTCGCCGAACACCTCGACGACCCCGACGTCCGGATCGTCGTTGCCGACGGCCCCGACGGGATGCCCGTCTCATGCGCGGTGGCCCAGGTCCGCGCGGCCCCGACGCCGCCGTCGCCGTCGGGCCTCAGCGGTGAGGTGGCCACGATCTTCAATGTCGTCACCCTCGCCGCGTACCGCAACCGTGGGTATGCCGCTGCGTGCTTCGACGCCGTGCTCGACTGGGTTGACGCGCGCTCAGACGTCCAGATGACCGAGCTGCTCGCGACGCCCGAGGGCCGCGGGCTCTACTCCAGCCGAGGGTTCGTCACGCACCCGCACCCGCTGATGCGCCGGCGCGGCATACCTCGGGTGGTGTGACCACAGGGGAACGGGCGGCGGCAGGAGAACCCGCCACCACCCGTTCCAGGAGAGAACCGACCGGTCAGTCGTCTTCGCCGTCGAGCTTGATCGAGGACGTCTTCTGGACCTGCATGAGGAACTCGACATTGCTCTTGGTCTTGCGCAGCCGGTCGAGCAGCAGCTCGATGCCCTGCTGCGGGTCGAGCGCCGAGAGGACCCGGCGGAGCTTCCACATGATCTTCAGCTCCTCGGCGCCGAGGAGGATCTCCTCGCGCCGGGTGCCCGACGGGTTGACGTCGACGGCGGGGAAGATCCGGCGGTCGGCGAGCTGCCGGGAGAGCCGCAGCTCCATGTTGCCGGTGCCCTTGAACTCCTCGAAGATCACCTCGTCCATCTTCGAGCCGGTCTCGACCAGCGCCGTCGCGAGGATGGTCAGCGAGCCGCCGTCCTCGATATTGCGCGCAGCGCCGAAGAACCGCTTCGGCGGGTAGAGCGCCGAGGAGTCGACACCACCGGAGAGGATGCGTCCCGACGCGGGGGCGGCCAGGTTGTAGGCCCGCCCGAGCCGGGTGATCGAGTCGAGCAGGACGACGACATCGTGGCCCATCTCGACCAGCCGCTTGGCCCGCTCGATGGCGAGCTCGGCGACCGTCGTGTGGTCCTCGGCGGGCCGGTCGAAGGTGGAGGCGATGACCTCTCCCTTGACCGTGCGCTGCATGTCGGTGACCTCTTCCGGGCGCTCGTCGACGAGGACGACCATGAGGTGGACACCGGGGCTGTTCGTCGTGATCGCGTTGGCGATGGCCTGGAGGATCAAGGTCTTGCCGGCCTTCGGCGGCGAGACGATGAGACCACGCTGGCCCTTGCCGATCGGGGCGACGAGGTCGATGATCCGGGTCGTCAGGACGTTCGGCGTGGTCTCGAGCCGCAGCCGCTCCTGCGGGTACAGCGGGACCAGCTTGGAGAAGTCCGGCCGGGCCCGCGCCGCGTCCGGGACCATCCCGTTGACGGTGTCGAGGCGCACCAGCGCGTTGAACTTCTGCCGGTTGTGGCTGGCCGTGCCCTGCTCGCCTTCGCGCAGCGCCTTGACCGCGCCGGTGACCGCGTCACCCTTGCGCAGCCCGAAGCGCTTGACCATGCCGAGCGGGACGTAGACGTCGTTGGGTCCGGGGAGGTAGCCCGAGGTCCGCACGAAGCCGTAGTTGTCCAGAATGTCCAGTATGCCGGCGACGGGGACGAGCACGTCCTCGGCGCTGAGCTGGACCTCGGGCTCGGTGTAGTCCTGTCCGCCCTGCATCGGGGCGCCGGTGCGGCCGCGCTTGCGGTCCCGGCTGCGCTGCCGGTTCCGGCGGCGCCCGCCACGGTCGTCGGCGTCGTAGCCGCCCTGGTTCTGGGCGTAACCGCCCTGCTGGCGGTCCTGGTTCTGGGAGTAGCCGCCCTGCTGGCGGTCCTGGTTCTGGCCTTGGCTCTGGCTCCGGTCCTGGCCCTGCTGCCGGTCCTGGCCCTGGCTGCGGTCCTGGCTCTGGCGACCCTGGTCCTGACCCTGACGGGCCTGACCCTGGTCCTGGCGGCTCTGCGGCTGGCGCTGCTGGCGCGGTTGGCCGTCGTCCTGCTGGCCCGCTGACGGGCTCGCCTGCTGGCCGGTCGGCGTGCCGGACTCGGCCGCCTGGGCCTCGTCGGCCGGCGCACTGGCGGGCCGCTGCGACCTGGTGCGCTCCCGCCGCGGGCGCCTGGCGTCGGCGTCGGCGTCGGACCCGCTCGGCTCGCCCGGAGCGCCCGAAGCGCCCGAACCGTCCACAGCGCTGGAAGCGGCCGAAGCCGCCGAACCGCCCGAGCTCCTCGATGAGCGCGTGGCGCCCGAGGAACCGGAGGGCTGCTTGGCGCCGATCGCCGAGATCAGGTCGTCCTTGCGCATTTTCGTCGTCCCGGTGATCCCCAGGTTGCTGGCCAGGGCCTTGAGCTGGACGACGTTGAGCGCCGCGAGCCCGTCCGGACGACGTGCCGACGTGCCGCTCTGGCTGGACGCGGCACGGTCGATGGTGTCGGTCACGAAGGATCCTTCCCCTCGTTCAAGATGGTGGCGGAGTCTCCGCACACCGGTGTGGCGCTGGGAACGTGGAGGGCACAAGCGACACGTGCGCGAGGGCACACGGGTGGTGTCTGAGTTCCCAGCAGATGGGTGGCACCCGGCAGATCTGGGCCGCCGGCGACGCATTGGTCACACGGTTCGGTGCTGCTCGAAGGGTAACACCATTCCGGTGGCCCTCGTGTACCGACTCGGTCAGAGTCGGGTCACGGTCGCGCCATACGCCGGTATGCCGGGCAGCAGCCGACGCCACGACAGGTCGGCGACCACCCGCTCGACCCGGTCCGAGGTGGTCAGGACGAGCACGCTCGGCCCGGCCCCGGAGATGACCGCGGCGTGCCCACCGGCGCGCAGCTCGTCGACGAGGTCCATCGACGCGGCGAAGGCCGGCCGGCGGGCCTCCTGGTGCAGCCACTCCCGGGTCGCCGGGAGGAGCAGGTCGGGGCGGCGGCTCACCGCCTCGATGAGCAGCGCGGCGCGGCCGCTGTTCAGCGCAGCCTCCCGGTGCGGCACGGTTGCCGGCAGCGCCTTGCGGGCCACCTCCGTCGCCAGCCGCTCGTGCGGGACGAAGACCACCGGTATGACGTCCGGGTGGACCGGGATACAGGCGGTCCGAGTGCGGCCGGCGTCGACGCCCTCGTCGTCGGAGGTCCACGACACGGTCAGGCCACCGTGAACGCTCGCCGAGGAGTTGTCCGGGTGGCCCTCCTGCCGGGCGGCGAGGTGGTTGAGCCGTTCGGGGTCGAAGACGTCCGCGAGCGCGAGCGCCGCGGTGACGCCCGCAACGATGGCCGTGGCCGAGGAGCCAAGGCCTCGACCGTGCGGGACGCCGTTGACCGCGGTGAGCCGCAGCCCAGGAGGTGTCTCGACCCCCAGGTCGGCCCAGCCGACGAGCATCGACCGGTAGACCAGGTGCCGCTCGTCGGTCGGGACCTCGACGGCACCCTCGCCGCTGACCTCGACGACCAGCCCCGGCTCGTCGGTCACCTCGGCGACATACTCGTCCCACAGGCCCAGGGCCAGACCGATCGAGTCGAACCCCGGACCGAGGTTGGCGCTGCTGGCCGGCACGCGCACGCGCACCGACCCATGGGGCATGGCGGGCGTCACGACCGGCTCAGCCGTCCAGGCCCAGGGCCCGAGCGGCCGAGAAGGCGTCCACCGGGACCCGGACCGGGGTGACCTCGGACCCGTCGCTGGTCCGCAGCGCCCACTGCGGGTCCTTGAGCCCGTGGCCGGTCACCGTACAGACCACTCGGCATCCGGCAGGGACCAGGCCGGCCGCGTGGGCCTTGAGCAGCCCGGCGACCGAGGCGGCCGAACCGGGCTCGACGAAGACGCCCTCACGGCTGGACAGCAGCCGGTGCGCGGCGAGGATCTCCTCGTCGCTGACCATGTCGATGAGCCCGCCGGAGTGGTCCCGGGCGGCGACGGCCTGCTGCCAGGACGCCGGGTTGCCGATCCGGATCGCCGTGGCGACCGTCTCGGGGTGGTCGATCGGGAAGCCGCGGACGATCGGGGCAGCGCCCTCGGCCTGGAAGCCGTACATCTTCGGCAGGTGCGTCGCCGGGCCCGGCTGGCTCGGCGCGGAGTCGACATACTCGCCGTAGCCCTTCCAGTACGCGGTGATATTGCCGGCGTTCCCGACCGGGAGGCAGTGGATGTCCGGGGCGTCGCCGAGCGCGTCGACGATCTCGAAGGCCGCCGTCTTCTGGCCCTCGATCCGGGCCGGGTTGACCGAGTTGACCAGCTCGACCGGGTAGGACTCAGCGAGCTTGCGGGCCAGGGTGAGGCAGTCGTCGAAGTTGCCCTCGACCTGCAGCAGGGCCGCGCCGTGGGCGATCGCCTGGCTCAGCTTGCCCATGGCGATCTTCCCGTCCGGGACGAGGACGCCGCAGGCCATGCCGGCCTTGGTCGCGTATGCCGCCGCGGACGCCGAGGTGTTGCCGGTCGAGGCGCAGATGACCGCCTTGGCACCGTCGCGGGCCGCCACCGAGATCGCCGTGGTCATCCCGCGGTCCTTGAACGAGCCCGTCGGGTTGAGGCCCTCGAACTTGAGATGCACCTGCGCCCCGACGAGGTCGCTGAGATGACCCGCGGGGATCAGCGGCGTCCCGCCCTCCAGCAGGGTCACCACCGGGGCACCGACCAGGCTCGGCAGCCGGTCGGCATACTCCGTGATGACCCCGCGCCATTGGTGCGCCACGGCTACATCCCCTCCACTCGCAGGACCGAGGCCACCTCGCGGACCACCGGAAGCTCCGACAGGGCGGCCACCGTCGCGGACAGCGCCGCATCGGGCGCCCGATGGGTGACGATGACGAGGACCGCCCCGTGCTCGCCGCCCGGCGCCGACGCCGGACGCAGCTGCTGGCGGACCGTCTCGATCGACACATCGTGCTCCGCGAAGGCCGAGGCGACCTGGGCGAGCACGCCGGGACGGTCCGCGACGTCGAGGCTGATGTGGTAGCGCGTCACGCAGTCGCCCATGGGCAGGATCGGCAGGTCCGCATAGGTCGACTCCCCCGGTCCTCGGCCGCCGAGCACCCGGTGCCGGGCGACGGCGACGAGGTCACCGAGCACGGCGCTGGCCGTGGGGTCGCCACCGGCGCCGCGGCCGTAGAACATCAGCTGTCCGGCGGCGTCGGCCTCGACGAAGACGGCGTTGAAGGCCTCGCGGACCCCGGCCAGCGGGTGGCTGCGCGGGATGAGCGCGGGGTGGACCCGGACCGAGACGCCCTCGAGCCCGGAGGCGTCGGTCGTCCGCTCACAGATGGCGAGGAGCTTGACCACGCAGTCCATGTCCTTGGCGGACTGGACGTCGGTGGCGCTGACCTCGGTGATGCCCTCGCGGTGGACGTCGCTGCCGCGCACCCGGGTGTGGAAGGCCAACGAGGCGAGGATGGCGGCCTTGGCGGCGGCGTCGAAGCCCTCGACGTCCGCCGTGGGGTCGGCCTCGGCATACCCCAGGGCCTGGGCCTGCTCGACGGCCTCGCTGAAGCCCGCGCCAGAGGTGTCCATCTTGTCGAGGACGTAGTTGGTCGTCCCGTTGACGATGCCGAGGACCCGGCGGACGGAGTCGCCGGCGAGCGACTCACGCAGCGGACGAAGCAGCGGTATGGCGCCCGCGACGGCCGCCTCGTAGTAGAGGTCGACGCCGTGCTGCGCCGCGGCGGCATACAAGGTCGGTCCGTCCTCGGCGAGCAGTGCCTTGTTGGCCGTGACGACCGAGGCGCCGTGCTCCATCGCCCGCAGGATGAGCGAGCGGGCCGGCTCGATGCCGCCGATCACCTCGACGACGAGGTCGGCGCGGGTGACCAGCTCGTGGGAGTCGGTGGTGAACAGGGCCTCGTCAATGCCCGAGGCGGCCCGGTTGCGGCCGGCCCGGCGGACCCCGACGCCGACCAGCTCCAGCGGCCGACCGACCCGCGCGGCGAGGTCGGCACTCGTCTCGGTGAGCAGGCGGACCACCGCCGACCCGACGACGCCGCAGCCGAGGACGGCGACACGAAGGGGGCGCATCGCCGGTTGGTCACTCACGGGAGAAGATCCTGTCGTCCGGGCGCGCGTCGTGCACGCCATATCCGCACCACGACGACCCTATGGGACGTCCAGGGCCAGGATGTCGTCAATCGTCTCACGTCGGACGATGACCCTGGCCACGCCGTCGCGGGCGGCGATGACGGGTGGGCGGGGGGTGTGGTTGTACTGGCTCGACAGGGCCCGGCAGTAGGCGCCCGTGCCCGGGACCGCGATGAGGTCACCTGGGGCGATGTCCGCGGGCAGGTACTCGTCCATGACGACGATGTCGCCGCTCTCGCAGTGCTTCCCGACGACCCGGGCCACTGCCGGTTCGGCCGCCGACCAGCGGCCCGCCATCAAACAGGAGTAGTCCGCCTCGTAGAGCGCGGTCCGGACGTTGTCGCTCATCCCGCCGTCGACCGAGACGTAGAGCCGGGTCGCGCCCTGGTCGAGCTCGACGGACTTGACCGTGCCGACCTCGTACAACGTGAAGGTGCTCGGGCCGACGATCGAGCGACCCGGCTCGATCGACACCCGCGGCAGCGGTGCGTCGGGGATGGCGTCGCGCAGCGGCTTGAGCTCGCGCTCGACGACACCGGCGAGCTGGTCACCGAGCTCGGCGGGGGTGAGCGGGTGGTGCTGGGAGGTGTACGACATTCCGTACCCACCACCGAGATCCATCTCCGGCATGAGGTGGCCGTGCTCGGTGGCGATGCGCACGTGCAGCCCGACGAGCCGGCGCGCGGCGACCTCGAAGCCGGCGACCTCGAAGATCTGGCTCCCGATGTGGCTGTGCAGGCCGCGCAGGTCGAGCTGCTCGGGGTGCGCCAGCACGGCCAGGGCGGCCACCTCGGCGGCACCCCCAGCGAGGGAGAAGCCGAACTTCTGGTCCTCGTGGGCGGTGGCGATGAACTCGTGGGTGTGCGCCTCCACGCCGACGGTGACCCGGACCATGACCGGCACCCGCACCCCGAGCTCGTCGGCGAGCCGGACCAGCCGGTCGATCTCGGTGAAGGAGTCGACGACGATCCGGCCGACGCCATACTCGACCGCGGCGCGCAGCTCGGCGAGGGACTTGTTGTTGCCGTGCATCCCGATCCGCTCCCCGGGGAAGCCGACCCGGCGCGCGACCTCGAGCTCGCCGCCGCTGCAGACGTCGAGGTGCAGCCCCTCCTCCATGACCCACTGGGCGACGGCGGAGCAGAGGAAGGCCTTCCCGGCGTAGTAGACGTCGGCCCCGGCGAGCCGCTGCTCGAAGGGGGCGGTGAAGTCGTCGCGGAAGGCTCGGGCCCGGTCCCTGAAGTCCTGCTCGTCCATCACGTATGCCGGGGTGCCGAACCTCGCGGCCAGGTCGGTCGTCCGGACCCCCGCCACGGTGAGGACACCATCGGGGTCGCGGTCCACCCCGGTCGCCCACAGCTGCGGGAGCATCGCCATGACGTCGGACGGGTACGGCAGCCACTGCGGGGCCGCCCCGTAGCCGTCGGCGTGGAGGACACCGGCCTCGTGCGAGCGCATCGGGTCACATCCGTTCTGGGGCGGGCACCCCGTGGGCGGTGAGGATCTGGTTGAGGAGGGTACGGGCGGCGCTCGCCAGCGCGCAGCGCGTTCCATGGAGTGGTTCGATCGGGTCGTCGACGGTCCGGGGCGTGATCTTCACCGTGTCGAGCCAGCGTGTGAGCGCGTCGACGAGCTCGGCCCGGCGGGCAGCAGCTCTCCTGTTGTCTGTGGCGTCGTTGTCGAGCTGGCCCTGGGACTGCAGGAGGGCGGCGATGGTGTCGAGGTCCGCGGCGGTCATCGGGTCGTGGGGGTGCGGGCGTGCGTCGACGCCGATGGCGTGGGCCCGGCGGAGCTCGCGGCTGAGCCGGGCGTGCAGGCGCTGCAGGTCGGTGAGGTCCGCGGCGCTGGCCCGGCCTGCCGTCACCGTCGGTGCGGTCAGCGCCGCGACGACCGAGACGGCCAGCACCGGGTCGGCGACCGTCTCGTGGGTCCGCTGGCTGCCGTCTCGGCCCACTTCCCGCCAGAGCAGGGTGTATGGCGCCCGCGAACCGGCATACCGGAGGGTGGCGAACGGGGGGGCACCAGTGGCGACGGGCGCACTGGACACGTCGGGCGACTCTGGTGTCACGACAGGAGTCTGACAGCAGGGGGCCGCTCCCGCCGGTCGTCGCTCCCGACCGGACCGGTCAGCGGGCGACCGACTCCAGGGCCGTGCCGACCGCGGGCAACGCGGCGACGACGTGCCCCTTCGCCTTGGAGCGGATCATCCCGTAGACCTTGGCGATCGCCGCGTGCTTGGGGTTGGCGGCCCGACGGTCGGTGACCTCGAGCAGCGCCTCGGCGGCCCGGTCCCCGTCGGCCACCAGACGCGGGCCGAAGCTCGCCTCGCCCTTGGACTCCCAGAACGGGTCGAGCTGGGTGAGGAACTCCGGCAGCATGCGGGTCACGGCGCGGCGGACGATCGTCTTGTCGATGGCCTGGGCAGCCGAGACCGCGGTCCGCAGAGCGGTGCCGCTGAGCCCACCCTTGCTCTTGACCTCGGACTCAACGACCGCCACGAGGGCGTCGACGGTGGCGGGGCGACGGGCCGGGTCCAGCAGGGTCTCGGAGAGGGTCATGAGGGGGAAGGGTAACCTGCCGTCAGCCCTCTCGGGAGGGGTCGGTGCTGGCGTCGAGCCGCTGCCACCTCTGCCGGGAGCACACAAGAACCCAGCCTGCGCGTGACCGCGCTGGCTGGATTCATGACGTGCCCCCGTCGCTGGCCCTCACTGCCGTTCGAGCCGCTGTCACTTCTGCCGGGAGCACACAAGAACCCAGCCTGCGCGTGACCGCGCTGGCTGGATTCATGACGTGCCCCCGGCAGGATTCGAACCTGCGCTCCCGCCTCCGGAGGGCGGTGCTCTATCCCCTGAGCTACGGGGGCGTTACCGCGCCAGAGGTTACCAGCGTTCGGGCCCGCTCGTGGAATCGCGCCGGCGCTGGCCAGCCGGCGGGGGCGGCATACGCTGTGCTTGTCCGTTCCTCCGTTGCGCCAAGGACAGCTATGCCGCCCCCGGGACCCCGCCACGAGCGGATGGCGCGCACCTCGGCTCAGGACGGGACGGCGGTGCGGCCGGCCCGCTGGTTCCTGCCGTCGACCATCCACCCCGTGCGTGAGGGCCACTCGGCGGTCGGGTTCATCACCGGGGAGGGCTACTTCGCCGACCTGGCCGCCGCGATCCGGTCCGCCGGCGGGCCGGGGTCCTTCGTCGAGCTGGCGAACTGGGACATCCGGGTGGACTTCCTCCTCGTCCCGGGCGACCCGGCGAGCACTCTGGCGGACCTCCTCACTGAGGCCTCGGCCCGCGGGGTGGTGATCCGGGTGCTGGCGTGCAAGCACCAGGAGTACCCGCTCTGGGGCGGGACCTTCAGCGGGTACGACAACCGACCCGCGGTCGAGTTCGTCAACGCCCTCCCGACCGGCGCCGCAATCCACGACAACCGGTACCTCAATACGGGAACTCATCACCAGAAGATCGCGGTGGTGGGCACCGCCGGGACGCTCACCGCGTGGTCCGGCGGGATGGATCTCAACCCGGACCGGCTGGCCGACTCGCTGACCGACCGGAAGTACCACGACGTGCAGGTGCGGTACTCCGGCCCGATCGCCTATGACCACCATGTCGTCTTCGCGCAGCGGTGGATGGACAACCCGGACTCCGAGCAGCTCCCGCCACTGCCGAGCGTGACTCCCCCGCCGATGGAACCGCGCGGGACGCTGCAGTGTCAGCTCGTTACGACATACGGAAATGGGAGCGTCCACACGGGGATCGTGCCTGGCCGCGGCGCGACCGACCCTGGGTACACCTTCGCGCACAGTGGCGACCAGTCGATCCTCGCCCTGGTCCGGCTCGCGCTGGGCAAGGCTCGTCGGTTCGTGTATGTCGAGGACCAGTACCTCGTCGACCCGGTCATCTCGGGGGTGCTGCTGGAGGCTCTCGGCCGGATCGAGCGGCTCGTCATTGTCATGCCGCCAACCGAGGAGGTCAACGCCGAGCTCCGGCAGGGGTGGCGTCGTCGCGCGGATTTCCTCGAGCCGCTCCTCGCCGCCGCACCGGAGAAGGTCGCCGTCGTGGTCTCGACCACCCGGTATGTGCACTCCAAGACCTGGGTCATCGACGACGAGTTCGCCATCGTCGGGTCGGCCAACTGCAACCGGCGCGGCTACACCCACGACTCGGAGGCCTCGGTCGGGGTGTACGACACCGGCGACTCCGGATGGGTGGCAACCCTCCGGCAGGCGCTGTGGGCCAAGCACCTCGGCCGCCCGGCGAGCGAGCTGGTCGATGCCTTGGGGTCGGCGCACCTGTTCGTCACACCTCCTTCGTCCGCTGTCGTCCGCCCGTATGACGTCCGCGGCGGCACCGATGCAGCGGTCGTGGGCCTGGACACCGATCTCGCGTGGACCACGCTGATCGACCCCGACGGCTCCTGACCGGTTCGTCCCGGTATCCGCTCGCCTGCTCGCGGCCGGGCGCCTGGCCGTGTGACGCAGAGTTGTCCACAGCCTGGCCAGCAGACGTGCGTTCGCGGGTGCGGTGAGTCAAACTGGTCGGAAGAGTCCGTCACCCTGGGGGCCGTGTATGCCGAACGTTCGCCGTGCTGTGGTTGTCAGCGCTGCCGCTGCTGTCGTGGTGGCGGTGGCCGGGTGCACCGGCTCGTCATCGCCTGCCCCGACCGG
>WBZP01001683.1_pt1 | contig 26645 bp, 17 predicted proteins | sample 5204301 | NCBI WGS metagenome assembly WBZP01 (sample SAMN12412401, study PRJNA552823) | activated sludge metagenome | isolation source: activated sludge from nitrification reactor of wastewater treatment plant... | place: USA: Pennsylvania | collected 2017 | reverse complement strand
ATTAATTTCAAATCCGTATGATATGAATGTTTTTATCAGAGCTTTAATGGGTGGCCAAATCATCAACTCAGTTTCCTTAAATGAAATGCTCACTTTCAAAGCTCCCTCAAAGAACGAGGTCGACTTTTTCCCCATCTCCTATGGTTTAGGGATTTTTAAGATAGAAACTCCTAAAGGCACAGCTTATATACACAGTGGTGATGCAATTGGCTATTATGCCAACATGCTTTACTTTCCGGGCGACAGTACGACAATTGTATATGCCACAAATAGCAATTATGGCAAAATTGACCAGTTTATATCTACAAAAGAAGCAATGGAGAAGATAATCAACGAGACAAAGCAATAAAGGCGTATATCATGAGAGTTTGTTGCCTTACATGTAATAGAATTACAGCATAATTAACGCAAGCCAAAATCAATTCACTTGGATAGAGCAGATTCAATCAAAACAGATTGATATCCCTAAGTCTTTAATTGTAGTAATACAACTTCCTGAGTATTAATTGGCTTACTCTTAACCCGAAATTCCGTAAATAAATTAAAAAGCGGGAACATTAGGTATATGAATGCAGGAGACCCTTGCATTGCTTATGCAGAAAGCGGCAATTTCCACATCATCAAATCACCAAATTTCCTCATTTCCAAACTGTCCCAAACATGCCCAAATGATCCCAAACACGCCCAAACTATCCCAAACTATCCCAAACTATCCCAAACTGTCCCAAACTGTCCTTTTCTTGCCTTTTCTAGCCCAAACTATCCCAAACATGCCCAAACAGGGAAAGCAGGTTTTTAAGGTATGGTATGTTTGTATTATGAAATCAAAATCAAAAAAAGGCCGGAATAGAATGACTGCTTTTGCGGGCTGCCACTGTTGTAGTATGAATGAAGTTGTGACGTCACAAAAATTCCGGTTTTCAAAAAGTCACAAAAAATAAAAATTCAAAAATGTCACAACTTTTTATGAAAGCAAAAGAAACGGGAAGCAATATCCTATATGACTTATGGAAACTGGTTTTTCTTATTATTCCTAATACTATAAGCGGCGTCATTGCATGCAAATCGAACCGGTGCCAATATGTTTTTCATTCAAAAAAGCAGAGATGCGCAAAACCGCTTCTCTTATGCCATGAAACGCATCTCCGCAATATAAATCTGCTCCTTATATGCTTACCGGGTTTTGCATCAAATAATATCTCTATCAATTTATCCTGCATCTCACATCCTGGATGCTGCCTCCCAACAACAAGAAGAAGTCTGGAAATACCTGCTTCCCATCTTAACAGACTTTTTATAAAACCGCATAAAAGTCGGTCTAAAGAATCCAATTCAGCATTTTTAAAAACGCTTAACTCTCCTGGTTATCTGATCAGGCATCCATCATCAAACTTTTCTCCGATTAAAGCTGCTCAAAATCAAATCCATATAAAAAAGGCCCGCTCAAATGAGCGGACCTGGGTAAAAGAACCCTTGCCCTAACTGCGCTTAGTTCTTTTTGATCATGATCTTCTTCGTATAAACATATCCTTCCGAATCTGTAATTTTTACAAAACAGAATCCCTGTAAATACTGCGGAACATCAAAACGGATTTCTTTATTATTTCCGAATGTTGAGTGCATAAGCAATCGGCCGGTCATGTCTAACAGATCAGCAGACTGAACGCTTTTACCAGTAAATACAGCCCCCATGCGATGATCGAGTGAAACATAGATCACATCTGCAGCAGGATTAGGATAAACCTTTACATTAATCATCTGCTGTTCCTGCCTTTTGGATTGAATGGTATTGATCACTTCATTTGTTTCTACCGGCTCATAATGATCGAATCGGATAGCCGCTTTGTTCTTCAGCATTGTTCCGGCTGCAATTCCCACTACAGGCCTGATCGCAAAAATGATATATCCCTTGTTGCCCTCTGCATCACTACTGCTGTCGGGCAGGAATATATTATCATAACTGAAAACAACCTGGTTGCCTTTCACCTGCGTATTAAGACCAGGATGGCTTTGTGCAATTACATGCAGGCTGTTCATATCAAGTCCCTCCGGCAGCATATCGGTAATGGTTATTGCTTCTGCTGCATGCGTTCCTTTATTTTCAAAATGTATGGTATAAGTTAATTCCTGTGAAGGCAGGATATAACCCAACGCTCCATAGCCAACCGGGGCTACCTGTATGTCATTGGGATCAATGGCACCCACTACTTTGTAAGTCTGGGTTACGCTGTTATCCGCCAGGTTACAATCGGCATTGAGACCTTCCACCCAACCTGTCATACGAATCGTATCAGCAATCGAAACAGTTGCATCCGTTCCATGATTGAAACTGATCACCCTGCTCTCAAATGGATTCAGGTTATTGATATTCCAGGTATAGGTTTTGTAACTGATATTATTTTCAACACTGTTTTCTACAATAGCAAATGCCGGTGTTGTTGTTCCCGTAATTACAGTTGCCGGCGCTTTGAATTTCAACGGGAAGCTATTACTGCCAATACGGCCATTATTGGTTACAACCATGGTGAACTGGTTATTGGTATATCCTTTACGGATAGCCGTACTTCCCATGATCACAGCAGCATCGGTGCCGTTGCATGTGGCAACAGCTGCCAGCCATACCGTATCAACCGGGTTCTGTGTATTGCTGATGATGCACATTGCAGGTGTAGTTGAAGCTGGCACCAGGCCCTTGTCTGCAAGCAAAGCAAAACTGTAAACCCCCACGCCAAGGTTCACTGCGAAATAGCCATTGTTGTTGCTGTACACCCTGGTTGATCCGGGAGTTAAACCTACAGCGGCTCTTGCCACCAACGCCTCACCAGCATCATGAACGCCGTTGTTATTATTGTCGAAATATACGGCACCGGTAACTTTAACCGAAGCTGTTTCAATGATATTCAAAACCTGGTTAACAGCAGGATTTTCTATCAACTGTACAACACCGCTGGGCCATTTCACTTTTACAGAATCAATTTTTGTAGCAGAACACAGGCCGAAGTGCTGGGTAAGACTGCTCATACCGCCAAAACCACTCTGGCTATTAACTTCACGGAACTGAACATGCCCGTTGCTGTAAACAAACACATCCGCCCCGATGGCCGACTTGTTTGAAATCGTTCCGGTAAGACTGATCTCTATCCAGTTATTGCCATTTCCATTGTTGATGAAAAGATTATTAAGCTGACCTGAATGCGTTGGTGTAAAAAGATCAAGATCCCCATCATGATCGAAATCACTCCATGCATGACCGTATGTGTTCCCGATATTAAAACAGATAACTTCATCTGTTTTTTTAGTGAACGTACCATCGCCGTTATTCATGTAGAGATACTTGAAGCTTTTATCGCTGGTAATATACAGATCCAGGTCGCCATCATTGTCAATATCAGCAAAGCTGCAACCATGTGATGCTATTTTCTCAGTTACAACGGCACCGGTTGTTATTTTGGTAAAGCCGGCATTACCATCGTTGCGGTACAGGAAATTACCCTGCGCATTGGAGTTGGTTACAAACAGGTCAAGGTCTCCGTCATTATCATAATCACCCCAGCAACTGCCCACAGATTGGCCACCTTCTGCATTCACAGCATTCTGTGGTTTGCTGAATGTGCCATTACCGTCGTTGTGAAATAAAGAGTTCTTAAAACCATTCCCGTTGGGAACAAAAAGATCCATGAATCCATCACCGTCATAATCGGCCCAGGTGGCGCCTACTGACTGGTTCGCTTCAGAAGGAATCACACTTGTCTGTTCTTTTACAAAACTGTTATTACCGTTGTTGCGGTACAATTCATTGTATTTGGTTGGAAAATAATTGCACATGAATACATCTACTTTTCCGTCGTTGTCAAAATCTGTGAAACTACCGCCATGGTAATAAGCCACTGTTTGGGTAAACGCCTGTGAATTGTCTTTTACAAGTGTGCCATTATTGTTATGATAGAATGTATTCGGCTTGCGGGTATTGTTGAGCACAAGCAGGTCTGTATATCCATCATTATCAACATCAGCCCAGGTGTTTGTCATGGATATGGCTGAATCAGCCGCAAGCGACTGACCACGGGTAAAGCCTCCTGCTTTATCATTCATATAAATAAGATTGGGTTTACTGCTGCGGCGGTCGGTTACAAAAAGATCGTCGTAACCATCTTTGTTAATATCCACCCAACTGGCCGTCCAGGAATCTGTTGAATCTTTCGTTACCACATTATCTGAATAACGGCTGAAGAGCAGCTTTGAAGTATTGTTTGTATTTACATTCACCACCTGTGTGGCCGATGACTGTTGCAGTTGACCGTTTACGTTACCGGTAACAATCGTTTCAACCGTTGTACCGAGATTGCCGTTCAGCAGGGTACCACTGTTATTTCCTACTGTAGCCACTACCTGCGTTTGTACCGTGTATTGACTTTGAGAAGGTATGACGGGCAGGCTGTCGAATACCACTACTGTTTTATTGGGCAGTTTGTTGATATCACCTTCTGTAGTAGTATTATTAGCGGTAAGGGTAGATTGTACCACGGTTAAACCATCCTGCACTACCACCTGGATATTGGGATTGTTTACAACAGAACCGGTGTTGATCACACTCGTAACCACTACCGTATCAGCCGGTATGGTACTTGATTGCGAAACATTCGCATTCTGTGTAAATGATTGTTCCAGGGAAGAACCTACATAACACATCCAGTTATCGTTGAAGTTGGCATTCATAACAGATACCGGCTGATTACTTTCAACCAGCAGGTATGGCCGCTCCGGCCCGGAAGAAGTGCCTGTACCATTGTATATATTCTTCCAATCAGTAAGGGTAAGAGCACAGTCAACATAACGTTCAGCCGCAATGCTGAATGTCTTGTTGAATTTGGTTCCGTTGGAATATGCATCCTTTACCGTTACAGTGGCGCCATCTTTGGCAAAAATGTAAAGGTGGCTCATCTGCTGACCAAAAGCCTGTCCGGTAAATGGATTCACCACATTCTGTTCGTTGCCCGGGGGCGCTATATAGCTCAGGAATTTTAACCCGGAAGAAGTTCCGTTTTCTGCACTCACCATGGTAGCCATATCACTGGTACCGGGTGAGCCGGTCTCAAACCAGTTACCTTCAAAAACAGATACACGTTTACCTCCGGTACAGGTTGCCCTGAATACGGTAGGATAACTGGTATTGCTGTTGTTCTTTCCTACCCAGTCGCCCGCCTGCATTTTAGCAAGTGTATAGTTCCTTACAGATACCCAGCTTCCATTGTTGTAACGCTCCAGGCTGATGCTGTTATCAGCATCCCAGCTCACAATGCGGATCTCCTGCTCACCGGCTGATTGATAAGGAACGGCAAAATATAAGAGAGCCCCGGATGAACTTCCATTGGAAGAGGGTACATAACCACCGCCATCTCTTTCATTGCCATAAAGAGCGCCGTATTGAACGGTGATGGGCTTATCGGCAACCAGCATATAGGTTTCACCGGCTTCCATAACGTCCCTGCCATCAGGATATTTATAGATAATATCTTCACCGATATTGATGGTACGGGAGAAAACAGTTACCGGGTTTTCCATATTCACATCCGTAAAGCCGGTTGTTGTTTTGGGAGTTACAGAAATCTTCTGAAAAGTAACGGTAGTATTGTTCTGGTATGCAAAAACATTGATATCCCTTTTTGAAGAACTGTAAGGTGGCGAATACACCAGGAATTTCAGTCCGATAGAACGCTTATCCGTACTGGGCACCCAGTCGTGCTGCCAATCGCTGTTGGTAGATTGCGAAGCATATACCAGCTTGTCAGATTTTACAACAAAATAATCGCCATCCCATTTAAGTACACCACCGGATGCATAACGTGCATCGTCATTGATACCGTTATCACGTATATATAATACATAACTCTGGCCCGCCATCAGCATACCTGATTTGCTGTCGTCGGTATCGCCATCAGCTCCATCATCAATGATCTGGAAACTGGTACTGTCATATATAGCTGTTACGATCAGTGCAGCATCCCTTCTCACGGCATCGTTGTTCGGGGGCACATAAATCTGGAAATAGGTGGAAGGTTCTCCTGTTGCAAATACTTTCGAAAAGCTAAGGAGAACTAACATCATCAGTAAAATTCTTCTGTTCATAATAAATATAGTTTCGCTTTGGCATACCACTTCAATGCCACAATTAAAACAGGCTCACTATCATTTGTTTATGAAATTACAGCTGTCTAACGGTGTCCATTAGCCGGAAAAAATGTTTCAAAAACAGACAAAATCTTCGGTTTACTCTTCCTCCAAAATGAAAGTCTGCCGGGCCGAAATGCGTCCATTTTTTAGAAAAAGCTTCCCTTTTATAGAAACCGGCACGGCAGTCATTATTTTATCCGCTTAATTATCAGCCTGTTACTGCTTTGGCATTATTGTGGAAACCAACCGGCAAATCAATTACAATGGAACAAAATAAATCATTCAAAATTTTTTTAGTAGATGACGACCCGTTTTGCCTGGGCATGTATGAACAATGTATCCGCAATCTCGGATATTCCGATGTACAGTGCTTTGATAACGGCACAGCCTGCCTGAATCATCTTACCAGTCACCCGGCAGTTATTTTCCTGGATCATAGTATGGATATATTGCCCGGACTAGAAGTGCTGAAAAAGATCAAACGCTTTAACCCGGATATCTATGTAGTGATCATTTCCGGGCAGGAAGATGTACAGACAGCCGTTAATTCACTCAAGTATGGCGCTTTTGATTACATCGTGAAAGGGGCTGGCGAAGAACAACGCATTGCCCGGATTCTGGATAAAATTCATGAAGTACAGTTCCTGCTTGCCAAACGCAGCACGGGCATTTTAAAAAAATTATTTACTCATTCATAACCATTTTAAAATTTAAGTTTATGAGTTCGGCTAACAGGCACCTTGTTTCTAAATTATTATTCTGCTATGGAGCAGCATTCCTGCTGATGCTTTCTTCCTGCACTACGCAACGCATTCTTATGCAGGCAAAAGAGGAACAGCGGGTGCAATCCGTTCGTCCTGACAGTACTTTCCTGCCCGACCCCGGTTACCAATACCAGATCCGGCCAGACGATAAGATCAGTGTAAGCGTATGGAACAATGATGATGTAAGTGTAGGTTCCGTGTACGGCATTTACAATTCGAATGAAGTATATGGCAAGTGGCTGATGGTAGATAAGAAAGGAGAGGTCGCTATGCCACAACTCGGAAATATCAAAGTAGCCGGTTTAACGCTGGTGCAGCTCAAAGAACTGCTTACCAAACAGATCGCAAAAACCATTTTGAACCCGGTGATAGATGTAAAGATCCTGAACAAAGAAGTAACCGTACTGGGTGAGGTTAAAGCGCCGGGCAATCATTTGCTTGTTAAAGAAAAATACAGCCTGCTGGAAGTGATCGGCATGGCGGGTGATTTTGATTCTTATGCCAACAAAGCTGCTGTAAGGATCGTACGCACGCAGAATGATCAATCCAAAACAATAACCGTTGACCTGCGTAAAATGAAAGATTATACGCTCAGCAATATTGAAATTCATCCCGGTGATGTAGTATATGTGCCTTCACGCAAGGGAAAAGACTGGGACAAACGTGCCGGCTCTACCATCATCCCTGCCGCATCTGCCATTACCACCGCCGTTCTTTTGCTTAAACTCTTTTTATAATTCTGTAGTCATGAGCGATTTTAAAAACACACTTACACTTATACGCCCTTTTTACCGGGGTATTCCCATTATTGCGGCAGTAATGTTACTGTCGGTAATGGCAGCAAAAAAATACCTGCACTATACCACACCGATGTATGAAAGTGTGGCGCATATAAAACTGGCCGATGCACAATTGGGCATACCGCACTCAAACCTGTACCGCGATTTTGATGTATTTGCATCTTCCAACAAAATAGGCGCTGAAGTGGAAATGGTAAGATCGCAGGTGGTTATTGAACGGGCACTTGAGAAGCTGGACCTTGGTTTCACCGCCTATCGTGTAGGTGATATTCATAAAACAGAACTGTATAACGATTGTCCTTTTCGTATTGTACCTGATTCAGTGAGGAGTGATGGTTACGATTTTACCTACCAGCTCAGTATTACAAAAGACTCTGTGCTGCAGGTGACCACACCGGCAAAACAAACGGTTACTGCTACATTCAATCATCTCATTACACTTCCCAAAGCACGCTTCCGCATCCTGCGTAATGACTCCCTGCTGGCCCGCAAACCGGGCTTACTGGTGAACGACCGCTATGAGTTCATGCTAAATTCTGAACACAAACTGGTGGATGAACTAAAAGGCAAAGTGGATGTGATGTATATGGATAAAGAAACGCCGATACTCCGGATCGCTTACAAAACACCCGTAGCACAAAAATCAGCAGACATTGTAAATGCCATCGCTGAGGCTTATATAAAAGATTATGTAGGAGAAAAATATGCGGCGGCTGATACCACCGTGGATTTTCTCAACAAGGAAGTGGCAGATTACAACAACAAACTCACCGCCTCGGAAGGCGCCATGGAAAACTTCCGCAAAAAGAACAACGTGGTAAACCTCAAACAGGAAGCCGAAACAGGTTTGCGCAGCATAGCAGAACTCAGGAATAAGAGAGCTGGCCTCGAAATGGATCTGAAAGCGATCGACAGCCTGGATAACTATGTAAAAAAAGGCCGTGGGCATTTCGAAGACCTGGCTACCAACTTTACCACATTCAACGACCTGTTGTCTACTGAATTATTAAAAAAGATCAAGAGCCTGCAATCCGACAGGCATGACCTCTTGTTGAAATACACACCGGAGAATGACAAAGTGAAAGTAGTTGATGCCAAACTGGATGATATGTACAGCTACCTGGAAGAAGCGGTAAAAAACACCCGCGAAAACCTGCAGATCAAATTTGATGACCTGAATAACAGTATTGCCAGCCAGGAAGAAGCTTTTGCAGACTATCCTTACAAAGACAGGAGCATGACTACCCTTGAAAGAAATTCTCACATGAATGAACAGATCTTCAGGTTCCTCCACGAAAAACGCACAGATGCCGAGATCGCCAAAGCAGCCAATATTTCTTTTCACAGGATCATTTCCCGTGGCGAAGTGCCTAAAAAGCCGGTATCTCCCAATCCTGCCCTGATGAAGGTACTGGCCGGTTTTCTTGGTTTCCTGGGCTCAATATTCTTTATCTACCTGGTTCATTTCCTCAAAAACAGGATCAATGATGAGAATAATATTTATAAACATACCGATACGCCGCTTTTTGCAAAAATTCCTTTTCTTAAAAATCACAAACAGCGGGTGTATGTATTTGGTAAAATGATCGTAGACATGCAGGTGAAAAAAATGCTTGATAACAAACCCCTACTCGTTATCAGTTCATTTGCTGATAACGAAGGCAAACGAAGCATTGCCTCGGGAGTGGCGGAAGGGATTGCAGAACTGGGTAAAAAAGTTTTACTCGTTGATACCGATGGTTCACTGCCAGTGGCAGCAACTGAAACCACAACCCTGCTATCGCTCAAAACGGCCCATCCCAACTGGCGCACCCCCGATCAGCTTGAAACATTACTGCAGGCATGGAAAACAAATTTCGATGTTGTCGTTATTAAAAATGCAGCCCTTGATACAAACCCATCTGCCTTGTTGCTGATGGCAAAAGCTTCGCAGAACCTGCTGGTACTCGACAGTCGCCTTACCAGCATGAAAAAAATTGAAGAAACAGACAGCATGAAAGAAGCATCCTTACTGAGCAATATCCAGTTTGTTCTTAATCGTGATGGATACACACCATCACTGTGGTCGCAGTGCTTTCAATGGCTAAGCAAAATTTCTTTCTTTAAACGCTTTTCAAAATCTCAGGCATGAGGCTGGTAATTCCATATCGTTCATCCAGGTTCCTTGTATTGGCCGACCAGGCGGTAGTAAGCGGCACTTCGTTTTTATCAAACTTAGTGATAGCCCGTTCCCTGGGTATCAGCGATTATGGAGCGTTTTCCGCAGTAATCCTGCTGCAGGTTTTCCTGCTTTCCATACAACAGTCGGTGGCCAGCGGCATCTACCAGGTGCTGTACAGCCGCTTTAGAGAAAACAGGCGACAGGCTTATACGAATGGGCTGTTCTACCTGCAAGTATCATTTTTATTATTACTCCTGCTCATCGGCATTTCTTTATATGGTACAGGCATTTCAATGGGCAGCCTCAACCAGCATTTGTTTATTCCCGCTGCAGTTATGACCCTGCTCTTCCTATTCCAGGATTTTTTAAGAAAGGTTTTAATCACAAGCCGGCAAGAAGCGAAAGCGCTGATAATCGATTGCATTACCAATGGCCTTCAGCTCATCCTGCTTTTTTTGCTCGCATTTAAAAAACAAATGAATCTTCCCCTGGCTTTGTGGATAAGCGGGATCACTTTCATACCCTCGGTGATCATGGGAATTGTATGGGTTGCTCCCGGTCGATTTTCGGCTATACATTGGCTTTATGCCACCCGCCAGCATCGTAAACAGGGAGGCTGGATGTTTCTTTCCGCATTGCTGCAATGGTTTGCCGGAAACTTTTTTGTAGTAGCTGCCGGCTGGTGGCTCGGGCTGGCTGCTCTCGGAGCTTTACGACTGGGGCAGTTTATTTTTGGGTTGCTGAATGTTTTATTACAGGCCATCGAAAATTATGCCCTGCCAAGAGCATCAGGACTTCATGAAGATGCTGCAGGCTTTAATCGTTTTTTAAGAACCCTGCTCAAAACAACCGCCTGGGTGTTCATTCCTTTATTGCTGCTGCTGGTGATCTTCGCCCGTCCCCTGCTGCAACTGGCCGGTGGCGCTGCCTACCAGCAATATAGTTATGTAATGTATGCACTGGCGATCGTGTATGTGCTGATCATCAGTGGCCTGCCCGTTCGCATTGCCCTGCGGGTAACACTGCTCAACAAAAATTATTTCATAGGTTATGTACTCGCTACGGTCATCAGTCTGCTTACAGCACGCTGGCTGATCGCACAATGGCAGCTGGCCGGTGTTCTTACCGGTTTATTCTTCACACAATTAACTGTATTGATATACTGGCTTTATATTCTGAAACAAAAAAATATATTATCATGGAAATCATCCACCTCATTTTAGGCAAAGCCAACCCGGAACGCATGAACGGTGTAAACCGTGTTGTACATGAAATGGCAACAATACAAACAAAACTCGGCTACCAGGTTGAAGTGTGGGGCATCACTGCAAACCTGCAGCACGATTACCCTGCCCGGAGTTTCAAAACCCGCCTCTTTCAATCATATAAAAATCCTTTCCGGCTGGATGCACAGCTTCGCAGGGCGCTGCTGCAAAAAAGAAACCAGGTAGTAGTGCATATCCATGGCGCTTTTTTACCACGTTTCTTCAGCGCTTCCCGTTTCCTGGAAAGACATCAGATCCCGTTCATCATCACACCGCACAGTTCGTATAATAAGGTAATGATGATGAAAAATGAGATGGTAAAGAAGGTATACTTTTCATTTTTCGAGAAAAAATTACTGGATGCTGCATCGGCTGTACACCTGTTGGGGCAGACAGAATGGGATGGACTGGAAGGAATTTATCACAATCATAAATCAGTAATGATCCCTTACGGTTTTACACGCAACAGGCAGGATGACGCTAATGTTGAAAAGCAGCACATATTTACGGCTGTGTATTGCGGTAGAATAGCTATATATCACAAAGGCCTGGATATAATGCTGGAAGGATTTGCCCGCTTTGCTAAAAACAACCCGACATCACAGTTGATCATAATCGGCGATGGCAAAGAACGGGAACAACTCTTATTGCTCACTGAAAAACTAGGCATCACAGACAAAGTGATTTTCAAAGGAAGTGTTTTCGGCAACGAGAAAATAAAACTATTGCAGCAATGCCATGTTTTTGTACACCCTTCCCGTACTGACGGCATTCCCGCAACGATCGTAGAAGCTGCTGCATTGGGATTGCCCTGCGTAGTATCGGAAGCAACAAATACGGCCGCTTATATTGCTGAACATGATGCAGGTTATGCCATGCCGTCACTGGATGCGGTTGCATTCGGAGATGGCCTTCAGCTCATGTACAACAGGATCATGCAGAACGGAGAAGCCGAAGAACTGAAAGCAAATGCTTTCTGTATGATCGATTCGGTTTTCAACTGGAAGCGAATCCTGGAACAACTTGACATCATCTATCAAAAAGCATACAACCAGCCGGTCGCAATATCACAAGGCAACATGTTCCAACCAGCATAATATGAAACAGGCAACAGTGCATATCGACCATTCCGGATTTTACAGGCGGATCAATATCCTCCTCATGCTGGTATTCTTTGTTATGCTGAGCGGTTATTTCGGTTGGTTTACAACCAGCCCGGGCATGAACAAGGTTTTCAAAATGACATCAAGATTGCTGATGACCATTTCTGTATACCTCGTTTACCGCCAAATCATCAAAAGAGGAGCCGTTGGTTCTTTTAGCTGGCAACACCTGCTGTCGCCTGCATTGTATGCACTGTATCTTGGTATCGGGCTTGTATCCTTTTTATGGAGCACCGATGTTTCCTATTCGGCGCTGCAATGGTTCATGGATGTAGAAAGCCTTGTATTCTCTTATTTTTTCATAGGCAGTTTTATCCTGTTGAATCATTTTTTTCCCGACTCCCCCATCAGGTTGTATAAAGTACTCGGGCATGCTATTTTTTATATGATACTGATTTTTGTGATCGGCTATTTTGTAAACCCTGATCTTTTTATGCGCATGTCGCATGGCGGGGAAGAATTCCGGCTTGGTGGATTTATCATGAACCCGAATGAACTGGGCATGCTTGCGGCCGTAGGAATCACCTGCTATATTTTTATCCTCTATCAAAAAGGGCAACGAATCTGGACAATCATCAAAATACTCATCCTGCTGTATGCGGTAGTGCTCACCGGTTCCCGCTCTTCCACTATTGGCAGCCTCATCGTTGCCTTCTTTCACATCAAGCAGTCTTCCAACAAAAAACTGAAAATGCTGATGTATGCCGGAGCAGCCCTGGTAATACCGGTAGCCGTAAATACCATGATCGTAAAATCGGAAGGAAACGGCGGACTTGAGGAAGTACTGAGTTTTACAGGCCGCCTACCATTCTGGAAAGCATTGATCACCGAAGGATTGCCGCATGAACCATTGTTCGGTTTCGGCTTTCAGCGGATCAATTACACGCTGTATTTTTCCAGTGCACATACTTATACTGCGAGCATGGCACACAACACATTTGTGCAGGCATTGATGAACTTAGGTTTTGTTGGCTTTACAGTGGTATTGTTTCAACTCATTTTTACCATTCGGGCTTTTATAAAAGCAGACAATAAAGAAACCAGTCTCATGAGCTTGGGCATCATTATCCCGGTGCTGATCAATTCATTTACAGAATTCGGCATTTTTGGTGAAACAAATTATGGGATCCTCTTTTACCAGTTGCTTGTGATGTATGTAAGCATGAAAATACAGCCGCGGCTTACACCCGGTGAAAAACGTTACTTACGCAAACGTCGCCCCGATCTGCCGAACCCTTAACTACAACTTCAGGTTCGTAAATACAATTTTCATCAAATGTTATGATGCGTGTCTCACGTGCCGTAAAAATTTACCAGGATCATCATCAAATAATATTTTTTCTACTCTATCCAATATCCCCCATCCAGTATCATCCTCAACATTTTCCAATTTATGGAATCAAACTCTATAGTGTAGACGAGCTAAAGTTTGCCTGCCATTTAAGTAGTTGATAATAACACACTTGCCGCTCCCCTGTTTCTGGCATGATGATAGCAAACCCGTATGCAAGATTAATATGCTCCATTATCCTTCCCTGCAACAACCATAGATCCTCTACTCTGAAAAACACACACACTGTGAAACATTTACCGGCTTTTATAAATTAATATGAACACAACAAAACAATTAGAAACATTTCTTGCACAGCTGTGCAAACCGGCAACGGTTAGTGAAACATGTTTTGTGAATTGCTATTACAGGAACAACCCGGATGGTTCTATCCGCTGGATATGGCCAGCAACTCTTTCCGAACCATTATTCCTGCGATTCTACAACAGCTCCGGCCGCAGGGCCCGGATGCTGGTTTTCCTGATCCGCCTGTTGTTTGCGTTGAGAATGCAAAGGCTTTTTGCCAACGGTTCCATAACGATTCAAATAAAAGGCCCTTCAAAGCCCTGGGCTTTTTTTGCGGGAACTGCAGGCGTTAACCAGACTGCCGTGCTGTATCATGAAAACCATTTTTACAAATTCCCGGTTGGTACTGATGCACAGCAACTGCTGCTGCATGAATACGAACAGCTGCATTACTGGCAGCCTGCCCGTTTCCATCATATCGAGATCCCACGATCATCATTCAAAGGATCCTGCCTGCAACAGGAAGATGTTGCTGCCAATGGGAAACGTGAGGCCCGGCTCGGTGAGATACATTGGAATGCCCTGGCCGAAATATCCCGCTTTAAATCCTGTTCTGTTCAATTGAACGTGCTGCCCGAATGGAAACAGGCAGAAAGATTTTTAGACACAGCTGCTCTACCTGTTGACCACCGCATACCCCGGGGAATGCTGGTAAAGCTTAACAAACTGCGGCTAAGCATTCCCGGGAATACCGTAGTTCCGGCTGGATTCGCACACGGCGATTTCACCCCCTGGAATATATTCGTAAAGAAAGACCGGCTTGCACTGATCGACTGGGAACTTGCCCGCCCGGTGATGCCATTGCTGCATGATGCTTTTCATTTTATATACCAGCAGGCATCGCTGGTGGAACATGCCGGGCCTGAATCGCTGCAACAGCTTATCCATGATTCATTGCTGCACCCGAAGGCACAATCTTTTATCCTGGAAAACAATATTGACATTAACCTTCATCACAAACTCTATTTACTGCTAAACCTATCGTATTACCTGCCACTCTATGCCCGGCAATCTCAATGGCACCCACAGGTAGCCATGAGCCTGCAGGCATGGAACGAGGCACTGAATCATCTGCTTATGAAAGAAAATTTAATAACAGCCCGTCAACTACTGATCAGTGATGTATTTGACTTTCTGCAACAAAAAGAATATGCAGCCATGAAGTGGATCTGCGCTCATCCATTCGACCTTCCTGAAGATTCAGATATAGATATCTGCATAAGCAAAAAAGATACTGCTGCTTTAACCAGGATGCTGCGCAGGCATGTGTTTGTAAAAAAGATAAACGTTTTTTCACGTTCGTTCATGACAAGCATTACTGTGATTTTAAAAAACGACAGCCTGCTCAACCTCGACTGCATTTTCGAATTCAAACGTAAGTCGCTGCTGATGCTCAACGCTGCCGAAGTTCGCAGCCACGCAACACTTAATGGCTATGGCATCAGGATACCTGCCGTAGAACACGATTTTACATACAACTGGCTTTTTTATCTCCTCAACGGAGAATCAATACCACTGCGTTATCGTAAAAATTTTGATTTCTTCAGCAAGCCGCTCAGGAAAAAGCTCAACGAGGCGTTTAGCTGGCACAAACCGTTGAATACACGGCATTACGCTGAAGTATTTTATTACAGCAGCCAAAACCGGAAAATTGTAAACGATACCCTGAAAAAAGAAACGGCCAACTCCGGCTTTTCCGGGTGGAAGAACAGGCTCCTGTATGTTACCGATTCCTTGCGTGACGTTTTATTCCGTCGAGGTTTTGTGGTTACGTTCAGCGGTGTTGATGGCGCCGGCAAATCAACCGTGATCGAAAAAGTAAAACAGCAGATCGAAAAAAAATTCCGTCGCCGTGTGGTTGTATTACGTCACCGTCCTTCCATACTGCCCATGCTTACCACATTTAAAGAAGGCAGCCGGACAAAGGCTGAACAAAAAGCAGCCAGCACATTACCACGCCAGGGTACGAATAAAAGTACACTGTCATCCATACTGCGCTTTGGATACTATTACACCGATTACCTGCTGGGACAATTTGTGGTGTATTGCAAATACCAGCTTCGTGGTTATATAGTATTGTACGATCGCTATTATTTTGATTTTATCAATGATGGAAAACGCAGCAATATCAACCTGCCTGCTTCACTTACACGCCTTGGGTATTTTTTATTGCTGAAACCCCGCTTCAACTTCTTCCTGTATGCCGATGCACAACTCATCCTGCAACGAAAAAAGGAAATGGATGCCAAAACCATCAGCACCCTTACGCACAAATACCTCGGCCTGTTCAATCGCCTGGGGCGCCTGTACCGAAAGAGTAAGTACATCAGCATAGAGAACAACATGCTTTCACCCACATTGCATACCATTCTTCACCACGTAAAACCAGCTGCATTATCATGAAAACAATTTTAATAACTGCTTATGCCGTTAATCCCTACAAGGGATCTGAAGAAGGAACCGGCTGGAACCTGGTTTGCCAGGCTGCCCGGTACAACCGCGTAATAGCCGTTACCCGGAAAAACAACAGGCAGGATATAGAGAAATACATCGAATCAAATCCTGATCCATTGTTCAACAGGATACAGTTCCTGTATTTCGATCTTCCTGCATGGACAATATTCTGGAAGAAAGGCCCACTCCTGTCTGCCCTCTATTTTTATATATGGCAGTTCAGTTGTGCCCTGTGGCTTAAAAAGCAACAGCTTTCTTTTGACATTTCCCACAGCCTGAATTTTCACAGCAACTGGACACCCAGTTTTTTATGGATGCTCGGTAAACCTTTTGTGTGGGGACCTGTGGGAAATCACCCACTCATTCCACGGCAATACATTTCCGGCTTTTATGGCATAGGTGACTGGACGAAAGACAGGTTGCTCTGGCTAATGAAATGGATATTCTGGAACCTCGATCCATTTGTAGCTATATGCCGGTATAAGGCCCGTTATATTTTCTGCGTTAACTCGCAATCGGCACAGAAATTAAAATTACCCGAACACAAAGTGATCTTTATGCCGGCTGTTGCTTCTGAAAAACCGCTTACCCGGGTGCAACGCAACAGGAATGAATTCACGGTATTATCAGTTGGTCGTTTTGTACCCCTCAAAGGCTTCGACCTCGCCATACGTGCATTCGCCTGTTTTTACAACAACCTTCCCTCAGCGCAACGCAGCCAGGTTCACATGAAGCTGATCGGTAAAGGGCCGGCCCGCAGGCAACTGGAGCGGCTCATAGAAGATGAAGGCATGCAGGATCTGATCAGCATTTCTGAATGGATGCCTCGCAATGAAGTGATCAACTGTTTCAGCAATGCTGATGTGTTCCTCTTTCCTTCACACGAAGGAGCAGGCATGGTGGTAGCAGAAGCGCTCAGCTATGGCATGCCGGTAGTATGTCTCGATAATTTCGGGCCCGGCGAATACATTCATCCGCAATCTGCCTGTAAAGTGGCAGAAGGCAGTTATATAAAAACGGTAATGAACCTTTCGGATAAACTATCATTACTTTACAGCAATGACCTGAAGTACCAGGAAGAATCAGGCCTGGCCCTGGAGCGCTACGAAGAACTATTTCAATGGAATCAAAAAGGAGAAGTATTCCGCAAAGTATATAACAATATAGCACACACGCCGTTTTCTCCCGTCATCATCAATCCCGTTTTAAAATTAACCAGATGAAAAATCCCCGTATCGTAGCAGTGCACCTGCTCAATGATCTCAGCGGAAGTCCCTTTGTTTTGCGGCAGTCACTCGAATCCCTGCTCAAAGTAAATTACCCTGTAATACTGTACACGGCTACACCATCAGGTAAAGGTTTCCTGAGTAATATCAGCGGTATAACAGAGAAGCCATTGTTTTATCGATGGCACCGCAACAAATGGATCACGCTGCTCTTTTTCTGCTGGAGCCAGTTTATGCTGGGTGTTAAATTGTTGTGGAATCTGCGCAGAAGCGATATTGTATACATCAATTCTCTTTTACCATTCGGCGCTGCACTGGCTGCCCGTATCCGGGGCTGTAAAGTCGTATATCATATTCATGAAGTATCGATTAAACCGGAGCTGTTGAAGCGATTCCTGGTTACTGTTGCCAACCTCACGGCCGATGAAGGCATATTTGTTTCGGCGGATCTGAGCAGGAGAACAGACTTTAAGTCAAAGCGTAGCATTATTCCCAATTCATTGCCGGCAACATTTGTTCAGCAGGCCTGTATGCCGCTGAAAGAAAAAAGGGCGGAAGCCCCCTTTTCAGTACTGATGCTCTGCTCAATGAAAAAATACAAAGGCATCATGGAGTTCGTAGCCTGTGCCCGGCGCATGCCCATGCTCAATTTCAGGATGGTGCTGAATGCCGGTGAAAACGAAATTGCCCGGTTCTTTGTCGGAACGGAATTGCCGGAGAACCTACAGATTTTTCCGGCAACACAAAACGTACATCCTTTTTATGCCTCAGCAGATGTGGTAGTGAACCTGTCGCACCCTGATGAATGGATAGAAACATTCGGAATGACGATACTGGAAGCCATGTACTACCGCAAGCCGGTGATCGTACCGCCTGTTGGGGGCATTGCTGAACTGGTAGAAGAAGGCATCGAAGGCTTTCACATAAACCCTTATGATATTGACAGCATTTGTGAAAAACTCAGGCTGATGGTTTCCTGCCCTCTCTTGTACAGGAAACTATCAATGGCTGCATTCAAAAAAGCCAGTCGTTATTCGCCCCATGCTTTTTCGGAAAACATACAAAGGGTTTTTGAAGACCTGAACAGCCAGCCGGAACTACATCCCATTACGGCACAACTGAACCTGTTTGATGTTTAAAAGATGGAACAAAGTTCCAGTAAATGGAATACAATTAAATCAACAATCAGCCAAAATTCAATACCAGTAAGGGTTTGGTCTTTGGCATACCATTTGAAAAATCAGCAAAAAAATATTCTGATGCACAAAAAAAATAAAATAGCCATCATCGGCACTGTTGGACTACCCGCCAAATACGGCGGCTTCGAAACACTCACCGACCACCTGGTAAAGCAACTCGGTGACAAGTATGATCTTACTGTTTACTGCAGTGGAAAGAAATATCCCAAAAAGGATCGGCCTGCCTATCACGGCAAGGCCCGGTTAAAATACCTGCCACTGGAAGCAAACGGGTTGCAGAGTATTCCTTACGATTCACTTTCAATTTTACATGCGTTGATGTATGCTGATGTGTTACTCGTTTTGGGAGTAGCTGGCGCCTGGCTCCTGCCCTTTGTAAAACTGTTCACCCGCAAAAAGATCGTGATCTCAATCGATGGTATTGAATGGAAACGTGATAAGTGGAGCCGCCCGGCCAAATGGTATCTCTGGTGGGCTGAGAAAATGGCCGTTAAATATTCCCATGCCGATATCGCCGACAATGAATCCATCCAGGATTATACAGCCGTTCGTTATGGCTCCCTGAGTCATATCATTGAATATGGGGCCGATCATACCCTCTCCGTAAAGATCGATAATGCTGATAAAGATGCATATCCATTCCTTGGGAAGCCCTATGCCTTCAAGGTTTGCCGCATCGAACCAGAAAACAATATTCACGTGGTGCTGGAAGCTTTTTCCCGTATTTCAAAATACACACTGGTGATGGTAGGCAACTGGAAGAACAGCGTTTACGGTGAACAGTTACGTGAGCAGTATGCTGCTTTCCCAAACCTTCACCTGCTTGACCCCGTGTATGACCAGCGCAAACTGGATATGCTTCGCGGGAATGCCTATGTGTACATCCACGGACACAGCGCCGGCGGTACCAATCCCTCACTGGTTGAAGCCATGTACCTGGGATTGCCCATCATTACTTTTGATGTTTCATATAACCGCACTACCACCGAAAACAAAGCTTTTTATTTTAAAAACGCCGATGATATTGTGCAGATCGTGGAGAATACCCGCCTCACAGATTTTCGCGAAAAAAGCAAACAAATGAAAGAAGTGGCCGACCACCGCTATACCTGGCAGGTGATCGCCGGCAAGTACAACTATCTCTTTCAAAAAGTATTGGCCAACAAGAGCAAAATACCGGTAGAACCCAGGTTGCGGTTGATCGATCACAACGAACTGCTTGGCTTCGGGATCGCTCACCTGCAGGCGCACGCACTGTTTTATGAAAAAAGATAAAACCCTTTATTGCCATAACCATTAATTTAATTCGTATGACTGCTATTCTGTTAAAAACACTCTTACTGGCACCTGCAACATTTTTACTAAGCCTGCTGCTGTTTCCTTCGATGATAAAATTCAGCATAAACATCGGCTGGGTTGATAAACCCAATCATCGTAAACTCCATGTAAAACCGATACCGGTAACCGGTGGCATCGGCATTGTGTTGGTATCCCTGGCGGGGTTATTTTTTTCTGGCCTGGGCTGGCAACTGATGCAGCAATACCCGGTGATCATCCCGACTGCCGTTAGTCTGCTGCTCATGGGTATCTGGGACGACCGTAAGAACATTTCACCAAAACTGAGACTGCTGCTGGAATTTGCAGGCGCCGGGGCGGTAGCAGCCAGCGGCATACGACTTACCTCACTATATGGCTTATTCGGCATCGGCGATTTGCCGGTTGCAGCACAGTACATCATTACAATCATCATCATTGCCGGTGTTGTAAATGCTTTTAACCTGATGGATGGCATTGATGGCCTCGCCGGTGGACTGGCACTCATCAACCTTCTTTTCATGGGAATGATCTGTTTCCTGCTGCATGAATATTACCTGCTGGCACTTTTAACAACGCTGGCGGGGGCCCTGGCTGGATTCCTGAGATACAATATGCAGCCTGCCCGCATTTTTATGGGTGATGGTGGCTCTCTTTTCCTGGGTTTCCTGATGCCGGTGCTTGGCATCCTGCTTATCGAACGCAATGCTGCTGCTGGTATATTGCCCATCAGCAAAGTATTACTGTTGATTGCCTCCATCATGGTTGTGCCTGTATTTGACTCCCTTCGTGTATATGCCTGGCGGATCAGCAGGGGTGAATCGCCATTCAAAGCCGACAAATCACACCTGCACCACCTCTTTCTCTTACTCGGACTCAATCATAAAAAAACAGCATTCATCATTTACCTGCTTGAGATTATGGTGCTGGCATTGGGCTGGTGGATGCAGGAACTGGCCGGCATATCAATCGCAATCCTGATTATAACCGCCGTTTTCCTGCTGCTCACACAGGTATTGCAACTGAATCATGGCATGACCAAATGGTCGGGTGAAATCCGAAAACTGGAAAATATGTAAGTTTACCTTGTAGAATTCCATCTACCTTTTAAAATTCCACAATTTGGAAACCCATTTAACGTTGTAACTCTTATTAGCCTTATGGAGCCTTTCAAAATATTTATTGTAGAGGATGATCCCTGGTACGGAGAAATATTGGTTTACCACCTTTCTTTGAACCCGGATTATATCGTTACCCGTTTTACCAATGGCCGCGACTGCCTTGCCAACCTTCATAAAAATCCCGACCTGGTAACGGTTGATTTTTCGCTCCCCGATATTACCGGCGACAAACTTTTTGAGAAGATCATGGAATACAACAACAGTATTCCCGTGATCGCCGTCAGCGGCCAGGAAGAAATAGCAGTTGCTGTAAACCTCGTTAAGATGGGATTTACAGATTACCTGATCAAAGATGACAATACCAAAGATCTGCTCTGGAATTCCATCATCAAGATCAGGGAAACAGGAAATCTGAAAAAAGAAGTTGAACATCTCAAAGAAGAACTGGGTCAGAAATTCGCCTTCGATAAAACCATTAAAGGACAGAGCCCCTCACTGCAGAAAGTGTTCGGGTTGATGGATAAGGCAACCAAAACGAATATCAATGTTTCCATCACCGGCGAAACAGGAACAGGAAAAGAAATTGTGGCCAAAGCCATTCATTATAACAGCGACCGCAAAAAGAAAAATTTTGTTGCCGTAAACATGGCGGCCATTCCCCGTGAACTGATCGAAAGCGAATTGTTTGGTTATGAAAAAGGCGCATTTACCGGGGCCAATGCCCGCAAGATCGGGAAGTTTGAAGAAGCTAACGACGGCACCATCTTTCTTGATGAGATAGCCGAACTTGACCTCAGCCAGCAAAGCAAACTGCTTCGTGTATTGCAGGAACGGGAACTCACACGTGTGGGTGGGAATGAACAGGTAAAACTCAACGTAAGGCTGATCGTAGCCACGCATAAGAATCTCGCCGATGAAGTAAAAAAAGGAACCTTCCGGGAAGACCTGTATTTCCGTGTGATTGGTTTACCCATAGAACTGCCTCCCCTGCGGGAACGGGGGAACGATGTATTACTGCTGGCCAAATATTTTGCAGACGAATTTGCCAAAGAGAACCAGTTGGGCAGCCTGCAATTCAGTAAGGATGCCAAGGAAAAATTGATGAAGTACCATTTCCCCGGTAATGTGCGTGAACTGAAAGCGGTAATTGAACTGAGCGCTGTTATGTGTGAGAACAGGGAGATCAATGCCGGAGACATTACATTCTCCTCCACCCGGCGGGATGATATCTTTATACCTGAAGACAAAACATTGCGGCAGCATACCTGCGACATCGTGCTGCATTACCTGAAAAAGAATAACAATGATGTAGTGGCTACCGCGAAAGCTCTTGATATCGGTAAAAGCACTATCTATAAAATGATAAAGGATGGCGAAATACCATCCTGAAAATTCCGGTTATTGGAAAAACTTTCCATTATCCGGAAAATTTAAAAAACAGCTTCTTTTAGATGGCGCTGACTACCAGCTATTTATAAGAAATTTGAGAGTGGTCATATTTTTGCCTTTGCTGATATAACCATTTATCAAATCAATGAAGACCGCATTGTATCGCCTTACACAGAACAACTGGGAAAAGAATCCCGGTGATGAATCTTTTAACGAAAGCACAGCCCAGTTGATCCTTTGCTTTGCTTCAAAATCCATATTGTTGAACCCTGCTGTTTATGAATCATTGAAAGTAAGATTTCCTGGCGCCGATATTGCCCTCAGCAGTACTTCGGGGGAAATATACCAGGACAGTGTGCTGGAAAATAGCGCCATTGCTGTTGCCATGCAGTTCAGCCATACCGATATTAAAGCCTGTAAGGTGAATGTGAAAGATTTCGATACTACCTACAAGGCAGCCATCAGCCTTGCCCGGTTGTTACCAGAAACCGACCTCCGGTACATACTTGTTTTGTCTGACGGCAGCCGGGTGAATGGCAGCGAACTCGTAAAAGGCATCAGCAGCCAGGTTGATAAAAATGTGCTGATTACGGGTGGACTCGCCGGCGACGGCTCCGACTTCAGATCCACACTTGTTGGTTTGAATGAATCTCCTGAAGAAGGCACGATACTGGCGATCGGTTTTTATGGCGATCATATCCACGTTACCCATGGCTCACAGGGCGGTTGGGATATTTTTGGATTGGAGAAAAGAGTTACCAATTCCTCTGGCAACATACTTGTTGAACTGGAAGACCAGAATGCACTCGAACTCTATAAAAAATACCTGGGCCCTCAGGCCGAACACCTGCCGGGTTCAGCATTGTTATTCCCGCTTTCTGTGATCATCCCCGGAACCGATAAGCCGGTGGTACGCACCATTCTTTCCATTAATGAAGAAGACAAGAGTATGACCTTTGCCGGAGACATCCCCGTAGGTTCTAAAGTACGTTTCATGAAAGCCAATTTTGATAAACTCACCCATGCAGCAGCAGAAGCCGCTGGCTTTACAGCAACAGGCAACGAAACACCAGAATTTTCGCTGCTCATCAGTTGTGTGGGCAGAAAACTGGTGCTGGGTTCCAAAACAGGGGAAGAAGTAAAAGCAGTCTGCAGTGCTTTCGAAAATAAAACCCGGGTGGCTGGCTTTTATTCCTACGGAGAAATTTCTCCATTCAACGAAGGCGGTAATTGCCAACTGCACAACCAGACCATGACCATAACTTCATTTTACGAAAAATAAAACCAAAGCACATGTACGGCATCGTAAACAAAGCCATCCAGAGCCTCATCACCGAACAGTTTGGTGAAGAAGAATGGATCGCCGTAAAAGAAAAAAGCGGCGTGGATGTTGACTTTTTCCTCGCCAATGAACCTTACGATGATGCCATCACCTATAAACTTGCCGGCGCAGCATCGGAAGTGCTGGGCATTTCTGTTGGCGAAGTACTGCAGGCTTTTGGGGAATACTGGGTGTTGAAGACCGCAAAGGAAAAATATGGCGGATTGATGGAAGCCGGTGGAAACAACCTCAAAGAATTTTTAATCAATCTTCCGTTGTTTCACAACCGCATCATGCTGATGTACCCGAAACTCACACCACCGGAATTTAAAGTAAGTGATATAACTGAAAACTCCGTTCAGCTTCATTACTTCTCTAAAAGAGAAGGATTGCAGGAATTTGTGAGAGGGTTGTTGAGTGGACTGGCAAAAATGTACCAGGCTGAAGTATCTATAGAACTTCTCCAGAGCCGCGACAACGGAAGTCCACATGAAATATTTAAAGTAAGTTGGTAATTAATGGAAACGCCATTCACACTCAGCGAATCACAGTTCAACAGGATATTCCCTTTTTATATCCGGTTGAACAGGCAATTGCAGGTGATTGCTGCGGGCAGTTCTTTCAGCAAGCTCTGTGAATGGAAAAAAGGAACAGCCTTTTCTTACCTGTTTTCCATTATCCGCCCTCATCAGCAGGCTACAGATTTTGAAACAGTTTTATCACTGCAGAACCAGCTGGTGATCATAGAAGCAAAACAAACCCGGAAATTCCTGTTAAGAGGCCAGTTTGAATATTTACCCGAAAGCAATGAGTTGATATTTGTGGGCTCACCATGGTTCGGAACGATAGAAGAAGTAAGGGAAAGAAACCTGGTGTTTGCCGATTTTGCCTTTCACGATCCATTGATCGATCTGCTCCACGTTTTAAAAACGCAGGAGATCACCAATGAAGACCTGAAGCAGTTGATCGACACCATCAACAAACAGAAAAAAGACCTGCAGCGGGTTAACAAAGAAGTGCATGACATTGCACTTTTTCCCATGCAGAATCCCGATCCGCTGATCAGGATAAATCTTGAAGGAGATATATTGTCGAACAACCCTGCTGCGGCCTCACTCGACTTCATTGAATTTGAAAACAAACTCATACGCAACGATGAATTTTTCAGGCTCATTGCCGAAAGGATCGACAGGTCAAATCCACGTTGGGTAACAGAAGCTTCTTCCAACAACAGGTTCTATTCCTTCCTCTGCATCTACATGCCGCAGGAAAAATACATCAATATATACGGGCGTGATATCAGCGAAAGAAAAAGAAATGAAAATGAGATCACACGTTTGTCTCGTGTGGCCAGCGCCAATGAAAACGGTGTGTTGTTTGCATCGCCTGATGGCAAAATAACATGGGCCAATGAAGGTTTTTGCAAACTCACCGGCTACGGCCTGGATGAGATCATTGGCAAATCTCCGGTAGAACTTTGCAATGGTCCGCTTACCGATGAAAATACACAGGGCCGCATACTGGAGGCATTCTTCAACGGGCAGGGATTCAGTGAAGACATCATCTATCACCGCAAAGACAGGTCGTGGTTCTGGGGCCATTCCGTGGCACAGCCGATAAAAAATGAAAAGGGAGTGATCGTTGAATTCTTCGGCATCATCCAGAACATAACAAATGAAAAAGCCAACCAGGAAAAACTGAAAGTACTTTCCCAGATCGCAGAAGATAATATCAATGCCGTGGTAATTGCCGATGCAACAGGCAGGATCACGTGGGTAAACAAGAGCTTTGTAAAAATGACCGGTTATTCTCTGGAAGAAGCCATCGGGAAAAAACCGGGGCAGTTGTTACAAGGGCCGGAAACCAATCCTGATACGGTAAAATATCTTGGCAAACAGATCTCACGTGGTGAACCATTCAATACCGAAATACTGAACTACCGAAAGAACGGCAGTAAGTACTGGCTGCGTGTACAGGGCCAGCCCATCAGGGATGAGATGGGAAACATCACCGGTTTTTTTGCATTGGAAGAAGACATCACCAGTGAGAAAGAATCAGAACTGCGATTCCGGAAAGCGCTGGAGAACATCGGCGATAATGTTTGGGAGTACGACCTACGAACAGGCAAGATCTATTTTTCAAAACCTGAGAATGAATTTCTCGGTTATGCAAACGATGAGATGGCAGATGACCAGGATCTCTGGAGAAAGTCTATTCACAAAGATGATATTCACCTGCTGGAAGAAGCCGACCTCAGATACAGAAACAGTCAAAGCGAATCTCACAATCTTGAATACCGCATGATCGACAGATCTGGCAACATCAAGTGGGTGCTCGACAGGGGTGTAGTGATTGAAAAAGGAAAAGACGGAAAGCCTGTCCGCATAACTGGAACACATACCGATATTACCAACATCAAGCAGATTGAAACCGAATTATCGAACAGGGTAAGCCAGTTCCAATCGCTCTCCGAGAACATCCCTGGTGTTATCTATGAATTTGAATTCAGACCTGATGGCACAGAAGGCATCCGTTATATCAGTCCGGCCATCGAAAGGGTTTTCGGTATTAAGCCCGAGCTGTTTAAGAATTACCTGAATTATATTCATCCCGACGATCGTGAAGAAGTGATCTCTAAAAATTTACAGTCCCGGAACACCT
>WBZP01001682.1_pt1 | contig 26646 bp, 19 predicted proteins | sample 5204301 | NCBI WGS metagenome assembly WBZP01 (sample SAMN12412401, study PRJNA552823) | activated sludge metagenome | isolation source: activated sludge from nitrification reactor of wastewater treatment plant... | place: USA: Pennsylvania | collected 2017 | reverse complement strand
GCGGCGCACCGCTTCGGTCAGGTAGCCGCCTTCTTCGTAGCCGACATAACCGGGTGGCGCACCGATCAGGCGGGACACCGAGTGCTTTTCCATGAACTCGCTCATATCGACGCGGATCAGATGCTCGTCCGAATCGAAAAGGAAGGCGGCCAGTGCCTTGCACAGCTCGGTCTTGCCGACGCCGGTTGGGCCGAGGAAGAGAAACGAGCCGTAGGGCCGGTTCGGATCGGCCAGTCCGGCGCGCGAACGACGAATCGCGTTGGCCACCAGACGCACCGCTTCGTCCTGGCCGACGACCCGCTGGTGAATGCGCTCTTCCATCTGCAGCAGCTTCTCCCGCTCGCCCTGCATCATCTTCGACACCGGAATTCCGGTCGCGCGCGAGACGACTTCAGCCACTTCTTCGCTGCCGACCTGGGTGCGCAGGAGCCTGTTCGGACGGCCGCTTCCGTCCGGTCTTTCCGCTGCGCTCAGCTGCGCTTCGAGCTGTGGCAGGCGGCCGTACTGGATTTCGGCGACCTTGTCCCATTTGTTGTCGCGCTGCAGGTGAGCCAATTCCAGCTTGAGCTTGTCGATTTCCTCCTTGATCTGCGTGCTGCCCTGGACCAACGCCTTTTCCGCCTTCCAGATTTCGTCGAGGTCGCTGTACTCGCGCTCAAGTTTGACGAGTTCCTCCTCGATCAGGTGCATGCGCTTTTTCGACGCTTCGTCGCGCTCCTTGCGCACGGCTTCACGCTCGATCTTGAGCTGGATCATCCGCCGGTCGAGCTTGTCCATCGCTTCCGGTTTGGAGTCAATCTCCATCTTGATCCGGGCGGCGGCTTCGTCGATCAGATCGATCGCCTTGTCGGGCAGAAAACGGTCGGTGATGTAGCGCTGCGCCAGCTCGGCCGCGGCGACAATCGCCGGATCGGTGATGTCAACCCCATGGTGCAGCTCGTACTTCTCGCGCAGTCCGCGCAGGATGGCGATCGTCGATTCGACCGACGGTTCGTCAATCAGGACCTTCTGGAAACGGCGCTCGAGTGCGGCGTCCTTTTCGATATACTTGCGATACTCGTCGAGCGTCGTCGCGCCGACGCAATGCAGATCGCCGCGCGCCAACGCCGGCTTCAGCATGTTGCCGGCGTCGATCGCGCCTTCTGCCCTGCCGGCGCCGACCATGGTGTGCAGTTCGTCGATGAAGACGATGATCCGCCCTTCGTCCTGGGCGATTTCCTTCAGGACTGCCTTCAGCCGTTCTTCGAATTCGCCGCGATACTTGGCACCAGCGAGCAGCGCTGCCATGTCGAGGCTGAGCACTTTCTTGCCTTTCAGCGTCTCAGGGACTTCGCCATTGACGATTCGTTGTGCCAGCCCTTCGACGATTGCCGTCTTGCCGACGCCAGGTTCGCCGATGAGCACGGGATTGTTCTTCGTCCGCCGCTGCAGGATCTGGATGGTCCGCCGAATTTCGTCATCGCGTCCGATGACCGGGTCGAGCTTGCCCAGGCGCGCACGTTCGGTGAGGTCGATGCAGTACTTGCCTAGCGATTGGCGTTGACCTTCAGCCTCCTGGCTGTCGATGGCCTGTCCGCCGCGCACGGCAGCGATGGCTTGTTCCAGAGACTGTCTGACCAGACCGTGCTGCTTCGCCAGGCGTCCGCACTCACCCTTGTCTTCGCAGACGGCGAGCAGGAACATCTCGGAGGCGATGAACTGGTCTCCTCGCTTCTGCGCCTCGCGGTCGGTCAGGTTGAGCAGATTGGTCAGGTCACGGCCGATCTGGACTTCTCCGCCGTGCCCCTGGACCTTGGGTAAACGGCCGATCGCCTGGCCGAGTGCCGCCTTGAGCGGCGGCACATTGACCCCGGCACGGGCGAGCAACGAAGCGGTCGCCGCATCGTCCTGCTGAAGCAAGGCGAGCAGCAGGTGCTGCGGCTCGATCATCTGGTTGTCGTGCCCGATGGCCAGGCTCTGGGCGTCGGCCAAGGCTTGCTGGAACTTGCTGGTCAGTTTCTCGAAACGCATTGTCTTGTCCTTGCAGGAAGTCGGCGGGATGGCGCAGAAATGGGGACGTTCTGCGCCAAGTCAAGGACTGCGTCAACAGCGCTGTCAGGTGCGCCAGCGCTTGGCCGCCAGGTCGTCGGCGGGGCGCGCTTCGACCCAGCGCGCTCCGCTTGGCGTGACTTCACGTTTCCAGAACGGAGCACGCGTCTTCAGGTCATCGATGATGAATTGGCAGGCCGCGAAGGCCTCGCCCCGATGCACGCCGGCAACGGCGACAAGGACGATTTGGTCAGTGGGCAGCAGGCGGCCGACGCGGTGGATGACCACGGCGTCGATGATCGCCCAGCGTTGTGCGGCCTGGCGGACAGTTGCCTGGAGAGCTTTCTCGGTCATTCCCGGATAGTGCTCGAGCGTCATTTCAATGACGCCGGTGCCCTCGTTGACCTCCCGCACGAGACCGACGAAAGAGGCGATGGCGCCGATCTGCGGCCGTTGCCGGCGGATTGCGGCGAGTTCGGCGCCAACGTCGATATCATCTTCCTGCACGCGCACGCGCATTTCAGCCTCCGGTGACCGGCGGAAAAAAGGCAACTTCCTCATTTCCGCTCAGCGGGCAATCGAGGCGCGCCATCTCCTGGTTGACGGCACAGCGCAGGTTTTTCACCTGTAGCAGGGCTTGCCATCGACCGCCGCGCGCGGCGAGGAAGGCGAGCAGGCCAGCGACGTCGCTGACGCCGACTGGCAGGCGCAGTTCCTCCCGGCTGGCGCCAAGCTGCTCGCGCAGTCGGGCAAAGTAGAGGACGCGAAGCATCAATGGGTTCTCCTCAGCAGACAGCACGGTGCGCTTTTTCCGCCGTGGCTCTCGCCAGGACGAAGCGAACGATCGCCGGTGCATCGTTCATATCGAACCAGGTGATGCCCGGCCGCAGCGTGCATGGCGGTGGACTGTCGGAAGCGACGGCGACGATTTGCCCGTCGTCGGGCCACAGGGGCGGCTGGCCGGTCGCTGGTCGATGGACTTCGAGCTTGGGAATGGCTTCCCTCTTGTAGCCTTCGACGAGGACGAGGTCACAGGGCGTGAGCCGCGCGACGTACTCGGCGAGCGTAGGTTCCGCTGCGCCGCGCAGCTCGTTCAGCAGGACCCAGCGGGTGCTGCCGGCCAGCAGGACCTCGTGGGCGCCGGCTTGGCGGTGACGGTACGAGTCCTTTCCCGGGCGGTCGATATCGAAATCGTGGTGCGTATGTTTGAGCACGGAAACGCGCAAGCCTTGCGCGATCATGAGCGGCAGCATTCGTTCGATCAGGTTTGTCTTGCCAGAGCCCGAGTAGCCGGCAATGCCAAAAAGTTTCATGCGCAGCCTCCCTTGCTGCTTCGCCAGGCAAGCGGGAAGACGGTAGCGAAGCCGCCTCCCGGCGTGCGGAAGTTGGTTGTCTGTCCGCGATAGAGACGCGCCGCAACCAGTTGGACGCTTCCCCGATAAGCGTAGTTGCGCAGATCGATCTTGAAATGCGCTTCCTCGCCATCGACCACCAACCGTCGTTCGGGTGCGGCGACGATTTCCTGCGCCACGTAACCGCCGCGCGCGATCTCGGCGAAAACGCGGCGGGTCAGTTTTTCGCCGCGATATGCCGCTTTGCTGCCGAAACCAGCCGTTGGCTTGAAAAACCATTGCTTGCGGCTACGCCAGAACATTTCGGCGCTTGCCGGGAGAACTTCAGTCGTATGTGGAATGGTCGCCACCAGCAGACGGCGATCGTCGTCGTCGACGCCGACACGTTCGAGCCAGGGGCAGTCACCGAGCACTGCCAGGTTCCGCTTGTCGGCATACAGGGCGTGGTTTTGCGGGTGCGGTGTAAGAACGACGGCGTCGGCAAGATAGGCCGCGCGGAGGGCGGCATGCTGCGGCTCCTGGAGAACGAAATCGGTCAGTCGGTTGTAAACCAGCTCGATTCGCTGGCCGCGCCAGGTGAGGCTTTGTCCGTCGAAAGACAGCTCACTCGGGTCGGCGACAAGCGCGGCGATGCCGTGCGTCTCGAAAAGCTGGCGGAACAGCTCGAACTCAGGGGCCAGGAATTGTCCCGCTGGATGTGTGTCGACAATGGCGATTCTGCGCAGCGGGCGGTCTCTTGCTGCTCCCTGGGCAAGTCGCCATTCCTGGCGGAACATGGCAACGAAACCGGCCTCTATCCGGTCGGCTGCCGGACGCATGGTCTCGCCTGTGCCAGGGCAGGCGTGCTGGCAGCCGAGCAGCTGTGTGTTGAGCAGGGCGCCGCCGGCGTTCGTGTTGATCTCGATCAGGCGGGGACCGTTCGCGGCGAGATGGAAGTCATAGCCGAGGAAGACGCCGGCGGTGCGCGGCGGATGGTGCGCAACAGGCGGCGCGTATTGCAGCACGCGCTGCCGGTACTCCGGCAGCGTCACGACGCGCTCGATGGCGGCTACTGTGCGCGCCATCTGCCTCAGGTGTTCGGTGCCGACATGAACCGTGCTGTCGGCAAAGAGGCTTGCCCGCGCTGTGTACAGGTCGGCGTCCCTGAGTGCGCGCTGGTCGGTCGAGTGCGCGAGTTGCAGGCAATCACGCTCAACCGCGGGTCTGCTGCGGCTTCGACAGGAAAGGTCGATCCGGTGCGGACAGTCCGCCGGGTGCAGGGCGCCGACTGATCGGCAAATGTCGTTGTCCATGTGGCTCAGTGGGCTGCTTTACCGGCGAAGAAAGCGACCGCCTCGGCGAGCTCGCGTGTTCTGCGCATTGGCGGCAAGCTGCGCCAGATGCGCTTGCCGTAGTGTTTGTCGATCATCCGGGGATCACAGATCATCAGTACGCCGCGATCGGTCTCGTCGCGGATCAGCCTTCCGGCGCCCTGCTTGACGTTGATCACGGTGCGTGGCAACTGATATTCCATGAATGCATTGCGGCCCTCACGCCTGAGCTTTTCTATCCGTGCGGAGAGCACGGGATCGTCCGGTGGCGCGAAAGGAAGCTTGTCGATGACGACGAGCGACAGCGCCTGACCGCGTACGTCTACACCTTCCCAAAAGCTCTGGCTGCCGATCAGGACGGCGTTCCCCAATCGCCGGAAGCGTTCGAGCAGCTCGTTCTTGCTCTGCTCGCCCTGCAGCAGCAAGGGCAGAGCGAGACCGGCGCGGGCAAGCGCTTCCAGCAGCAGCTCGTGCACCCGGCGCATCGCGCGCAGCGATGTGCAGAGGAAGAACGCACGCCCGTTGCTTGCTTCGACGAGCGGGAATGCTGCGCTGACGATGGCCGCGCAATACTCGCTCGTGTTTGGTTCCGGCAAATTCCTCGGTGCGTAAAGGAGCGCTTGCCGCGGGTAGTCGAAAGGACTTTCCCAACGTGCCGATTGCGCATCGGAGAGGCCCATTTCGCTGCAGTAGTGGGTGAAATCGCTCTGCACGGCGAGCGTTGCCGAGGTGAAAATCCAGGCGCGTGGTCGTCCACTCATCTGCTTCTGCATAATGTCGGAAATCACCAGCGGCGTCGCGTTGAGCTGCAGGGCATGCGTATAGGTCTCGGCCCAGCGCACTTTGTCGCCGCCGCCGCCGTCCTGCCAATTGCGCAGGCGAGCGAGAAGATCGCCTGCGCGGCGCCAGCAGTTCATCAGGCCTTCGCCGCGCTCGGCCTGCGTTTCCAGGACAGCGGTCAGCGATTGCAGCGCTTTCAGTACGGCTGACTGGTTAACGGCAAAAGCCGGGTAGCCCTCGACCTGGGGCAGCGCATAACGCGCGGGCTCGACCGGCAAGGTCAGACGCCAGTCCCGGGTGAGCTTGTCGAGGCTGGCGCACAGCCCAGGCAGGTCGAGGCAGTCACGGGCGGCTGCCGCAGACTCAAGTTTGGTGTCGCGCACCAGCTCGATGAGTTGCGCCGTCGACACGCTTTCGCCGAAAAACAGGCTGGCGACTTCCGGCAACTGGTGAGCCTCATCGAAGATCACAGTGTTGCAGGTCGGCAGCAGCTCGGCCGAACCTTCGTCACGCAGCATCACGTCGGCAAAGAAGAGGTGATGATTGACGACCACCAGATCGGCCGCCATGGCCTCACGGCGGGCGGCCAGAACGAAACACTCCCTGTGGTTTGGGCAGTCCTGGCCGAGGCAGTTATCCCGCGTTGACGTCATCACGCCCCACACGCCGGCGTTCTCGGGAACATCGGGGCATTCTGCCTTGTCGCCGGAGAGGGTTCTCTTGGCGAAACGGGCAATTCTCTGGGCATACGCCGCGTCGTCGCGCGAAAGAAAGCGGCCGTCCGCCAGCGAGCGAGCGAGGTGGTAGTGGCAGAGGTAGTTGGCGCGACCTTTGAGCAGTGCAACCTTGGCCGGTGAAGCGAGCGCCCGGCGGATTGTCGGAATGTCGCGTGCGAAGAGCTGATCCTGCAGGTTTTTTGTGCCTGTTGAAACGATCACCTTTCCGCCGGAAAGGAGCGCCGGGACGAGGTAGGCGTAGGTCTTTCCGGTTCCGGTGCCGGCCTCGGCCACCAGTACGCGGTGCTCGGCGATCGCCGCGCCGATAGACTCAGCCAGCTCGACCTGCTGGCTGCGTAGGCGGTAGCCCGGGATGCCCGCGGCGAGGGGGCCATCGGGAGAAAAGACGTCGGCAAGCAAAGTGTTGTTCTAAGGTTTGTCGAAATCACCCGGCATGCTACCAGAAGCGGAACAGAGCAAGGGCTCAACGCCGTGCTCCGCAGCAAATAAAGCGGGCTGCTCATGCCCGCGCGCCAGTCAGCGGGGCCGAGGCGCGACCAGCCCGGCGCCGGGAGGTTTCTCGCCAATGCGCGGCACTTGACCCTGACGCGACACCACGCTGCCGGTCGTTCAGCCTGCCGCCTGACGCAACAATTCGCGGAGGAAGTGCACCGGGATGGCAAAGCTGATGCCGGATGGCTTGGCGAGAACCGACTCCTTTCGCTCGCTGACGAACACCATGTTGATTATCCCGATCACCTCACCGCGGTTCAGCTCATAGAGGGGGCCGCCGCTGTTTCCTGGGTACGCGGTAGCGTCGAGTTGATAAACGTCGAAGCTGCCCTCCCTGATCTGCCGGACGAGCTTGGCGTTGAGCTGCCTGGCGTTGACTCCGGGCAGGGCAATGGGCGTAATCGCCGAGATGATCCCGCGATGGGTCACGGGCGACAGGCCGAGTACGCCGCCGATCGGAAAGCCGGTAAAGGCTATTGCCTGGCCTTCACGTACCGCATCTGTTCTCGCCAGATCGAGCGCGGGTAGTGGGCTGCCGTCGATGCGCAGTATGGCCAGGTCGTGCGCCTGATCCACTGCGGCCACCCGGGCTGCGCGTTGTTGTGTGACGCGCGCCGATGTCTGCGTGACGACGACCAGTATCTGCCCGACCGCGATGTCGGCTGCCTCGGCAAGGACGTGCGCATTGGTGGCGACGTGTTTGCCGTCGCCGACGACGAACCCTGTGCCGCGCATCAGGAACTGTGGACTGCGCGTTGCTTGGTAGGTGCCGACAGCGACTACCGAAGGCTTGGTTCGTTCAATGAGTAGCGGCAGCTCGGCGTCGGCCAGAGCGAAGCGGGTGAGGATGAAAATACAAGCGAGGCTCAGCGTGCTTCGGCAGACTCGCAGGAAGCGGGCAGCAGGCGGCAGCGTGGTTTGTCGCGGAGATGCCCGGTTCAGTCGGGCTCCTCTTGCCTTGCTCGATGCTGAAGCCAGGATGGTGGTCGTCAGGTACATGCAATTCCTTTTCCGGCGCGAAGTCTGTCTGCGCCGGGAACTCGCTGGCGCCCGGGACATGGGCTACGCCGTGCCAGGGGAGGGGAGTGGGAAGCTTAGGAGCCTTTCGTCATCCGGATACGAGGCAGTTCCGGTGACGGGGTCGTTATCCTGGCGTCGTATGGATGATCGTCGCGCTTGAAAAGGTCGATGATTCGCTTGACGTAGCCGCGCGTCTCGGCATAGGGAGGAACGCCACGGTAACGGTTCACGGCCCCCTCCCCGGCATTGTACGCGGCAGCAACGAGGCTGACATCGCCTTCGAAATACGCCAGCAACCAGCGCAGATAGGCCAGCCCACCGCGCAGGTTCTGCTCGGGATCAAATGGCTTCTTGACGTTGAAGCGCGCAGACGTATCGGGAATCAACTGCATCAGGCCTTGCGCATTCTTGTTCGACAGGGCCTGGGTGTTGAAATTTGATTCGGTCCGGATTACCGCCAAGGCGAGGCGCGGGCTGACCCCATATTCCGGTGCGAGCTGGTTGACCAGACCGATGACCTTCTTCTGCGCTTCACTGCTCGGTAGCAAGGGTTCAGCAGGGAGGTCCGGCATCTCTGGTGGCCGCATGCACTCGGGTGTTTCGGAAACCGGGCTGCCGACAAAACGTCGCATCCTTTGTGCGTGCTGGTGGCCCTGTTTGGCGGCGAGGTCAAAAAAGTAAGCGGCGCGCGCATCGTCACGTTCGACACCGCGCGCGTTGGCGTACATCCAGCCGAGATTGAACTGGGCCTCGGCGTCCCCCAGGCGGGCGCCATCACAATACAACCTGGCTGCCCGTGCATAATCTCTGGCCACTCCTTCGCCGTGCTCATAGCTCAGCGCTTCCTTGCGCAACGCTGTCAGCCGCTCGGCCTCTGCCTCAGTCGGAGCACCACCGCCGGCTGCCACGGGCAGCGATGCGGCAAGCAGAATACCGACGACGAGCGCCTTGCGCATCTCCGGAAATGAGCGAAGCGAGCGCTTCATGGGGCGAGGTAGGCGGGGTGCACGCGAAGGCCTTTCGCTATCGGCAAGAGATCCATGGCCTTAGAGGCGCCAGACGCTGATGCCCTGGGCGACGAGCTCCGCTTCGTTGAACATGCTTTTCACGTCGGTGAGGACACCATTCGGTTGCAGCTTGCCGGCGAAATCGGCCAATGGACGCTCTTTGAACTGGCGATGCGCGACGGCGGCGACGATTGCGGCCGCCGGCGGCAGCTGATCCCAGGGAACCACTTCGACACCGTACTCATGGCGCGCCTCATCAGGATCAGCCACCGGCTCGTGCACGATCACCCTGGCGCCGTACGACTCGAGTTCGTGAATCACGTCGATTACGCGCGAGTTGCGCAGATCGGGACAATCCTCCTTGAAGGTCAGGCCGAGAACGATGATCGGTGCATCCTTGACCTGCCAGCCGTTGCGGATCATCTGCTTGACCGTTCGCTCGGCGATGAACTTGCCCATTCCGTCATTGATCCGGCGGCCGGCGTTGATCACCTCGGGGTGATAGCCGAGCATCTCGGCCTTGTGCGTCAGATAGTAGGGATCGACGCCAATACAATGGCCGCCGACCAGGCCGGGCCGGAAGGGGAGGAAGTTCCACTTGCTGCCGGCTGCTTCGAGAACCTCGAGTGTGTCGATTCCGATGCGATCGAAAATGATCGCCAATTCGTTCATCAACGCGATGTTGAGATCGCGTTGAGTGTTCTCGATTACCTTGGCCGCTTCGGCAACCTTGATGCTCGATGCCGAATAGACGCCCGCCCTGATGACGCTGGCGTATATGGCACGCACTCGCGCGAGCGTTTCCGGCGTATCTCCGGAAACGACCTTGACGATCTTGGTCAGCGTCCGCTCCTTGTCGCCCGGATTGATCCTCTCCGGCGAATAGCCGACGAAAAAGTCCTGCTTCCACTTCATGCCGGAGAACTTCTCGATGATCGGGATACAGATCTCCTCGGTCGCGCCGGGGTAGACGGTGGACTCGAAGACGATCGTGGCGCCCCTTTTCAGATTCTTGCCGACTGCTTCCGACGAGCTGGCGAGTGGCGTGAAGTCCGGCTGGTGCGCCTGGTCCACCGGGGTCGGCACGGCGACGATGATGAAATCCGCTTCACCGAGCACCGCCGGGTCGCTCCCCACCTCAAGATACGTCGCCGCCCTGAGATCGGCGGTGCTGACTTCACCGGTCGGATCAAACATACGACGATAGCAGGCAACCTTGCTTTCCGAGAGGTCAAAACCAATCGTTCGCCGCGTCTTGCCAAACTCGACAGCCAGCGGCAATCCCACATAACCCAGACCAACTACAGCGACTACCGTCATAAGTCATCTACCTTTCAATATTCTGTTGGCGCGCATGGTCAATGTGTGGTCTGCGCGTTGCGCCGTGTCGCCTCAAAGCCCCTGCAGGAGTTGTGCGACCTCGGCCTGTAGCGGGAACTTGTCGCCGAGCTTGGCGAGTTCGTCGAGTTCCTTTCTCGCCTCGCTCTTCTGGCCGGCCTTGAGCAGGGCCTTGGCGTAGTTCAGCCGAATCTGCTGCGCCTCGGGGGCTCTGGCCAGTGCTTTCTTGAACAAGTCGATCGCGCGCGTGGTGTCTCCCTTCTCGACCAGCAGAACGGCCAGCGTGTCCATCAGGGCAGGCTGCTCGGGGGCCAGCTTGTTCGCTTTTTCGGCGTATTCGATTGCTCTGGGATCCTTCGCCTGTCCACTTACCCAAGCCAGATTGTTGAGCACTGCCGCAGCATTGGGTTGCAGCTCGAGCACGCTGCGATAGTACTTGGCGGCGGTCGCGTAGTCCTTGCGAACGCCTGCATCCTCCGCCAGGTAGAGCCGGAAGCTGGCGTCCTTGGCGTGCTCCTTCAACCACGTTTCGGCCAGCTTGTCGGCCGCCGCCGGGCCATTGCCTGAGCGCTGGGCAGCGTGCAGCTTGATCGCCAGGTCAGTCGATCCGGGGACGGCGCGCAGTCCGTTCGTGTAGGCGGCGATGGCCTCTGGCCAAGCTCTTCGCGATGCGTGTGCGTCGCCCTCGAAGACATAACCGACGGCCTCTTTGGGTCTTTGCCGCTGCACTTCGTGCGCGATGGCCAATGCTTCCTTGGTTCGGTTGGCGCCGAGTTCAAGCATCATGATTCCCCGCTGAGCTTCGAGCGAGTCCGGCTTCACCTTGAGCGCCTTCTGCAGGCTCTGCAGTGCAGCATCCTTGTTCTTTGCCGCCACCTCAACTTCTGCCATCCGTAGGTAAGGGACGGGGGAATCCGGTCTGATGGCGGCCAGCCTGCCGAGGGTCGCCAACGCCTGATTGTGGTCCCCAGCAGCCTGCTGCGCACGTGCGGCTACGTCGAGGATATCCGGCTTGTCCGGCAGCGCGGCGACCGCATCCTGGGCCGCCGAGAGCGCGCTCTTGAGGTCCTTGCGCGAAAGGAAGTGACCAATCAGTGCCTGGCGCGGTGCCGACTCGCTTGGATTGGCTGCAATCGCCTTGCGGATGAGCGCTGCCACCTCTTCTGTTGAGCCTCCCGCCTTGGCGCTCATCTGGGCAAGTGCCAGATGGGCCGGCACGCTCTTCGGATCCTTGGCGAGAACGGATTCAAAACGCTTGCGCGCTTCTTCGGGCTTCTTCTCGCTGAGGTCAAGGTTGGCCAGGTTGGCGGCGGCCGGGAAATAGCCCGCATCCAGGGCGAGAGCCTGCTCGAAGCTCTTGCGTGCGGCGGTAGTGTCCCGTTTGCCGAGCAGCGTCGCACCGCGCAGATTGTGTGTCAGCGGCTGATTGGGTTGCTTCTTCTCAAGGGCGGCAATCGCTTTCAGCGCTGCATCGAACTCACGGCGCTGAATGTGTGCGGCAATCAGCGCCAGATCAGCGCGGTTCCCGGTGTCGGCCGCAGCGACTTCTTCGAGATCGCGGAAGGCGCCTTCAGCATCACCCTTGGCCAGGTTGACCATGGCCAGCGAGGTCCGCTTTCCGGTATTCTTCGGATCAAGCGCTGCCGCCTTGGCAAAGTAGTCGCCCGCTTTGTCGACTTGCCCGGTCTGCATGAACACCTGCCCAGCCAAGGCCAACATGTTGGAATCCTTGTCGATCTTGTCGAGTACCGGTTCGAGAACAGCATGTGCCTTCATCGGCTGGCCGACCCGTAAGTAGGTGGCTATGAGCAGCCGGCGCGCCATGCTCAGTTCTTGTGTCTTGGCCACCGCTTTTACCAAGTACGTTTCAGCCTGTGGATAGGCCTTCTGCTCGTATTCAATGGCGCCGGCGAGCTGCAGGCCGAGCGGGCTCTCGGGAATCAGTCTGAGCATCAACTGGACTGCTTCACGCGCCTGCGTCAGATCCTTCTTCTGGTAGGCCAGGAGCGCTCTCTGGTAGAGCGTTTCGGGGTGATTGGGCGCAACCTTTTTCATCACCTCGACCTGTTGGCCGGCTTCGTCGATCTTGCCGGCAGACAGCAGTTGGCCAACAATTCTCGAATGCGCCGGGAGAAAATCAGGCTTGGCCTCGGCCGCCTGGCGAAAAGCCTGCAGGGCAGCCTCGGCGTCCGGCCGAGCATTCAGCAGATCTCCCTTGAGCAGCCAGGCTTCGTACAGTTTGGGCGACTTCTGCAGAGCCGAGTCGAGAAGGACGAGCGCTCCCTGGAAGTCGTTGCGGCTAGCTTTCAGTCGTGCTTCGCCGAGCACCGCTGGTGGGTAGTCCGGCTGCGCGTCGAGTGCGGCCTTGAACGCTGCTTCCGCCAGGTCAGGCTTGCCCAGCATCAGGTGTGCCTTGCCGACGGATGCCTGCAGGTCGGCCTTTGCCGCCGGCGTCGTCAGTTCTGCCTTGCTCAGATCCTTGCTGACTTTGCTGGCCTCGCCGAGGGCGAGGAAGGTGCGTGCGAGGAGCGGAACCACCTGGTCGGCCGGATGCCTGAGATCCTCCGCCTTGCGCAATTCGACTTCGGCGCCTGTTGGATCGCCGCTCTCGAGCAGGGCCTTGCCGAGCAGGAAGCGCGCTTCAGCGAGATCCGGGTTCTTCTGCAAGGCGTTCTTCAACTGGATGACAGCCGCCTTGGGGTCGTTCTTCGCCAGGTAATCCTTGGCTGAAGTCAGCATGCTGTCCGGGGTGCCACCGCCGCAGCCGGCGAGGAGAAGCGCGGCAAGCAGCGCCGAAACGCCCGTGTGGCGCAGCGCATGCAGCGAGTTACGAGTATTCATTAGGCCTCCACCCAGTGGATCAGTTTCCAAAAAAATCACTTCAGTCCGAATCGATGCATCATGTCGTAGAGCGTCGGCCGACTGACACCAAGAAGTTCCGCTGCCTTGACTACATTGCCGTCGGCGCGCGCCAGAGCCGTGATGATTACCCGCCGCTCGGCGTCGTCACGCGCATGGCGCAGGTCCAGTACTGCCTTTTCGCTCGTCGGCCCGCCGGTTAACCCGAGGTCGTCGGCCGCGATCTGGTTCCCGTCTGCCATGATGACAGCTCGCTTGATGCAGTTTTCCAGCTCGCGCACGTTTCCCGGCCAGTTGTGCCCTTCGATGGCATGCAGCGCATCCTCGCGCAAAGAGAGGCCGCCGCGGTGTTGCTCCTCGGCGAAGCGCCGCACGAAGGCGTGCGCCAGCAGGACGGCGTCTCCTGAGCGGGCACGCAAAGGTGGAATGGTAACGACGATTTCCGCCAGGCGATAGTACAGGTCTTCGCGGAAGCGCCCGTCGGCGATGAGCGATTTCAGATCCTGGTGCGTCGCGCAGACAATTCGCACGTTTACCGGTATCTCCTGGCGCCCGCCAATCCGTTCAATGACGCGTTCCTGAAGAAAACGCAGCAGCTTTGCCTGCAGACCGTGCGGCAGGTCGCCGATCTCGTCCAGCATCAAGGTTCCCTTGTTTGCCGTTTCGATCTTGCCGATGGTCGTCTTGGCGGCGCCGGTGAAAGCGCCCTTCTCGTAACCGAACAGTTCGCTTTCCAGGAGGTTGTCGGGGATCGCCGCACAGTTTATGGCGACGAACCGTTCGCGACTGCGCGGCGAAAGGTCATGCACGCCACGCGCCAGGAGCTCCTTACCAGTGCCGCTTTCGCCGAGCAGCAGGACAGTCGCATCGGTCACCGCGACGCGTTCGATGGTACGACAAACACGCAGCAGTTCAGGATCACGCGTGATCAGACCGGACAGGAAGTCCGGCTGTTGCATGGCTTGCAGGCGTCTGAGTTCCTGTTGCAGCTCATGCAGGCGGTAGGCTCGCTGTATGGTGAGGCCAAGCATCTCGACTTCAAAGGGCTTGGCGAAGAAGTCATAGGCACCGAGCGCTACGGCACGCAAGGCGTTCGCGCGATCGTTCTGTCCAGTGAGGACGATGATCTTGGTATCGGGCGCCGTGGTCAGGATTTCGTCAAGCAGCTTGAAACCCTCCGAAACCGAATCAGGGTCTGGCGGCAGCCCAAGGTCCATCGTGATGACCGGCGGTTGATAGCGCCGCATCTGGACGAGCGCGCTTTCCCGATCGTCGGCGGTCAGCGTCTCATACTGGTCAAAGGCCCAGCGCAGCTGTTTCTGCAGTGCCCGATCATCTTCGATGATCAGCAGGTAAGGCAATTTTTCGGCGCTCATGCTGGATCGTCCGAGGCTGAATCCGCTAGCGCTTGCCGATCGCTATCGAACAACGGCAACAGGAGGTCAACCTGCGTGCCGACATTAACCGCGCTGTCTACCGAGAGCTTGCCGCCGAGTTCATGGACGTACTGAAAGCTCTCGTAGGCACCGATTCCCATGCCCGTGGGCTTGGTTGTCTGGAAGGGCTTGAACAAGCGCTCGCGGACAAAGTCCGGGCTCATGCCATGGCCGGTATCACCGACCTCGACCAGCGCATTCGCGCCCTCGCGGGTCAGCCTGATCCACACTTGTCCGCCGCCTTCGGTGGCATCCAGGGCATTCTGCACAAGATGGCCTATCACACGTTCGATGCGATCTTCGTGCCCGCGCGCGATCGGGCGACCCTCGATGGTCAAATCGACAGTCCTTCCCTGACCTGCCTTGGCGGCCTGAACACGCCGCACGACGTCAACCAGATCAACCCCGCGCGGTCCATCGAGTGGTGTCGCTTCCTGGCGTAACTGCATCATCAACTGCCGCATGCGCTCGACCGAGTGCTGCACGGTCATCAGCATGTCTTCCTGAAACTCGGGATTACCGCGGTGTCGCTCCGCATTCTTGAGCATCAGCGACAATTGTGCGACGACATTCTTCAGGTCGTGCACAACGAAGGCCGACATCCGGTTGAACGAATCAAACTTGCGCGCTTCGAGGAGCGCTTCACTGGCTTGCATCTGACCAAGGAAGGCACCGGCCTGTCGGCCGGCCGTCTTCAGCAGGTCGTTCACCTCCCAGTTCACGTCAATTCGCGTCCGGGCGGTGGTCAGGACAACAAAGCCAATCAAGTCAACACCAGCGGTTAACGGGACGATCAGCCAGGCATCGGGCATCTCGACCAGCCAGGATGGAAGGACCAGGCCATCATAGCGGCGCGGTAGCGACCGATACTCCTCCATATTGATTACCCAGCCGCTGTCGACGAGAAACCGGCACAGGGGGCCTCCCTGATCCTCGGTTGCCGACAAGTTCGGAACGTTCCAGCTGGCTGTCTGGGCAAAAAACCGCTCGTTGGGATCCTTGAGCCACAGGGCGCCGCCCGGGCTTTCGACCATGTCGGCGAGCCCGCGCACGACATGCTGCCCCGACCCCGTGAAGCCGCCTTGAATCGATAGCGTCTGGGTAAAACGGAGCCACTCTTCCCGATAGTCGTAGCGATAGCTGAAGAAGTGCTTGCCGACCTGCACCTTCAGCGTCGAGCGCATCGAACCGGAGACAGTGAGCGCAGCGAGAACGAGCAGGGCGGCGAAAATGAAAGCCGCCTGCAGGGCGCGCCCCCACTCACCGCCGAAGAAACGCACGTAGTAGCCCGCCGACGCCATGAAAAGCAGATAGAGGCCGACGATGAAAAGGGTGGCCGACTGGAGGACGGCGCGCCGCGACATGACCAGCTTCCTCTTCCACGAGTGACTGCGGGTTGCCGAAAGCACGGCCAGAGGCAAGCCGAGCGCGTGGGCAAACCCGCGCACGCTGGCAGCGTCCGGGTCAATCCGGTTGAACAGCAGCGCATCGGAGTAGAGGTACAGATCAAACGAGAAAACCGCTCCGAGTCCGAGGCACAGGGGTTTGATGCTCCAGCGGAACTCCGGCGAGACGTTGCGGAAGATCTGTTCGATGAGGACGAGGCCGAAGACGCTCATGGAGAGCGACGAGAACAGGACGACGCGCTGCGCGGGGACGATCAGGTTGACGCCGAGCAGGTACATCACCTGCGACCCGAAGCCGACGGCGAAGAGCAGCAGGGCGATCAGGCGCAGCCAGGCAAAACGCTCTGGGAAGCGCTGCGCGTCTTCAGACTCGGGCGTCATCAGCAAGAGGAGAAAGACATACCAGCCCGCGAAACGGAGCGGATCGGCCAGCATGTGGCCGGCAAGGAAGGTTCCCTCGCCGGTAAGCGTGAATGCCAGCGCGAGCACGGCCCAGGCGGTAGAAACGGTGACGGCAAGAAACATCGTCCGGCTGCGGCGCCCGGCGCGCCACGTTGAGGCAAGGTAAAGCGTCAGGAAGGCCGCCACCGCCGACGCCAATCCGTAGCTCCACGCATGCATGACCATCAGTTTCCCTTCCATCACCGCCAGCAGACCTCCTGTATGCTCATCCGTCAGTGCACATCGTCAAGCTGCGCAGGATTCCATCACTGCGCGCCCTTCCCGCTGAGGACGACGCCGACTGTTTGAAAGATAATAACTATATCAAGAAAAAGAGTGTGGTTCTTGACATAGTACAAGTCGTACTGAAGCTTCTGAATGGAATCATCGACAGTTGATCCGTAGTGGTAGCGCACTTGCGCCCAACCGGTCACCCCGGGTTTCACGCTGTGCCGCACGGCGTACAACGGGATGTCGCGTGTCAGCTTGTCGACGAAGTACGGACGTTCCGGGCGGGGTCCGACGAGGCTCATGTCCCCGGTGAGGACGCTGTACAGCTGTGGCAACTCGTCGATCCTGACTTTTCGGATGAAACGACCGACGCGCGTCACGCGGTCGTCGTTGGCGGTTGCCCAGCGTGGTGTCCCGTCGCCCTCGGCATCCTGGCGCATGCTGCGGAACTTGACCACCTTGAACAGACGCCCGTTGAGGCCAACGCGCTCCTGCCGGTAAAAGACAGGAAAGCCGTCTTCGAGCAGGACCATGATTGCCGTGATCAACATTACGGGGAGTGCGAGCAGCAAGAGAAACGCCGCAACAATGATGTCGAACAGCCGCTTTACGCTGGCCCTTCGCCAAGTCTGACGGAAACCATCACCGAAGATCAGCCAGCCTACGCGAAGCGAGTCGAGCCGGATTTGTCCCAGCGCGCGCTCGAAGTAGGTGGGTAGGTCAAGCACCTTGACGCCGGATAGCTTGCAGTCCAGGAGTTCGCGCAGGGGCAGTGCACCGCCCCGCCGTTCGCGCACGGCGACGATGATCTCCTCGACCTTGAGCGAATGAGCCGTGTCAAGAAGCGACAGCCCGCGCGGCAGAATCTCCTGCGCCGGAACAGCAGGCTCGGTGTCCGAAAGGCTGGGGTAAAAGCCGACGATCTGGATGTCCGGGTCCGATTCGCGCAGCACGCGGCCGACGTGTTCCGCTTCCTGGCCAACGCCAAAAACCATAACGCGGCGGCTCATCAGAGATCCCGTCCGGTGGTGCGCCGAATGAACGCGGTGCACGAGGGTGGCGAAAAGTGCAGACAAGCCGGCCAGCAGCATGAAGCCACGATCGACTTCGGCAATCGACACCATGGAGAAGACGACGTAGGCAAGCGGTATGGCAAGGTAAAGTGAGAGAACGGCACGCGCTTGGGTTTCGGCCCGGGTGCGGCAATGGACGCGCTGATAAAACCCCAACCACGCATTGATGGCCGTCATTGTAAGCGCGAAGATGACCGCATAGAAAGCGACCTTATCGAGTCCGAACTCCCTGCCTCGCTCGATCCATGTTGCGGCCAGTATTACACAGAGCACCGGAAACATCAGGTCGACGCCGACTTGAGCAACAGTCTTCCGGTGGAACCAATGATTGAACACCTTAATCACGATCGACCTCTTGCAAGCATACCTTGGCTACCGTCTGGGAACTTCTCACTGTTGGCCGCGTATCGAGCGATGTTCCGCGTCGGCAAAGCCACGGCAGACCTCGGAGACGAAGCCTAGCATCGTGCGCTACGGCAAGACGTGAACTATTGCACGGTGCGCGACTGATGCGCGCAGGGGATCGTTCCCGAGGTGAACGCCGTGCTCTCGGACAGGCCCGTGCAGACTGATATAACCATTTGAAAACATGTGAACAGAGAGGTGCTGGGAGGCGGCCGACAGCCATTCTACTATGCTTGGCAGGCGGCGGGTGATGGCGCCGATGGCTGTCGGTGTGGCGCCTGTTGGTGGCCAGGGCCCCGGTCCGACAGCAGTGGGGGACAGCGCTGGGGTCGCGAATCCCCGGTCGGAGGGCGTAGGCGGACACTCCAACGTCATGCACGCTGTTCCGCTGGCTGACCAGGCGCTGGTCATCCACTGGCGGGAGAACTGGCATACGGGCAAGGGGAGCAGGCGTTGCATTCCGGCGCCGGGCAGTTCGGCAGGCCGGCGAGATCTTCTGCCCAGCATCTCGCGAGCCGAGGCAGAAGCTTGCCTTTCTGCCGGGCCTGTTCTCGCTGAACCTTACGGCGACGCCGACTTGTCGCGTGCCTGCCGGCGCCAGTCGCGCAGCGTCTCCGGCCTGTTCGGCAGCGCCGTCCGGTTAGCGGAACGATCGCGCAGGAGCGGAACGGCAGCGCCGAGAACGAAGACGATACAAAGACCAAGAATGATCCAGACAGTGGCCACTGATTCCCTCGCCGCCGATTGCTACAGTTTTTCGTCAAGGGTCAGGGCCAGCCGGTGGGCGCCGTGCAGGCGCCGTCCGGGGTTCCCCATCAGCAGGGCAAACCGGCTTTTCTTGTGTGGCAGAGAGATCAGCCTGTTCTCCACCGCACAGGTCGAGGCCGGCAAGTGGTCGGGCGCACTCAAGTGTTCTGGCGCACCCAGTTGCGCCAGAAGACGAAGACTTCCGGATTCAGCGCGGCGATCACCGGGCGGCGCCAGACGTCCTCCGCGTCATAGTCGTCCTGCGCCAGGGTACACATCTGCCCTCCGGCTTCGCGTAGGATCAGACTGCCGGCTGCGTAATCCCAAAGCATCTGGCCGCCGTGCAGATAGAGGTCGAGCCGGCCGGCTGCCAGATTGCACCAGTCGAGCGTCGAGCTGCCGAAGTTGCGTTGCGAGAAGAACGGCGGGCTGACGGCAATGCGGTCGGCGAGCTGTTTCGGGATGCGTTTGAAATCGACGCCGCCGACGGCGCGTCGAATATCGTTCGTCACCTGACGCAGAGGCAAGCGGCGGCCGTTCAGGTAGGCCCCGTTGCCTTCGCGGGCATAGAACATCTCGTCGGTGATCGGGTTGAAAGTCACCGCCAGGCGGGTCCGACCCTGACGTATCCAGGCGATGGAGACGGCAAAGCAGGGCAATCCGTTGATGAAGTTGGTTGTTCCATCGATCGGATCGATGCACCATAGGCCGAGTTCGTCCCTGCTCCCGTCGTGCCAGCCGGCCTGCTGCGCTGCCGGCGGCATTTCCTCGCCGATCACCGGACACGGACAGACCTCCTGCAGACGCCCATGGAGGAAATGCTCAGCCGCCAGATCGGCTTCCGAGCAGAGAGACCCGTCGTCCTTGCGCTGGCCGTGACTGACGCGCAGAAAACGCGGCATGATCTCGCGCTGAGCCACTTCGCGTACCAGCGCGACGGTCGCGTCGAGCATCCGCTTCAGTTCTCCGTCGGCAACCGGAGCGACACCATGCGGGTTCGCGTGGTGCGTGCTCATTCGGCCGTGCCATCTGTGCGCCACTTGATCGAACAGCCGATGCTCGCGTTCTGTTCGCGCGGCCCACAGCCGCTGGCGGCAATCAGGCGCATGGCCTCGACGAGTTCGCGGCGGGCGTCGGGTGGCGCCGGCAGTCGGCCGCCGACGTCGAGGCGGCCGCGGTACTGGAGTTGCAGGGCGCCATTGAAGCCGAAAAAGTCGGGCGTGCACACCGCTCCATAGGCGCGTGCAACGTCCTGTGTTTCGTCATAGAGATAAGGAAACGGAAAGCCGAGCGCTCTTGCTGTGCGCTGCATGTTGGCAAACGAATCTTCCGGATACTCCAGCGGATCGTTACTCATGATGGCGGCAACACCGAAACCGAGTTTCTGTACCTCGCACGCGTCACGGCAAATCCGATCAATTACCGCTTTGACATACGGGCAGTGGTTGCAGATGAACATCAGCAACAGTCCGCGCGGTCGGCGCAGCGACGCCAGCGTGTGGCGCGTGCCGTCGGTGTCTGTCAGATCGAAATCGACAGCTTGCCAGCCAAAATTACAGACCGGTGTACTGAGCGCCATGACTGCCCTGCCTCCAGAGAAACGACATCAAAACACATCAAAACGACATTAGACAGCGAAACTCTTATAATACCACGGTGAATCGGCCCCGCTTCTTTTGCCCCTTGCCGCTGGCCGTCGGGGCACAGGTTGAACTGCCGGCGCAAGTCGCGCAGCATGCCGTGAAGGTATTGCGCCTGCGTCGAGGCGACCGCCTGACCGTGTTCGACGGGAGCGGCGGGGAGTATGATGCGCGCATTCTTGAGGTTGGGCGTTCGCGGGCTGTCGTCGAGGTGCACGCATGGCTGCCCTGTGAGCGTGAGTCCCCGCTGGCCGTCACCTTGATTCAGGCGCTGCAGGCTGGCGAGAAGATGGACCTGACGGTGCAGAAGGCCGTCGAACTGGGCGTGGCGTGTATCGTTCCCGTCCTCTCGCAGCGTAGTATCGCCTCGCTCGCCGGTGAGCGCGCCGCGCGACGCGTCGACCATTGGCGCGGCATTGTGCTCGCGGCGTGCGAACAGTGCGGGCGGAATCGCGTGCCCGAGGTGACGTTTCCCGAGCGCCTCGATGGCTGGCTGGCTCGTCCGGCGCAACCCGGTGCGTTGCGTCTGCTTCTCAGTTCGGGTGTCGGTTGCTCGCTGGCGATGCTGCCCAGCCCGGTTGGCGTGCAGACGCGCGGCAAGGTCGAGCTTCTGGTTGGCGCCGAGGGTGGATTGGCGCCCGAGGAGATGAAGTTGGCGGCGCTGGCCGGTTTCTTGCCGGTGCGCTTTGGGCCGCGCATTTTGCGGACCGAAACGGCTGGCCTGGCTGCCCTCGCGGCAGTCCAGTTTTTGTGGGGTGACTTGAAGGAGGAGACGACAGATGTTTGAATCGGCAGAATTGGGACATAAGATCGACAAGGAAACGTACCGCGCGGAAGAGCCCAAGTTGCGCGCGGCACTGCTTGATGCTCAGCACCAACTGCGGGAAAACGGCAGCTTTCCTGTCATTGTGCTGATTACCGGCGTCGACGGGTCCGGTAAAGGCGAAACCATCAACACGCTGTACGAGTGGATGGACCCGCGCTACCTGTCGACGCACGCCTTCTCGGAACCGACGGCCGACGAGCGTGCACGCCCTTCGATGTGGCGCTATTGGCGCGCCCTGCCACCGAAGGGACGCGTTGGTATCTTTGTCGGCTCATGGTATTCGCAGCCAATCAGCGAACGCATCAGCAACACGATGTCGCGCGGCGATTTTGATCAGCGCATGGATCAGCTCAACCGCTTCGAGGCGATGTTGGTCAATGAGGGCGCGCTCGTCCTCAAGTTCTGGGTACACCTGTCGAAAGATGCCCAGCGCGAGCGACTGAAGTCGATCGAAGCCAACCCGCTGACCCGCTGGCGCGTCACGAAAACCAGTTGGGATCGCTTGAAGACTTGTGACAAGCTGCAAGAAGTGGCTGGACATCTGTTGCGTACGACGAATACGCCTTGGTCGCCATGGATCATCGTCGAAGGGACCGACGACCGCTACCGCTCGCTGACCATTGGCAAGACGATTCTCGAGTCGCTGCAGAAGCGACTGGCCGACAAGCGCGAGCAGAATTCGCCGGTTGCGCCGCCGTTTTCGCCGCGCATCGACAGCCTCGATGTCTTGAGCTCGCTCGACATGACGCAGAGTCTGGTCAAGAAAGAGTACGAGAACCAGCTTTCGGCCTGGCAAGGGCGTTTGGCCGAACTGCTGCGCCATCCGGAATTCAGCAAGCGGGCGCTGATCCTCGCTTTCGAAGGTTCGGATGCCGCCGGCAAGGGGGGCGCCATCCGGAGAATCATCTCGGCCATGGATGCTCGCCAGTACCAGATCATTCCGATTGCCGCCCCGACCGAGGAAGAACGTGCACAGCCCTATCTCTGGCGCTTTTGGCGGTACATGCCGCGGCTTGGTCGGGTCGTCATCTTCGACCGCACGTGGTACGGTCGTGTACTCGTCGAACGCGTTGAAGGGTTTTGCAGCCAGGCCGACTGGCTGCGCGCGTATGCCGAGATCAATGATTTCGAACACGATCTGTGGCGTGCAGGCGGTATCGTCGTCAAGTTCTGGTTGCAGATCAGTGACGACGAGCAGCTCCGGCGCTTCGATGAGCGCGCCAAGATCGAGCACAAGCGCTTCAAGATCACGGAGGAAGACTGGCGCAATCGCGAAAAGGCGGGAGCCTACCATGAAGCCGTCTGCGACATGATCGATCGCACCAGTTCCGGGACGGCGCCGTGGATCCTCGTTGAAGCGAACGACAAACTGTTTGCCCGCATCAAGGTGTTGCGTACCTTGTGCGAACGTCTGGAAAAGGAACTGCGGGTCGATCCGTTGAAGTTGCCGCCGTCGCTCGTCGCCCGGGATGTACGGGTCGAAGCGGCGAAGCCGGCGAAAGCCGATGAGGGCAGGGATGCGAAGGAGGCCAAGGGCGAGGACTCTGGCGACCAGGAAGGGGAGAAGGCAAGGGAAGTGGCGCCCGAGGGGAGCAGAGACGCAAAGGCCGAGAAGGGAAAGGAGCCGAAAGGCGACAAGGCCAAGCACGTCAAGGCCGACAAAGGCAAGTAGCGATTGGCCGGCATGAGGGTGTGGGATGTCTGAAGATATCGCCCCTGCTCAGTTTGTCGCCTGGTTTCGTTCGGTTGCCCCGTACGTTAACCTCTTTCGCGGGAAGACTTTCCTGGTCGCCTTTGGCGGCAAAGCGATCGCCGGACAGCTGGCGCGCACGCTGGCCTATGACGTCAACCTGCTGGCTGCCCTCGGGGTACGCCTCGTGCTGGTGCACGGGGCGCGCCCGCAGATCGAGAAACTGCTGCGCGAGCGTGGGTTGGAGTCGGTTTATCACGGCAACTATCGCGTCACCGACGCCTCGGCGCTTGCCTGCGTGATTGACGCCGTCGGCGGGATTTACGTCGACATCGAGGCACTGCGTTCACAAGGTCTGGCGGATACGCCGATGGCCAACAGCACGATCCGGGTTGTCGGCGGCAACTTCATTACGGCCAAGCCGGTCGGTGTCGTCGATGGCGTCGATTTGCAGTATTCGGGCCAGGTGAGGAAGATCGACGGCGAGGGCATCCGTGCTCAGCTTGCCCTCGGCAACATCGTTCTTCTGTCGTGCATCGCCTCGAGCCGAACCGGCGAGATTTTCAACCTGGCCATGGAAGAAGTGGCGGAAGCCGTGGCCATCGAGCTGCTTGCCGACAAGCTCATTTTTCTGACCGACAGTCGCGGCGCGACCGATATCGACGGTGCGCTGCTCGACGAGTTGACGGTGGACGCGGCGGAGCGGCTGATCAGCATCGGCGAGTGGCTGTCGGCCGATCTGAAACGCTATCTGCCACCTGCCGTGCGGGCCAGTCACGCGGGGGTCGGGCGGGTTCATCTGATCGGCTACGGTGAGGACGGCGCGCTGCTGCGTGAGCTGTTTACACGCGATGGAGCCGGCACGGTGGTCACGCGCGAATCCCTCGAGCAACTGCGCGACGCGCGGCCCGATGATATCGGCGGGCTGGTTGCCCTGATCGAACCGCTTGAGGAGATCGGCGCGCTGGTGCGCCGGTCACGCGAGTTGCTCGAACGCGAAATCAATCGCTTTTCCGTCGTCGAACACGATGGCATGATCGTCGGCTGTGCGGCGCTCTACCCGTATGGCGAAGACCAGGCCGAACTTGCCTGCCTCGCCGTGCACGCCCATTACAGGAGATGGGGGTACGGCGCGCTTCTGATGAAGCGGATCGAGGCAAGGGCGCGCACCGGTGGCGTGAAGCGACTTTTCGTTCTCACCACGGTCACCTCGCATTGGTTCAAGGAGCGCGGCTTCACCGCGCGCTCGGTTGATGATCTGCCTGTCGAGAAGCGACTGGTCTACAATTTGCAGCGTCGTTCGAGCGTTTTGGTCAAGGAGTTGTGAGTGCCAGTCGGGTTTCTTGCACGCTGGAGTGGGGATGGGTGCTTTGCTCGCCGTCGCAACAGAATGAGGAGTTGATGAGATGACAAGAATGGTTGATTGCGTCAAGCTGGGCCGCGCGGCGGAAGGCCTTGACCTGCCGCCCTACCCGGGCGAACTTGGCAAGCGGATTTATGACAGCGTGTCGAAGGAAGCCTGGCAGCAGTGGGTGCGCATGCAGACGATGATCATCAACGAGAACCGTTTGAACCTGGCTGACGCAGCGCACCGAAGATACCTGGCCGAGCAGATGGAGCGGCATTTCTTCGGCAGCGGAGCAGACCGCGTGCAAGGCTACGTGCCGCCGTCGTCGTGAGTCTTCGCGGCTGGCCTGCTCCCCTGGTCTGGGGCGCGCGCCGCCGATGCGGGCACGTTCGCGGCAAGGGTACGCCAGCGTTAGCGGGACGCGTTCTTCGATGAGTCCAGGTGTAGCCGTCATGGCCGCCGAAGCGGGATGAATCCAGTCGCGCCCGGCAGCCCTGTGGACTGTTCGCTCCTGCTCACCAACTACCGAGTGTGTCGATATTTTTTACAGTTGATCAGGCCGGAGGCGATCGGCAATTTCCACGCGATTGAGTTAACATCGAATGGCATTCATGGCGCGAATCTTGCTCGTCAAGACGGCATAGACAGGTTTGATTGCTTACTTTGCCGAAAAAGGGAGTTGCCACATGTTTTCCCGAATTTTCCCTCGCGCCTCTGCCGTCGCTCTCGTCCTGGCGCTGGTCACGACGCCGCTTCTTGCGTCACCGGTCGTCACGGCGACGAGCGCCAGCGGCTTGCCGGGCAGCACGGTCAGTACGACGATGCGTATCGATCCCGGTCTTCCTGCCACTGTCGACCTGGCGTCAACCGTCGCCTGGGATCTGGTGCTCAACTGGGGTAGTGCTCCCATCTATCTTGACCCAGCCAACTCGACACTGAAGATTGGCTCCGGCACGCCCATCCTGCTGTCGAACGTGCCGGCAGGTCTGCCGCCCGATACGACCGTCAGCGGTGGTGGGGTCGCCGACGGCTTTTACCGCTTTTCCTGGCTCGATGCCAATCTTGGCGCAGATCCGCTGACGATTCTCGATTTGGATGACGGGGTATTGATTACGGCGTCGTTCCAGATTCTCGCCAACGCCACCCCGGGAAGCTATGAAATCGGTTTCACGCACGGCGTTGGTCCGTCGGCCCTGACGGATGCCAACCTGGTTGAATTTCAGTACGCCTCGGTCAGCGCAGGCGATCCGATGCGGGTCGTCGTCGAGCGCTCGCCGACTGTGCCCGAGCCGGGCACGGCAGGCCTTTTGGCTTGTGGGGTGGCCGCATTGCTCTTTCTTGCCGCACGCCGACGCAGTGGGCTTGAGATGAGCTAGGACAGAGGCAGAAGCAGGAGCGGCTCGGGCACGCTTTCTTGGCGTCGAGCGCCGGCTTCCGCAGACCACAAATGAAGATTACCTGTACGAACCAAACAGGCCTGCCCCGTCCGGGGAAGGCCTGTTGTCGTTTTTGGCTCGGTATTTGAAGCGTTTCCCTTTTGTTCGCCCGCCAGGGTGAGGAGGCAGTTGCCATGATCGGAATGTCGAAAATCTTCTCTCAGCGCAAAGTGATTCCAGCCCTGCTGAAATCCACGCTCGATCGATTCTTTGGCGGCAGCAGGCCGGGCAGGGCAAGCGAGCGCAATGCGCCAGCGGGCAGCCGGTTGCTGTTCGAAAGCCTCGAGCCGCGTGTCCTCCTGTCGGCCGACTTCAGCCCTGTGGCGCCGTTGGGCTCATTTATTCAGCGCGTTGATCAGGGCGATACGGCGGGCCATTTCGAGGCGCTCGGGTCGACCGATTACACCTTGGCGCTCGATGCTGGGCAGCGAATTTCGGTTCTCTTCGAGACCGATGCGGGCATGCAGGGGAAGATCCAGATCTTCGCGCCGGCTGGCGGCGATCCGCTGGGCGAGGCGGCAGCGCAGCAAGGCGGTCAGAAACTGCTCCTCGACTCGCTTGTGGCGACGGACAGCGGCGATTACCTGCTGCGCGTCGAGAACCTGAGCGGCAGTGGCAACTTCAATGCCGACGTCTTTCTCAATGCCAGTATTGAAAGCGAACTGCTCGGCGACGCGAGCGACGACGACCTGGCGCAAGCCCAGGATCTTGCGCCTGCGTGGCTCGACCTGCCGGAGGGTGGGCAGCGGGCGGCGGTGGTCGGCATGGTTGAGGCAGGGGCGCCGGACTATTACCGGCTCGACGTTTCGCTGGATGGTGTCCTCAGCCTCGCGTTGACTGCCGTCGAAGCGGGGACGGGCGGGGCGCTGAGTCTGCAACTTGTTGACGAAACGGGTCGTCCCTTGGCCGGTGGCGGGCGTGGCGCCGCCAACATCGACCAGCTGATTGACGGTTTCGCAGCAACCGCCGGAACCTACTACCTGCGCGTCGGCGGCAGCGGCGGAGAACGCTACAGTCTGCTGGCCGTTCGTCAGGCGCGCATGG
>WBZP01001681.1_pt1 | contig 26652 bp, 17 predicted proteins | sample 5204301 | NCBI WGS metagenome assembly WBZP01 (sample SAMN12412401, study PRJNA552823) | activated sludge metagenome | isolation source: activated sludge from nitrification reactor of wastewater treatment plant... | place: USA: Pennsylvania | collected 2017 | reverse complement strand
GCCTTTGGAATCCTCGAAATGGAGGACGAAGTCCTCGCCAACGCCGGCGTCGATGTCTTCGAAGAGCTGTTCAAGCTCGTCTTCACCAAGCTCTACGACGAAATGGAAGGGGGCCACGACAAGCGCCGCCACCTCGTCTTCAAGAACTACGGCGACACCGAAACCGAGCTCAAGGCCAAGATCCAAGACCTCTTCGACCGCGCCCGCGAGCGCTGGGAAGGCGTTTTTGCCGACGGCGACAAAATTCAACTCACCCCAAGCCACCTCGCCGTCTGCGTCGCCTCGCTGGAAAAGGTGAAGCTCTTCAATTCCAATCTCGAAGTAGTGGACGAGGCCTTCGAATACCTCATCAACAAATCGAGCAAGGGCGAAAAGGGGCAATACTTCACCCCGCGCTACGTCATCGACCTCTGCGTCAAGATGATGAACCCCCACGAGCACGAAACCCTCATCGACACCGCCGCTGGCAGTTGCGGCTTTCCCGTGCACGCCATCTTTCACGTCTGGGAACAGATCATGAACGAGGCGGGGCTGGCCAAGAGCCACCTCTTCACCACCGAGAAGAAGCCCGCCCGCTGCGAGGACTACGTGCGCACCAAGGTCTTCGCCATCGACTTCGACGAAAAGGCCGTGCGCGTCGGGCGTACGCTCAACCTCATCGCCGGCGACGGCCAGACCAACGTGCTCTACCTTAACACCTTGGATTACGAGCGCTGGCACGAAAAAACCGAGGATGAAGACACTTGGCGGGATGTCTACGGCGAGGGGTGGAAGCGCCTCAAGAAGCTCCGCCGCGACAAGAACGGCAACCGCGACTTCGGCTTTGATCTACTGATGGCCAACCCGCCCTTCGCCGGCGACATCAAGGAGACGCGCATCCTCGCCAAGTACGAACTTGCCCGCACCGTCGGCTACGACAAGATCACCAAGGTCGAACCGACCGACCCCAATATCCGCGATGCCAGCAAGCGTGCGCCCAGCTTCACCGAAGCCTTGCACGCCAGCCACGAAACCATTTACCAGATGGCCGACGGCACCTACCGCAAGGTCAAGGTCAAGCACCAGCACAGCGCTGGCCGCGACATCCTCTTCATCGAACGCAACCTCTCCTTTCTCAAGTCCGGCGGGCGCATGGCCGTGGTGCTGCCGCAAGGCCGGTTCAACAACGCCAGCGACAAGGACCTGCGCGAATACCTCGCCGACCACTGCCGTATCCTCGCCGTGGTCGGCTTGCACGGCAACGTCTTCAAGCCCCACACCGGCACCAAGACCAGCGTGCTCTTTATCCAGAAGTGGAACGACGATCCCAAGGCTGGCCCCTACTGCCCGAAAAAGGACGACTACCCGATCTTCTTCGCCACCATGCGTGTGCCGAGCAAGGACACCTCGGGGGACAAGATCTATCGCCAGGCCGCCGACGGCGCGCCGCTGCTCGATGACCACGGGCACCTGATCGTCTCACCGGGGCGACCGGCCAGCTCCATCTCTATCCCCGTGATGTCGCCACCTTCTGGATACCGCTCCTGCCCGCAGACGACCAAGCCGGGTTTGAGCGGCTCGCCAAGCAAGCGAGGGCCTCCAAACAACGCGCCGCCCAACTCCTCGACGCCGCCAAGCGCGCCGTCGAGATCGCCATCGAGGAATCCGAGGCCGCCGCCCTTGCCTACCTGGAAGAAGCCGTCGGTGGGGCCGAAGAAGGAGGCCCAACATGAGCCGAGCGCTGGGCGGCAATGGCGGATCGCCCTTCGGGCATCCGCTCTACGAACTACCTATTTGCCACGGAAGCCTCGACATGAACGGACTCAACGAATCGCAACCGAGCTGAACGGACATCACGGGCAAACTGGCGGGCTTCCACCACACCGGCTTGGTCAGGCTCGGGCGCGGACGCCGAATTCGTCGCTGAGAGAAAGACCCAACAGGATTGGGATGAAGGCTCAGCGGCTCCGGGCCTCGGCTGAAAACGAGCCTTTTTCGTTCTCTATACGAGAATAATCAAAGCATAATAAGACATATTGTTCTTATTAAAAGAACGAAAATCCGAGCTGGATACCCCAGGCCCGAAAACCGCCCATGGATGTTCAGATCAAACTCGGCTGCTGATGAGGCGCCAAGTGCCCAAGCTACCGGATGTAGGCGTCTCCTCGGATTTGATCCGGGGATGGCCGGCGCTCGTGCCCACAGGCGTATGTGTCTGTGCCGGCCTGGGTAGGGGCCGAGTAGGTCGATGCATCAAAATGATTACCAATTATTTCGTTCGGCCTGAGCTTGTCGAAGGCGAGTAGCGGCGGGGGGCTCGCGGCTCGACAAGCTCACCGCGAAAGGTAACCGGTTTGGCGGAACGATCTACTAGAGCCTTGTGCTGGTTCCCACGCGGTCGAGGGGAAAACTATATAACGCAGCAATTCAGCGAGAACGTTATATCTTTCTGCGTCTGCATGGGGCGTTCGATCTCCGTGGGTTCTAAAAAACGGACACTGAATCTATGCTTGCTCCCGCTGATCTCGGCAAAGACGGCGGCCTCGCTGTCGACACCAACGCGAATGAGTTGGGCCGGAACCTGTGAATCCAGTGACTGTTGGAAAAACCCTTGTACCGCGACCTCCTGCTTTGGACGGCTGCTACGACGGATCAGATCGAGTAACAGGGAAATAGCATCACGCAATGGATGAATTTTTTGCAGCCAAGCCTGCATCTGCTGCAATCGCTGCGCCGCCGGTTGTTGCAACCAATAATGATATTGAGGTAAGTCGAAGCTACAGGTGCCGCCCGGGATGGCACTGCGTTGCAGGATGGCCTTGAGAAACTCGTTGTTTCTTAGATGCTGGCCGAACAGTCCTTCGATATGACTGATTTTCGTCGTCTCCCGATCCAAATGATCGAGTATTTCAGTTAAAGCATTCGGGTCCACGCCTGGTTGGTTTTTCATGCGCACAAGCTTTTGAGCCTGGCGTTCCAGTTCTTTCGTGAGTTCGGTTTTGATATCGGTGCGACCAAAGATCACCACGATTTTCAATAAGCTATCTATGGCGGCCCGGCTCCCCCATTCCTCCGTTTGTGGGAGAAAATAGCCCAACTCCTTAAAAAGTTGCTCCAGGCGCAGAAAGGTTCTCATGCGCTCATTGAGGGGATGCTCATAGATGACGAGGTTGTGCACAAAAGCACCTCAGTGGCGTAGGGATTTTGAAGGAGGGCTTGGCATTTTGATACATTTGCTCGGGGTTCGTAAACCTGGGCCTTTTCCGGAGGTGCGATTCAAACCCTAAGCGTTCAGACCCCCTACGCCACTGGCATCGGCGACGAATGCTGGGTTGTGGAATACGCGACTCAACCCACGAGGCCCTCCGCCTCTTACGAACCGGTGCGACCGCCGCCGCGGGGATCAGCCCGTGAGCTTGCGGTAGATCTCCGCCACCTGGCGCGGGAGTTGGCTGACATCGCTCACCAGGGCGTAATTGGCCGGGCCGTACATGTGGGGAAGATAGTCCCGGGCCTGGTCGTCGATGGTGATGCAAAAGGGATGGATGCCGATCTGGCGGGCTTCGAGCAGGGCCTGACGGGTGTCCTCGATACCGTATTGGCCGAGATAGTAGCCGTCGTAGTCTTCGGGCTTGCCGTCGGAGAGGCTCATCAGCAGCTTGGTGCGCGCCTCGGTACGGCGCAGCTTGTCGCTCAGATGGCGCACCGCCGCCCCCATGCGGGTGTAATCCTGGGGGCGCAGGCCGCCGATACGGGCGAACATCCCCGCGTCGGCCGGGTCCTCGAAGGCCTTGACGCGGAAGATCTCGCAACGCTTGCGGGTCAGGCCGGAAAAGCCGTAGATGGCATAGCTGTCCCCCAGCGCCTCCAGGGCGGTGCTCAGCAGGATCAGGGATTCCCGCTCGGCCTCGTTGATCCAACCCTTGGTCGAACCCGAGATATCCACCATGAGGATCACCGCCACCCGCCGATCCTGTCGCCGCAGGCGGGTGAACACTTGGTTCGACATCTCCAGGCCGCGGTAACCGTCGACCCAGGCCTCGACGAAGGCATCGAAATCCACCGCATCCCCATGGGACTGGCGGCGCAGGATGCGGTCCTCCTCGGCCATGGCCTCGAAGGCGCGGCGGAGTTGCTTGAGGAGATAACCGTGCTTGGCCCGGCTGCGGCTGACGAAATCGTCCCAGACTGGGGTCACCTGACGCTCCCGCACCACACACCAGTTCTTGCGGTAATGCCGGCGGCGGAAATCCCATTCCCGATAGAGGGAGGCCCCTTCCTCGTGGTAACTGCCCTGCCAGACCTGCTCCGGGTCCAGGCTGAGGGGTTGGAGCAGGCGCGGGTCGTATTCCCCCGGACCGGCGGGAACCAGATAGTCCGGCGGGATGGTGCCCAGGTCCTGGACGATGGAAGTCAGGAGATCCTTGACCTCCGGCGGCAGCACCAAAGGCTGATCCGCCAGGCTGAGGCTGATGGCGAAGGGATTGGGGTCCTCTTCCCGGCGCTTGGCGGTGAAGCCCGGCAGGCGTTCGGCGGGGGGAGCACCGCCCTGTTCGTCCTGAATCCGCCGCAGGATGGTCCGCAACTGGGCCTTTTCCCGCGGTAACCGCCTCGACTTGAGGCTGGCCACCGCCTCGGGACGCAGTTCGCCCTGATAGCAGACGGGCTCGGGCAGCGGATCCGGATACAGCCGCGCGAGCCACTCCAGGGAATCGGCGGCGGTGGCGCCCGGTCGGAGTAAAGCCTCCATCACCTGATCGTCCCAGGGGAAGAGGGGCCCGGCCTGGTCCAGAGCAAGGCGTAACCCCAGCATATCCCGATAGAGTCCAGGCAATTCCCGTTGCAGGACGGCATCGAGGCGGATGGTCTCCAGGCGGTGAAAGAGCCGCAAGGCCCGCGCCGGATCGGGATAGGGCGCGAAGGCGGCGCTTGGGTCGATGCCGAAGGTACCAAAACAGGTCTGCGCCCAGAGATGGGCCGCCATCGCCTTGTAGAGACGGAAATTCTCCCTCGGGGTGGGAAAAAGACTGAGTACGGCGGGCAGGAAGATGGTCTCGCTGTCGGTGTAGGCGACCTCTCCCTCAGCCACCCTGAGCCGGCGTCCCGCCAGTCCCTGCACGAAATGGAGCAGGACCCCCATCTCTTCTTCCAGAATGGCGCCGGCGGCTCGGTGTTGTCCGATACGGAGAAAGCGGTCGAGGTCGGCGATGACCCCCAGGGCTGGGCGCAGACCGGCCTTGTCGTAGCTATCCATGGCCTGCAAGGCCCAGGCCTCGATCAGACGCGGCTCCATCTGGGTGAGTGCCTGAGGGGCCTTGAGGGCGAACTGATAGGCGACCTCCACATGGGCGCTCGCCACCCGGCGCACCCAGTCGAGCAGAAACCCCTGTTCCGCCGGGGCGAGATCGGCCAGTGCCCGGGCGGGTCGGCTGGTATCGCGGAAGGAGAACTCGACCTCCAGGTAGGTGTCGAGGCGTTTGGCGATCTCTTCCTGGGCGAGGGGAAATTCCTGGGTCATCTCATACCGCATACGAATACATTTTAGGCTTGCGACTGGTCGGGCCCGAATAGCGTACTCCCGGGCCTGGGCTTGTGTAGCCGATATTTCGTTCCCCATACGAGAACAATTCCGCTTCAGAAGAGCCATTGTTCTCAAAAAAAGAACGGAAAATGGCCGTTTTTCGTCGATGCCCGGAAGGCTGACTGAAGATCGTTTCATCCTGGAGCCTTCTCACAGCGGCGAATTCGGGGCTGGTTTCCGATCACTCGGAAACGATATTCCAGCGCGGAAGCAGAACCTCTGCTCAACTCGGGGAGAAGCCATCGGTGGGAGCGGCGCCCCCGCCGCGACGAGATGAAACAGAAAGGGGGAGCGGCCCCTCCCTGGGCCATCATTGCCTTGGGACTCAGATTGACCGATGAGTCACCGCCGGCTCGGAAAACATGGACGGATTCAGTACCTCGGCCCGTACCCATAACCCGGCATCTGATTCCCCGGACCATAGCCATAGCCGCCCGGCCCCGGATTGGTGGGTCCATAGCCGCCATAGCCCGGCCCCGGATTGACCGGACCATGGTTCGGCTCCGGGTAGCGGGGCGGATAGGTCGGTCCGTATGGCTGGGCCATGGGAGGTCCCTCCTGGCCGGCGAACGGCGGCATGGAAGGCATCGGCGCCCGGGCCTCCGCCATCTGATCCCAGAGCTGTTGGAGGCGGGGACGATACATCTCCATGATCGCCTGACGATCTTCCGGGGCCATGGAACGCATCTTCTCCCGCATCTTTTCCATCTCCGCCCGCAGTTCCTGCTGCAACTTGGTGATCTGGCCCTGCAGGCGCTCGATCTCCTCGGCGCTGCTCGGACGTGGCGGCATGAAGGCCCCGGACTCCTGCCAGGGCGGGGTTTCCGGCAACTCCACTCCGGCGGCCTTGGCACGCTCGCGCAACTGCTTGTAATGCTCGTTACGATAGGCCTCGCGCTGTTCGGCGGTCATCTGACGCAACTTGGCCTGCCGTTCCATCATCTCGGCCTTGTTGGCGCGCTGTTCCTCCCAGGGCGGGACGGCGGGGAGATCCAACCCCAGGGAGGCGGCCCGATCCCGCAGCTCCTGATAGCGCTGGTTACGCTGGGCCTGTCGCTCCTCGGGCGTCATCTGCCGCATCTTTTCGATCTCGGCCTTGTGCTCCTCGGCCGTTTTGGGCCCGTTACCGGACAGAGCGGGCGGCGGCGCCATCCCCGGTGGGGTGGGCATGGCGGCCTCGGCCTGCTCTCGCATCTTGGCATGGGCCTCCTGCATCGCCTCCCGCCGCTCCGGCGGGGTCATGGCCCGCAACTTGGCGACCTCGGCGGCCCGTTGTTCGGGGGTCTGGGGTGGCGCCACCTCGGGACCGCCCGGAGGCATGGGCGGCATCGGCGGCGCCATGGCCTCGGCCTGGGCGCGGAGTTTTTCGTGTTCCTCCTTGATGGCGGCCCGCCGCTCTTCCGGCTTCATGGCACGGAGTGCCTCCGGCGGCAACACAGGTGTCGGCATGGCGGCTGGCGCCGGAGGCGTCGCCACCGGGGCGGGAACGGCCGCGGCCGCTGGAACGCCCGGCGGCACGACCGGCTCAGCCGCACTCAGAGCCGAGCCCCACAAAGCCAGGCTCACGGCACCAACGAGATATCTGATCCTCATAGATAAAGACTCCTCTGGTTCACTGATCTGATGGATAAGAACCCAACTAGCGCCAACATTCTAACCCCAAGTCGCCCGCCTCGCCTTCCCTCGCCCTTCATCCCCGGATCGTCCCCGACTCGGCAGGGGTAGCGAGCGACGGCTCGGATCCGCCCCTCCCTCCCAGGGCCAACGCCACCTCCGGAGCCAGCGAGCGGATATTGAGATCCCGCTGGGGGAAGGGGATCTCGATCCCATGCTCCCGCAACACCTTTTCCAGGGCCATGTGCAACTCGTGGGAGACCTGGGCCCGGTGGCTACGGTCGCGCACGAAGACCCGCACATCGAAGATCAGGGCACTGTCGCCGAAGTCGATGAACAACACCGTCGGTTTGGGATCCGCCAGCACCAGGGGATTGGCCTTGATCACCCCCATCATGAGCTGCAACGCCTGATCGGTATTCGATCCATAAGCGATACCGACACGGAAGGTCACCCGGGTGATCTGGTCGCTCAGGGTCCAGTTGATCACCGACTGGGTCACCAGGGACTGGTTGGGAATCACCATCTCCTTATTGTCCCAATCGGTGATGGTGGTGGAACGGATATGGATGCGGGAAACGGTGCCGCTGACCGATCCCAGAGTGACGATATCCCCGACCCGGATCGGGCGCTCGAAGAGGATGATGAGCCCGGAGATGAAGTTGGCGAAGATGTCCTTGAGGCCGAAACCAAGCCCCACGCCCATGGCCGCCACCAGCCATTGGATATCCCCCCAGCCGACGCCGAACAAATTCACCACTACCAGAAAGCCCAGGGTGAGGATCAGATAGCGCAAAATGGTGATGATGGCGTAGCGATTGCCGGCCTCCAGCTTGAGCGGCTGAAGCAGACTGATCTCCAGCAGGCCGGGAAGATTGCGCGCCGCCACCATGGTCAGGAGGGTCACCAGGATGGCGCTCAGAATGGCCTTGGCGGTGATGGGGACCACCTTCACCGCGCCCCCCACCAGCATGCTGTGGCTCCAGAGGGTGATGTCTTCCAGGGCGCTTATGACCGGGGTCACCTCATCCAGGGTCCACATCAGGGCCAGACCGAAGGCGACCCAGACCCCCAAGCGCAACATGGTCCGGGACTGGCTGTGCACCTCCTCCAGATCCACCTCCAGCTCGGCCACCTCGGGCAGCATTTCGCCGCCCATATCCGCCGCCGCCCGATAGGATCTGGTCTCGCGTTCGCTCTGACGTCGACTCTGGGCGCGCTCGAAGGCCAGCCGCCGGGCCGCCAGCGTCTGCCAGCGCACCGCCAGGGAATACAACAGAAAGCTCCCGACCAGGGTGAACAAGGCCCTGAAAAACAAATTATTGAGTTCCAGCGCGGTAAAGTAGTAACCCAATAGCGCCGCGCTGGCGAGACTGAGGGGAATGAGCAGGCAGAGGATCAACCCCAGATCGACCAGGGTCCAGGAACCCCAATGGATCGACTCCACCTCGGTGAAGGCCCCCCGGCGAGGATTCAACAGCCTCCAGGCCAAGAGGGCGAACAGGAGGCAATTCAAGACGAAGGCCAGACGCCCCAGGGTGGCCCGATAGATCTCGGGGACATTGATCGACCAGTGGGTGATGATGACCAGCACCGAAATCCCGATGCCTATCGGCACATACCAGCGCAGATTGGCGCTGAAGAGCCGGCGGATGCGGCCCGACCAGAGAAAGTGGGATTCTGCCAGCCCCTTGTCGAGAAACAACAGGCGGAGAAATTCGAGGATGAAGATATAGGGGGAGAGATTGTACAAGGCCACCCCCAGGGCCGAACCGAAGCCCGCCTCGGTCTGCCGGGTGAGCAACCATCCCAGACCATAGAACAGACCGGCCCAGGGCATGGCCAGGAGGGCGGTGACCAGGAGCGCCCGCAGGCTGTAGCTGAAGTGATCCCGGGTCACCTTGCCCAGGTCCCGGGCCAGATAGACAAGACGGCGACGCAACCAGCCGCGGGTGGCAAACAGCAGCAGCGGCAGCGTCAAGGTGGCCAAAGCCATGAGAGGATGCTCCAGGGACTGGGCCGCCAAGGCCGTCAGGGTCCCCTGCCATAACCTGGGGTCCCCCAACCAGGGCAGGGACTGCCACAGATGCCAGAGCCATTGACCGTCGACAGGGGCGCTGCTCGGCAACAACCAGAGATTCTTGTTGAGCAGGGCGATGTACTGCTGGGCCTTTTTCAATACCTCCTGCTGCTTGAGTTCGAGCGAGGCCAGCATCTGCACGTTGCTGGCGTAGGTCTCCTTGAGCTTGCCCAGGAGCTGATGGCGATCGGTCAACAGCTCACCGAGTTCCCGCTCGATCCTCGCGCGCTCCTCGACGGACCTGGAGGCCCAGTCCGCGCTGTCCGCCTTCGACTCGATCTGTTCCTTCACCACCCTCTGGATATCGCCCATGACCTGTAACTGATCGTCGATATCGAACTGCTCCAGACGCGCGGCGGTGAGCGCCCGCCGCTGCTCGGCCACCCGGCGCTCGTAAAACTTCACGTTCTGCAACCGCTGTCGCTCGGCGTAGAGCAACTGCCCCATGGCCTGCTCCATGCCGGAGAATTCCAACTGTTGGCTGATACGGCTATAGCGGGCCTCCAGGTTTTTCAGCAGCTCGGTCTCCCGCTGCAGCCGTTCCTGCACCTCGCGCATCTGCTCGTTGACCCGGGCCAGGCGCTGGCTGAGCTGGGTGTTCATCTCCGCGGCCTCGCGCACCAGTTCATGCTTGCCTACCGCCTCCTGCCGGGCCTGATCGGTTGCCACCTGGACCTTGGCCGCCTCCGCCTGACGCCGGTCGGCAATGGCCTGCTGCAACAGGGCGCCCCGGGTTTCCGCCTGACGCAACTGCACCTCCGCCAACTCCCGGGCCAGGGACTGGCGTTTTTCCCGCGCCGGGGCACTCACCCGCTCCAGATCCAGTTTATTGATCCTGGCCACCAACTCCCGCTGTTCGGCGAGGAGGGCGAAACGACGGGCCTGGGTCACCACGGCGACCTCGGCGGCCACCGTCGGAGGCTGCTTGAGCGCCTTCTGCACCTCATCGAGGCGCCCCTTGGCGGTCGCCAGATCACTGACCAGTTGATCAGTCCGACTGCTCTGGGCGGCGATCCGACCCCGCAGATCGGCGAGCTGGTTCTGCTTGTTCGCCACCTCGGCCAACTCCTGGGTGAGTGCCTGCTGGAGGTCATCCGCGCCCAGTTTCTGCCATTTTTTGAGATCCGCATCTGGGGCTTCTCCCTTGGCCTTGTCCAACTCCTTGTCAAGGCGGGCCTCTTCCACCGCTTCGCCGTCGATGAAGGCCTTGAGTTCCCGCACCCGGTTGGCGTGCTCCTCCATGGCCTTGAGCCATTTCGCCGCCTCGCGGTAGAAGACCAGGGCCTGGGTGGCGTTCTTGTCCTCGGCACCCAGCTTCTCCAGGCCGGCGATCTCGTTGCCGATCTGTTCCGCGGTGGGCCCGTCTACCAGGGACGAGGCCGAGTCCTGGGCCTGTAGCCCGGGCCACGGCAGCCAGAATCCGGCCCAGAACCAGAGCACCCCGCACCAAAGCCGACACTTACCTCTCACGCCATCACCTCTCTCTCACTGGTCGTCGCCGGGAAAAGCGATTACCCTCAACTTGATCTCCCCAAGATTTCCAATACCGATTTCCCTCGCAGGAGGGGCGACCCCTCAGGCTTATCCAGGTAGGAAAAAAGATGCCCACCCAGGTTCTCATCGCCGATCTCATGGCCTCCAGCGGTGTCGGCTTCGGCACCAGCGGCGCCCGCGGACTGGTATCGGACATGAGCGACAGCCTCTGTTACGCCTATACCGCCGCCTTTCTCCAACATCTCCAGGGGCAGGACAGCATCCGCCCCGGGCAGCATCTCGGCATTGGCGTGGATCTGCGCCCCAGTAGTGAGCGCATCGCCAACGCCTGCGCCCTGGCCGCCCTCGACCTGGGGTATATCCCGCGCTTCTGGGGTGTGCTGCCGACCCCGGCGCTCGCCTTGGCTGGACTCGAAGCGGCCATCCCCTGCCTTATGGTGACCGGCAGTCACATCCCAGACAATCGCAACGGGATCAAGTTCTACCATCCCGGGGGCGAGATCCTCAAAGCCGACGAGGAAGGCATCCGCCGACAGTCCATTCGCCTGCCCGATCCACTCCTGGCCTCCGGCGACCAGGAATCGACCCCCTGGGTGCTGCCCCACCCCGAATCCCAGGCGGGCAAGGCCTATCTGGAACGCTATCTGAGGTGCTTCCCCCCGGCCTGTCTGCGGAATCTCCGCCTCGGCGTCTACGAACACTCCTCCGCAGTCCGGGACATCCTCCCTCTCCTACTGAACCAGCTCGGGGCCAAGGTGACGCGGCTCGGTCGCGCCGACCATTTCATCCCCGTGGACACCGAGGCCATCCGCCCCGAAGACATCGAACTCGCCCGGGATTGGAGCCAGGCCTATCGCCTCGACGCCATCCTCTCCACCGACGGCGACGGCGACCGTCCCCTGGTGAGCGACGAACAGGGCGAATGGCTGCGTGGGGATATCCTCGGCATCCTCTGCGCCCGTTTTCTCGACGCCGATCTGGTGGTCACCCCGGTAAGCAGCAATACCGCCGTGGAGCGGTGTGGTTGGTTCGGTTCCGTAGTCCGCACCCGCATCGGCTCACCCTACGTGATCCAGGCCATGATGGAGGGGGTAAAAGCCGGTTATTCCAAGGTGGTTGGTTATGAGGCCAACGGCGGCTTTCTCACCGCCACGGATATCGAGCTGGGGGAACATCCCTTTCCGGCCTTACCCACCCGCGACGCCCTGCTCCCTATCCTGGCCGTCCTCAGCCTCGCCGCTGGACAAGGCCACCCGATCTCCCGACTGGTTTCTCAACTCCCCCAGCGCTTTACCGCCAGTGATCGGCTCAAGGACTTTCCGACCGAGATCAGCCGCCAGCGACTGGCGGCTTTCGACAGCGGGGATTCCACGCGGGACCGGGCCAATATCGAGACGATCTTCAGTCCCGGTTTCGGTGCCTTGGCGGGGCTGGATCGCACCGATGGGCTGCGCTTGAGCTTCGCCTCGGGCGAGATCGTCCACCTGCGCCCTTCGGGCAATGCCCCAGAGTTCCGGGTCTACACCGAAGCCGAGGACCCGGAACGGGCCAGGGAAATCAATCGGCGCTGCCTGGAGTTGTTGCGGACGTGGAAGGACTGATTCGCCCCCCGCCCCGGCGGAAGGCCTCTCAGCATTGCAGCCAGAAGGTGACCGGGCCGTCGTTGATCAGATGCACCTGCATGTCGGCGCCAAACTCGCCCCCCGCCACCGGCTGGTGCTCGACACCGGCCCGCTCGAGCAGATATTGAAACAGCGCCCGACCTTGCTCGGGCGTGGCGGCGCTGGAAAAACTGGGTCGGGTACCTTTGCGGGTATCGGCCACCAGGGTGAACTGGGGCACCAACAACAGCCCCCCGCCTGAATCCCGCAGGCTGAGGTTCATGCGCTTGGAAGCATCGGGAAAGACTCGATAGCCGAGCAGGCGTTCCAACAGGCGATCCGCCCTCGCCTGGGTATCCTCCCGCTCCACTCCGACCAGCACCAGAAGCCCGCGACCGATGGCGCCGACCTCCAGTCCGCCCACCTCCACCCGGGCGGCATTTACCCGCTGCAACAGACCGATCATCCCAGGATGGACCCAAAATGATCCATGGCCTCGACCAGGGCGGAACGGATACCCGGCTCCGAGGCGGAGTGCCCGGCGTCGGGGATGATCCTGAGTTGGCTCCTGGGCCAGGCCCGATGGAGTTCCCAGGCCGAACCCAGCGGGCAGACGACGTCATACCGTCCATGGACGATGACCCCGGGGATGTCCGCCAGGCGGTGGGCCTGATCCAACAATTGGTTGGACTCCATGAACGTGTCATGGGCAAAGAAATGGTTCTCGATCCGCGCCAGGCTGAGAGCCACATGAGGCGACTCGAAGTGGGCCACCAGGTTCGGATTCGGCAACAGGGTGGCGGTGCGCGCCTCCCAGCTGCTCCAGGCCTTGGCGGCCGCCAGGCGGGCGATCTCGTCGCTGCCGGTGAGGCGGCGGTGGTAAGCGGCGATGAGGTCGTGACGCTCATCCAGCGGGATGGGGGCGAGGTAGTCCTCCCAGTAATCGGGAAACAGCCAACTGGCGCCTTGCTGATAGAACCAGTGCAATTCCGCCGGACGACAGAGAAAGATCCCGCGCAGCACCAGGCCGAGAACCCGTTCCGGATGAGTCTCGGCATAGGCCAGGGCAAGCGTCGAGCCCCAGGAACCGCCGAATACCAGCCAGCGTTCGATGCCCAAGCGGTGACGGATGAATTCGATATCCGCGACCAGGTGTTGGGTGGTGTTGTCGCTCAGCTCGGCATGGGGCGTGGAACGACCGCAGCCGCGCTGATCGAAGAGTACCGTCCTGAAGCGGACAGGGTCGAAGAAGCGTCGATGGTAGCGCTCGCAACCAGCCCCAGGGCCACCATGAAGAAACACCACGGGCACGCCATCGCGCCGGCCGCATTCCTCGACATGGAGTTCATGAACTCCACCAACAGCAAATCTATGGGTGGTATAGGGTTCGGTATCCGGATACAGATCTTTCATCGGCTGGTTCTTCTTCAAACGGTTGAAGCCGGTAGCCTGATCGGAAGGCTGAGGCCGTCCGGCTTGCCTGGGTGAGGGCTGGGCTGTCTGGACATGATCAGCCTCACGGATCCCGATTCTCGTCGCAGACCGCGGTTGGGGAGTAAATCGCATTTCACAGTTTGTAGGATTTTTCCTACATGAAATGGAGAATCTCCTGACAGATTTGGGTCCCGCTCTGTGGCACCATTATATCCGTCGCCAAGCACCACAGGATTTCAAAGGGACTCAAGACTCGTCAGGGAACACGACACCGCCCAGGACCCCAGCCAACCAGCTTTGGCGATCTGCCCCTTCAGCTAAGGACGGCTGAAGGGGTTGTTCGTTTTTATCCCGCCCAACAACACTCCCTCACCCACTACTCCAAGCCCAGCGAGCCTCTCTGCGCCCGCTTGCGCTCGTGTTCCTTGAGATGGCGCTTGCGGATGCGGATGCTTTTGGGCGTCACCTCGACCAGTTCGTCATCCACGATCAACTCCAGTGCCCGCTCCAGGGTAAGCTGAATCGGGGGCGTCAGCAGAATGTTCTCGTCCGATCCGGCGGCGCGGATATTGGTCAACTGCTTGGCCTTGAGGGGATTCACGGTAAGATCGTTGTCCCGGGAATGGATACCCACCACTTGGCCTTCGTAGACCTCGTCCCCGGGTTTGATGAACATGCGGCCACGCTCCTGGAGGTTGAAAAGCGCATAGCCCAAAGCCTTGCCGGTACTGTTGGAGATCATGGCGCCGTTTTTGCGCGAGGTGATCCCGCCGGGTTGGGCCGGGCCGTAGCGATCGAACACATGGTAGATGAGCCCGGTCCCCGAGGTCAGGGTGAGAAAGTCGGTCTGAAAACCGATCAGACCCCGCGAGGGGATGAGATAGTCCAGCCGTACCCGGCCTCGGCCATCGGGCACCATATCCCGGAGTTCACCCCGGCGTTGTCCCAGGGCCTCCATGACCCCCCCCTGATAGGATTCTTCGATATCCACCGTCAGATGTTCCAGTGGTTCGCAGATCTCGCCCTCGATCTCGCGGAAGATCACCTCCGGGCGCCCCACCGCCACCTCGTAACCCTCGCGACGCATATTCTCCAGCAGGATGGAGAGATGCAGCTCACCACGACCGGAGACCTTGAACTTTTCCGGGTCCGGCCCTTCTTCGACGCGCAGGGCGACGTTATGGATGAGTTCCCGTTCGAGACGCTCCTTCAGGTGTCTGGAGGTCAGGTATTTGCCCTCCCGACCGGCGAAGGGTGAAGAATTGACCTGAAAGGTCATGCTCAAGGTCGGCTCGTCGACCGCGAGCGGGCGCATGGGGACGATCGCGTCGGGATCGCAGAGGGTATCCGAGACATTGAGCGTCTCGATCCCCGTGGTCACGGCGACGATATCCCCGGCGCTGGCTTCTTCCACCTCCACCCGCTCCAGTCCGAAAAAGCCGAGCACCTGACCGATGCGACCCCGCCGCTGCTCCCCATGACGCTTCACCAGCACCACCGGCATATTGCGACGCACCCGTCCGCGGGTGATGCGCCCGATGCCGATGGCGCCGACATAGCTGCTGTAGTCCAGGGATGAGATCTGCATCTGGAAGGGGCCGTCCAGATCCACGTCCGGCGGCGGACAATGGGCGACGATGGCCTCGAACAAGGGGGTCATGTCGCCTTCGCGGACCTCCGGCTGGTCGCCGGCATAGCCCTGGAGCGCCGAGGCGTAGATGATGGGAAAATCCAACTGGGAATCACTGGCGCCCAAACGATCGAACAGCTCGAAGGTCTGATCCACCACCCAGTCCGGCCTGGCCCCTTCGCGGTCGATCTTGTTGACCACGACTATGGGTTGCAGCCCATGGGAAAAGGCCTTCTGGGTGACGAACCTGGTCTGGGGCATGGGCCCATCGACGGCATCGACCAACAGCAACACCGAGTCCACCATGGACAACACCCGCTCCACCTCGCCGCCGAAGTCCGCATGGCCGGGGGTATCGACGATATTGATGCGATAGTCGCCCCAACGGATGGCGGTGTTCTTGGCCAGGATGGTGATCCCACGCTCCCGCTCCAGATCATTGGAATCCATCACCCGTTCCACGGGTCCAAAGCGATCGCCAAGGGTGCCCGATTGTTTGAGCAATTGGTCGACCAGGGTGGTTTTACCATGGTCGACATGGGCGATGATGGCGATATTGCGGATGTTGTCGGTCATGGACTCCAACTCGGGATCGGACAGAAGGGCGCGCATTATATGTCAACTCCCCGTCCCGCCGATGGTTTCCTGCTGTGCATAACTCGAAAAAAGCCCTTTCCGGGAAGCGATCGTGACCGCCTTGGGTTCGCGGAGTTATCCACATTTTCTGTGGATAACGTTGTGGGCAGATAGCGGAAAATTTGTGCCGAGAGCCGTTCCGACCGCCCTTCAAAGGCCTCAATCGCTGCCGATCAGCCACTATTTTCAATATTTATCAAAGTTATACGAAATAACACTCAGAGTCTTGGCTGGCGTGGCCGATGGTTGGCGACGACCCTGTTGCGAATGTATACAGCCGGAAACTCCCTGTCCTGGGTTAAATGAATCCGAGTAACAAGCTCGGAAATGGCCGAAATTGCCCACCGCGGCGGTGGATAAGTCTGTAGATAAGCCGCGGATGTTTGCCCGGAAAGGGCATCAACATTGACTTGCTGTGGAGCTGTCCAAAGATTGGCCGACAAGGTCGAAAGAGGCCGCCATAACCTCAGAATCCAACCCGGCGGAGGTCCGCGAGCCGCCGTGGCCTCAAAAGAGCCGCCCTGATTCGAGATCGGCTTTCGGCGATGGCCGGAAAAGAAACGCCAGCGGCGTAGACTGGGTTGACAACGTCAACCCCACATTCCAAACGGCCATGGCAAGGGGTGTTGGGTTGCCAAATACACAACTCAAGCTACTACGACTACGGCACTGGTGAATTCTTCACACTTCCACTGGTACTCCTGCCATGTTGTCGCCGATGGCCAGGGGTAGAGTATGTCTCACCGGCGGCGCGAACCGAGACGCCGCCGGAAACCAGATGATGAACACTACTTTTCCAGGAGACGAACCATGAAACTGCATACCACATTGACCGCCCTCGGCCTCTTCGCCCTTTCTTCAATCGCCTTCGCCGGCTCCGAGGTCAAGGACTCCACCATCACCAACCTGAGCAATGTCAATCAATCCGCCAACCTGGCGATCGGCAAGGGCGCCGAGGCCAACATGGGCACGGTGAAGATCCAGGACAGCAAGGTCGAGAAGAGCAAGATCACCAACCTGAGCAACGTCAACCAGTCCGCCAACCTGGCGATCGGCGAGAAGGCCGAGGCCAACATGGGCTCGGTGGTGATCAAGTAAGAAGTCGGAGAGGTCGGGCAGAAACGCCCTGTTGCCCGATTTGGCTCAGTGAAGCTTGCCGTCATTTAACGTGTTCTGATGAGCGAGTTACTTCAGCCAACTCGTCATACCGGCCAAGAAGCCGGTATCCAGAGACCAGGATTGGGCCATCGAAGGACCCTCCATGGCGCTGGATCCCGGTTTCCCGGACGCAATGACGGCACCTCTCTCTCGCCGGAATAACTTGTTAATCAGATCCTTATATGGGCAAGCCTGTGGCGGTCTGGCTTGGGGGCGCCAGTCTTACCGATTAAGAGCAGGCGGGACGCCCGCATTCCAGGGTTCGTAGGCTGGAACTAGGGCTGGGGTCCGCCGCGATAAACTTTGCCCAACCACAGTCTCCCCACTTCATTCGCTCATTGGCTCAGCCGTACAGAATTCGCCGCTGAGAGCAAGACCCCGGAAGACAGAGATATCCACACCAAGGTGTTCCGGGCCTCGACCGAAAGTGGCCAGTTTATGTTCTCATTACGAGAATAATAAGCAAAATAAATGATTTATTGTTCTCTTTAGAAGAACAAAAACCGGGTAAAACAGCCCTGGCCCGGGGTCTCGACAGGCGGACGAGCCTGCCGTGGTGGCTTTTCTGTCTCTCGCAGCCAACCCCGTATTCTTTCCACGCCCACCTTCGGGCGAGGCGATGGATAGAGTTCTCTTCACTCACCCCATCCGAGCCAATAGGAATTGACCTTCCCTCGGCGACCAGCGGCAACGAGGCCATGGATCGAAACAATCCTCTCTTCCACCAAAGGGCTCACCACCTATCGGTTTTGGCGGGAAAGGGTTCCTAAACCTCTTTCCCGTTGGAAAAGGATGGAGAAGGGGGATTTTCTGGCCTGAAGCCCTGCGGCCAGGATGGCTTCGTCAGAGATTTCGCCGCTATGAACCCCCCTCAATCCCCCCTTACCAAGGGGGGAAACAAACTGATAGGTGGAAAGCACCAAAGGGCCAGCCGCTTGTGCTACCTTTGCCTCCATTCCAACCCAGATCCGGGAGCCGAAAACCGTGGATTCCCTCAGCCTTTTCCTGATCCTGCCCGCGATGGCGATACTGGGCTTCTCGGCTTGGCCCTACCTCCGGGCCCGTCGCCTGCGAGGTCTTCAGGCTCCTCCCCTCGCCATGGAAGCGGCGTCGCCCCGGAACGCCCTCATCTATTTCTGGAGCCCGAACTGCGGCCTCTGCCGCGGCATGACTCCCATCATCCAGCGGCTCCAGGGCCAGTGGTCGGAGATCGTCATGGTCAATGTCATGGAGCGGATGGATCTGGCCAGGCGCTACCGCGTCATGGCGCTACCGACCCTGGTGCGGGTGCGGGACGGCCAGGTGGCCGACATCCGCCTCGGGGCACAGAGCGAGCGCAAGATCCTCGCCCTGCTCGACTGAGCGCTGGTGAACAAACCTGCTGGGCGTCCCGCTGACGGCGTTGCGCGATGCTCGCAAGCTCGCCGTACCTCTTTGTACTGTCTCGCTTTCTGCGCTCCGTGCGCCTTGTCATCAGGCCGCTCGCGACAGTTTTTCACCAGCTCTGAGCCCCCACCATGAGCGGCTGTGGCCTCTTCTCCGAACGTTTCGCCGGTGTCCAGCGGGTGTATGGCCGAGCCGGCTTGGAGGTCATCCGCGAGCTGCACCTCTGCGTGGTCGGCCTCGGCGGGGTGGGTTCCTGGGCGGTGGAGGCCCTGGCCCGTTCCGGGGTCGGTCGCCTCACCCTGATCGACCACGACCGCATCGAGTCCCACAACATCAACCGCCAGATCCAGGCCCTCGACAGCACCGCCGGTCGCTCCAAGGTCGAGGTCATGGCGGAACGCATCGGCCAGATCAATCCGGAATGCCGGGTGGAGGCGATCGACGACTTTCTCACCCTGCAAACCATCGACAACTATCTCGCCCCTCCCTACGATTACCTTATCGACGCCATCGACAGCATCAGCTTCAAGTCGGCGATGATCGCCCACTGCCGACGCCACAAGCGCCCCATCATCACCGCCGGTGGCGCCGGGGGTATGAGCGACCCCAGCCGCATCCTCGTCGCCGATCTGAGCCAGACCTATAACGACCCCCTGGCCTCCCGGGTACGGGCGCGGCTGCGACGGGACTACGGCTTTCCCCGGGAACCTGGGAAACGCTTCGGAGTGGAATGCGTGTTCTCGACCGAACCGCCGGTCTATCCCCAGGCCGACGGCGGCGTCGGCCACCGCAAGCCCGAACTCCACGGCGTCTCCCTGGATTGTCGCTTCGGCTATGGCTCGTTGAGCACGGTCACGGCGGTATTCGGTTTTATCGCCGCCGCCAGGGCCCTCAACAAAACCCTGGCGAAGCGACTGGGGAAGGAAGCGCGAAAAAACACGCCCGCGGTCATCGCCGAACCGGGATGAGTCCGCTCGCTCCGCGGCTATCCACAGAAACAGACTGTTTTTCTCATCCATTGCGATTGAGTAGCTCATGCCGAGCCGCTAGTATGGGGTCTCCAAGGAAGACCCAAAAAACCCGGCTCTGTCGTATTGTGACGAGACTCCAGCATGAGATCATCGCCCACAGCTCTCCCTGCCCGGCTCCCCGATTTCCTTTTCCGCGAGGGAGGTGTCGGTTTCCAACCTCCCGATCCAGGCGGGGCGAGCGGCCGCCTTCCGGGCAAAGGCCGAGGGTCACCGTCCGAGGCTGGGCGACTCCTCACCTAGGACCACCACAGGAATCCGGCGGAGGTACCATCACTTGGGTTCGCTGAGGGCAGAGGCCGCCGAACGGGAGCCATCCCGCTGGACCGCCTCCTGGCCGGTCGGTAGGGGACCGAGGGCCTGGCTCGGTCATCTCGGTTTTCTACTCGGCCCGTCTCTGCTCGCCGCCCTGCTGCTGGCTACCGGCCTGCTCTGGCGCTTCGATAATGTGTTGTATGACTGGCAGCTCGGTTTGGTGGAACGACCGGCGGCGGCGGACATCCTCATCATCGCCGTGGACGAACGCAGCCTGAGCGCCATCGGACGCTGGCCCTGGTCGCGACGGATCCACGCCGATCTCATCGATCTACTGACCAACGCCGGGACAGGGGCGATCGGGCTGGATGTGCTCTTTGCCGAACCGGTGCGGGAAGACCCGGAGGCCGACATGGTTCTGGCCCAGGCCATCCGCGCCAACGGCCAGGTGGTGTTGCCCGTGCTCAACGAACAGATGGACCGCGGCGGCCAACAGGTCGAGACCTTCTCGGTCCCCGCCATCACCGAGGCGGCCGCCCAGCTTGGCCATGTGGATGCGGAGATGGATGCCGACGGCAGCGTTCGCAGCCTCTTCCTCAAGGCCGGGATCGGGTCGCCGAGATGGTCCCACATGGCCCTGGCCATCCTCGAAATCGAGACCGGGCAGGAGCACGGCGATCTCCCCGGCGAACGGCGACCACGGACCCTGGACGCCGAGCCCTGGGTCTGGGTCAGGGACAACCGCATCCTCATCCCCTACGCCGGCCCTCCCGGACATTTCAAAACCCTGTCCTACATCGACGCCCTCAGTCATGAGTACCCCAATGATCTTTTCGCCGACAAGCTGGTACTGATCGGGGCGACCGCCGCCGGCCTCGGCGACACCCTGCCGACGCCCGTCTCCGCCCTCAACCGGCCGATGTCCGGGGTCGAGATCATCGCCAATGTGCTGGATAGTCTGCGCCAGGGGATCGTCCTGGAACCTCTGCCTCCCTCCTCGCGCTATGCCCTCGGCCTGGGGCTTTGCCTGGGTCTGATGTTGGTCCTGATGCAACTCCCGCAACGCTGGTTGCTGCTTGGCAACGCCTTCGCACTGGTATTGGTGTTCACCGGCAGCGGCCTGCTGCTGCATTGGTATCATCTCTGGTGGGCGCCGACAGCCACCCTTTTCAGCCTGCTCCTGGGACAGGGCCTCTGGGGCTGGAGTCGGCTGGGAGAGCTGACCCGTTCCCTGACCCGGGAACGGGCGCACAGCCAGGTGGTGTTACACAATATTCGGGATGCCGTGATCCGCACCGATGCCTGGGGGCAGATCGACTATCTCAATCCCGCCGCGGAGGCCCTGCTCGGCGTCAGCGGCGCCCGGGCCCAGGGCAGCCCACTGACGTCCTGGTGTCGCATCGAGGGTGACGAGACCGAGGATCCCGTCGCCCAGTGCCTGGGTTCGGGCCAGCCCGTCCCCCTGGTCGACCGGCCCTGCCGCCTGGCAACGAAAGCCCAACCGCAACATATCCGCGGTGTGGCGGCGCCGATCCGCTCATCCACCGGGGCGGTGATCGGTGCCCTGCTGGCCCTGGAAGAAAGCGAGGCCCGGCTGGAGGCGCGCGGCGGTATCGACCTCCACACCCTGTTGCCCAACCGGGATCTGTTCCGCACCCATCTGGAGGCGACGCTGATCAAGGCGGCCACCCAACGCCTGGATGTGGCCCTGGTCATCATCGACGTGGATCACCTGAAAAGTGTCAACTACAGTTGCGGGCGCCAGTGCGGCGATCGTCTGCTGGCCGAGGTCGCCAGGCGGCTGCGGGCCTGTACCTCGGAGCAGGCCTTTCTGGCCCGTATCGGTGGCGACGAGTTTGCCCTGATCATGGAGAACTGGGGAGACCCACCGCCACTGGAGGCCTTTCTCGCCGGCATCCGTCAGACGATCGACGAGCCGGTGGAGCTCAAGGAACATCGCGTCGTCCCCTCCATTACCGCTGGGGTCAGTATCTTTCCCAAGGATGCGACGGACGCCGACAGCCTCTTCCGCAATGCCGAGATCGCCATGTACGCCGCCAAGGACAAGACCCGCAAGCGGACGGTCTTCTGGACCCCATCCCTCGGCCATAAGGCGATCGAGCGTTTGTTGCGGCTCCAGGAGGTGCAGAACGCCATCAACCTCGAGCAGTTGGAGCCCTTCTTCCAACCCCAGGTGGAGCTGGACGGGGAACGCCTGGTCGGCTTCGAGGTGCTGGTACGCTGGCGTCATCCGGAGCGGGGCCTGCTGGGGGCCGCCGAGATCGTGCCCATCGCGGAACAGATGGGGCTCGCGGAGCCCCTGGCGGCCCAGATGCTGCGGCTCAGCTGTCGCCAGGCCAAGACTTGGCGAGAGGCGGGATTGCCGCCGATCCGTCTGGGGGTCAACATCTCGCCGCCGGTGTTCAGCAGCCTGGCCCTGGTTCGACTGGTGCGGGAGGCGCTCGATGAATTCGATATCGATCCTGCCCGGCTCGATCTCGAAATCACGGAAAGCGCGGTGATGGACGACTTCGACTCCAGCCTGGCGAATCTACGCCGGCTCAAGGGCATGGGTATCCACATCTCCCTGGACGACTTCGGCACCGGCCATTCCTCCCTCGCCACCCTGAAGCTGTTTCCCATCGACCAGCTCAAGCTCGACCGGGCCTTTGTCAAGGATCTGGGCCTCAGCCCGGAGGCCCAGGCCATCGCCATGGCGGTCATCGTCATGGCCCATAACCTCAATATCCAGGTGATCGCCGAAGGGGTCGAGACCAAGGCCCAGAAACAATTGCTCGAAACCCTCGACTGCGACGAGATCCAGGGGTACTACCTCAGCCGCCCCCTCCCGGCCATCGAGGCGACCCTCTGGTTGCAACGATCGCAACAGGCCGCCCCCCTCGCCGGCGGCTGACCGGCTTCAGCGCGGCGATCCCCCCTCGGGAGTCGCTCCAGGAAGGTTTTTCACCACCAGGCTCTTGGGGGGTTGGTCGAATTCGACTCGCTCCAGCATCCCCGGGGTCAGGTAGAGGGTACCCTGTTCATCGACCAGCATCGCCAATTCGATGCCCAGGTCACGGGCGGTCTCCAGCCACTCCCGGCTGCCGGCCACCACCAGGGCGGTGGCGGCCGCGTCCGCCAGGGCACCGTTGGCGGCGATGACCGAGGCCGAGGCGATCTCGGTGACGGGGCGGCCGGTGCGGGGGTCGATGATATGGGAATAGCGGATCCCCTCGAATTCGTTGTAGCGCTCATAGTTGCCCGAGGTGTGGACCGCTTCGCCGCTCTCCAGGGTGACCGCGCCGAGGATCCCCGCCCCCTGGGGATGACGGATGCCCACCCGCCAGGGCCGCTCGCCGTGGCGACCCAGGGCCGACAACCCGCCCCCCAGATTGATCAGGGCATGCGCGATCCCCAGCTCCCGCAACCTGGCCAACACCAGATCCCCGGCAAAACCCTTGGCCACGGCGCCGAAGTCCAGCTTGACCGAGGGATTACGGCTTCCCACCCGGTCCCCCTCGATGATCAGGTCTTCCATGCTGGGCCGTTTCGCCACCAAGTCGGCGACCACTCGGGGATCCGGCGGCGGCTTTGTCTTGTGGATATCGTCGCTATGAAAGCCCCAGAGCGCCACCAGTCGCCCGATCCCTGGGTCGAACAGGCCATGACTGCGTCGTTCCAGATCGAGAGAGACGCGGATCAGCGGTAACAACGAGGGCGTTACCCGGTAATCCTGTCCGGCGGCGATGGCCGCATTGAGTTCAGTCAGCGGCCCGGGCTCCCAGGGGTGCCAGTCCCGGTGCATGACCTGCAAATCCCGGGCGACCTGGTCCGCGGCGGCCTTGGCCCGCTCCGGCGGCGCCCCCCAGATACTCAGGTCCACCAGGGTCCCGAAGACAAAGATACGTTCCTGATAGAGCTGGGGCGGCGGTGGGGCACAGGCCGCCAGTCCGAGCAGCCATAACAGCAGCGGTCCGAAACGGTGTGCGGCACCCATGATCATAGGACTCCGGGGATAAGATCGGGGAAAGGCGGGAGTCTAACAAACCCCCGATCGGAGCGCCTCTCGGCGGCACCAAGCGGATTTTCGGCGGTGGTTGTTCCCGTCGCGCTTTCCCTTGACCCTCCGGAACCCGCCCACTATGCTGCTTGTCCAATCCTCGCAATCCTGGGGGTAAATACAGAACCGCCGGGGGCAAGGTTCGATCACGATTCCCACAACCAATACATCGAGGAAGATCAGGATGAAAAAAATGTTGCCGGCGCTGCTGCTGGTGCTTCCGGCCCAGGTTTTTGCTTTGGACTATCTGCAATTCGCCGTCGATGACACCTTGAAATGTTCCCATCCCACCGTGGACCGCAAAGATGCCAAGGCCGAGTTCGCCATGAATCCGACCAAGCAGGGGGACAAGGAGACCACCAGGGTACGGGTCTTCTACAAAGGTATGATCAAGCCCAACTCCATGCTGATCGAATACACGGTCATGGAGGCCTCGACCAAGCTGATGCAGGCCAAGATCCTCGAGGACAGCAGCGGCACGCCCGCCAAGTCTTGTAGTTACTTCAAAGGCTGGCAAGAGCTCAAGGACTGAGGCGGCCCCACGGCCCGACGCCCCCTCACCGGGGCGTCCTTTCCCGACGCGACGCCTCCAGGCGGAGTTTCTTACCCCTTGTCCATGTCGGCGCCGACCCGGAGCGCCGCGGACCAGATGCGGCGGCCAACCCCAAGACCCACGGCGGATCAGATCATGCGCCTGAAATCCTTGCAGGCCTTGATGGCGCGACATGGTTTCGAGTCCAACGACGATTACGAATACCAGATCCGCTGCCTGTTGCAGAATCCGGTCGACAAGCTCCGCTGCCTGAACGTCGAAGGCGGCTCCAACCGTCGCAAGACGGCCTTCGCCATGGCCTTGGCGGAGGCCCTGGCCTATCCCCACACCCTCTATCACGACTTCACCCAGCAGAAACCGCCGCTACGGGAGTCGATCCTGCCTCCCAGTCGCGACGAACACGGCCTGCAACCGACCCCGATCGACCCCCTGGACCAGATCCTCAGCGAGGCTTGCGCCTTCAGCGAGGCCGAAGGCACCCTGCTGGTGCTGGATCAGCTCCAGGCCGCCGACTTCCGGGAACATATCCGGCTGTACAAATTCCTCCAGACCGCCCGCTGGGTCACACCGGACCATGCCTATTTCGCCAATCCCGATCACCTGCTGGTGTTTCTGCTCTCGGATCAACCCCTGTACCACTCCTTGCAGAAATCCAGCTTTCGGGTCTGGGTCAACGATGTCTCCAACCGCCGGGTCGATTATCAGCCCCAGGACTTCGACCTTGGCGACGAGGCCCGTGGTCTGTTCGAGGCCCTGGCCGAACTCTTCGTTCTCCTCGGTCTGAGTCCGACCCGCACCGAATATTTCAAACTGCTCCATGACATCCACACCCTGGTGCGCAGCCGCGAAGATCTGCGAAACTCCATCTACGGCTGGACCGAAGGGGTGGACCGCCAGCTACTGTTCTCACCCCGACTCCTCCCCCAACTCGATCAGGTGATCGCCGCCCTCTTTGTCTATCTCCATGTGGACGTACTGGAACTGAAAACCCTCGACGGCGAAGCGACCACCCCCATTGATAGGCATCATCCCCGGGTATAGAAGTTTTCGCTAAAATATAAATATTGTTTCGGCCCGGAGGAGAGGTCCCATGTCCAGCATCACCAATGACCAGGAGTTTCGTGCCGCCCTCGATGCCCTCGACGAATCCGGGCGTCGCTTCATGGCCGGTTGCTTCGTGCGGAGCGTCCTCGATCTGTCGCGCGATACCCTGGTCCAACGGGCTGTCGAGGTCGCCCTCAACCCGGAGCGTTCCGACCCGGAGATCGAGCAGGCCTACCGGGCGGCCAAGGGCTATGCCGCCAAGACCTTCACCGCCTGCGGCAACGACACCGACTGGCTGGCCCAGGCCGATCACTTCGTCGCCATGGCGGCGGCCGCCGCTCTGCAACCTTCCGAGACCACGGCCAAAGGCAAGAACCTTGCCTGGCAAGCGGCCTTGGAGGCGCGCATGGCGAAGAATTGCCTCATGATCCACAGCGATCAGGCTGGCGACCACAACGAAGCCCAACAGCAATACCTGTTACTGGAGGATTACGCCGCCGTTTGAGTCGCCAAGGCCCGAGTGGGCTTGAAATTCCCGGTCCCCGCCGCATTGAGGATTGAAGAACCATTTACCAGCTTCACTCGACGGGGGTCGACCGGCATGACGCGACAAGACAGAATCCACTCCAGACTCCAAACCGAGCTGCGACCGCTGCATCTGGAGGTCATCAATGAAAGTTCCATGCATGCCGTCCCCCCGGGCTCGGAGACCCATTTCAAGCTGGTGGTGGTCAGCGACCAGTTCATCGACGAACGCCTGATCAATCGCCATCGCCGCATCAACGCCCTGCTCAGCGAAGAGCTGCACACCGGGCTCCATGCCCTCGCCCTGCACACCCTGACGCCGGAGGAATGGTTCGCCCAGGGCGGGCGGGTCCCGGATTCGCCCCTGTGCATGGGCGGCTCCAAGGCCGATTCTTCGGGCCAGGCCGGGTAAGGGCCGCTTCCAGAACGATTCCTGCTGGATCTGGCGAAAAATAAATAACGCCCAAACCTCATACCATTTCCTATTAGTTTATCCGCCTGAAAGCCATGGGGTAGGCTGGCGATGAGCGAAGCGAATCCCAGCTACTGAGAAGCTGGGTTTCAGCGCTTCGCGCCTCAACACCAGCCTACGAA
>WBZP01001680.1_pt1 | contig 26659 bp, 30 predicted proteins | sample 5204301 | NCBI WGS metagenome assembly WBZP01 (sample SAMN12412401, study PRJNA552823) | activated sludge metagenome | isolation source: activated sludge from nitrification reactor of wastewater treatment plant... | place: USA: Pennsylvania | collected 2017 | reverse complement strand
GCCGGAGACAGGAGTCGAACCCGCGACATCCTCATTACAAGTGAGGCGCTCTACCTACTGAGCTACACCGGCGTGCGCTCAAAAGAGCGCCTGGGCAATCTTAGAGGGTCACGCGGAGAGGTTCGACTCGGCCGCCTTCTCCCATCACTTACTCGTAATAGGCCTGGGTGCGGGCGTCCTGGTAATCGACTAGTTCGCGCGCTTCTTCGGGGGTAGCCCTCAATTCGTCAGGCAATGGGATTCGACACTCCCGCCCTTGACACATCTGATAGCGAGTCCAGACATCTTGGAGCTGTCGTCGTACGTCGGCGTAGGCCGGATCTTTGTAGAGGTTCTGCATTTCTAGAGGGTCGACCTTGAGGTCGTACATCTCCGCAGCACCGCTGCCGTACCTGAAATAGGCCCATCGGTTGACTCGGATTCCAGTAATGCTCAAACCACTAGGGAACGATGGCAGCCCAAGGGGCTCCTCCAGTGCCTCAACCAGACCCTCAGTCAGCACGACTCTATTCCAACCTGAGTCGTGGTTGATCGCGCTCTGAAGCGGCATCCCATCACACGAGCGGGGGATCTCTGCACCGGCCCACGTGCTGATCGTTGGTGCCAAATCAATCGTCATCGCCGGGTCGAAGCGCTCCCCAACTGGCACTCCCGGCCCAGCGATGAGGAGTGGGACTCGCAACGACGGCTCGTGGCTCAAGATTTTGCCGCCACGCTTGCGGTGCTCGCCCAGGAAGTAGCCGTTGTCCGAGGTGAAGACGAGGTACGTGTTATCGAGAGCACCGATGCTTTTAAGGTGCTCAATGGTCACGCCGATTTGCTTGTCGAGGGCATAGAGCGATTCGGCGCGCTGACGCGAGTTGGTTCTGACCGCCCGAAGCTCAGAAGGTGTGAGCTCAAGCTTTTGCATAAATCGAGGCTTGTCTTGGATATCGGTTTCAGTGGTTCCGTCGGCACGCACACCGAATCCGTGCTTGATCTGCTTATCAAACTTGCCCCTCACCCACTCGGGGCGAGCCGGGGTATCCATGGGTCTGACCTGGCCATCGGGCCGAACCACGTTGCGTGGGTCATCGGGTTCAATCGGCATCCCAAAGTGTGGTGCGACCGGTGTCCACCAAACGAACCAGGGCAACTTCTCGGCCTCAAACCCATCCACGACGGCACGGGTCCGGCGAGCCGTCATATCAGAGGAATACACACCTCGATTTCCGACGACATTGCCATTCACGTTCAAGGTCATCGACATGTAGTTGTAGGTGCCACCAGCAAGCGTTGAGCCCTTGGGGAAGGGGTACTCGACACCAGCCATCCACTGGTCCCAGCCAGGCGGCACATAGTTAAGAGAGGGCTCTTTGGTGCCAAAGACGTGTTGGTTGCCGTATCCGTTGAGGTACTTCCCAATCAACGCAGTGCGATAGCCCGCGTCCTGCAGTCTCGTAGCCAACGTGTCGGCATCGTTGAAGGCTTGGAAGCCGTACGGCGAGAAGTGGGATAGCACCCGGTGGTTATGGGAGTACTCCCCCGTCAAGAAGCTCGTGCGCGAGGGGCAACAGAGCGGATTGGGGGCGAACGAGTTTCGAAAGTTCAGCCCCCGGCGAGCAATAAACTTCTCTACATTCGGCATGAATCGCAGTTCGTCCGAGCGCATGTCATCGGTCTCGATGACTAGTACGTTCGGGGCATCATCGAGGGCGACCTTGGGCGGCTGCTGTGAGGCAGGTGGTGCCGAAGGCGCTGTGCTTGGCATGACCTGGAGGGTCGCGCCAATACCTAGTCCGATCGCGCAGGCAAGTGCCACTGCCCCCACACGCATGTACGACGCCCTCTCCAGATCCGGCTCCGGCGTAGCAGGGTACGCGGTGAGGCTGAGTCATCCCTAACCGGTGAGGGGCCAACTAGGCGTCGTACGCGAAGAATGAGGCGAAACCCACACAAGTGCCGCCAGATCCTCCTGGCTCGTGTGGGTTTCGCCGTTACTGGCCTTGAGTCAGCGGTGGATCCAGGGCCCAGCAAACACCGGCGATTCGGTTGAGTAGTCAGCGCCGTCGCGCCAGTCGCCACCCTCGACAGTGGCCCGCGTAAGCGCCAGCGTCTTGATCTGCGAAGGTCGAGCGAAGCACTCGGCCGAAATGATCATCGTGATGGTCCGGCGAGCCAGGTTGATGTGACCGTTAACTGCGGTGCAGTCGACACGTCGGACGATAGCTATGCGCCCATTGGGCAAGCTCAGTTCGCGCAGACCCCAGGTTGGTTCGAGACCGTCATAATTCATCGCGGCAACCAGCGCCCGGTTATTAGGTGCAAGTGCCGCCATCAAAACCTGAGACTTTCCAGCCATCTCCAGTTGCGCAAACGTCGCGCGCATCTTGATGGTCTGACCGTCATAGTTCGTCTTGAACTTGATGATGTCCATTTCGGAACTTGGCACCGGAGTACCAATCGTCCACATGTCACCGACCGGGTCAATCGTTGTCTGGCGGTCGGCGAATGCGACGCCGGGTGTCGCCAACGCCATCACCGAGGCTAGGACAACTATTGCTTTGATTTTTATGCGGGCAAACTCCTCGTGCTAACCCCCATGTTCACCGCCCACCCCTGAACGTAAGTCGATGCTAAGCGCGAAACTGACGCAGCGCCATATCCCAAGGGAGAACTTTGGTTAATTCTGGAATTTCAGACCAAACGCCCAATCCGACCTGGGGATGCCGTCCGCCAACGGGCGACATCCCGCAGGTTCTATCGCTTGATCCAGGGGCCGGTGAATTGCGGTGCGTCGTAGGAGAAGTCCACCGAATCCGACACATCCCCACCCTCAACTGATGCCCGCGTCAAAGCGGCAGCCTTGATTTTTCTGGGGGTTCCAAGGCATTGCGAGGGCATCCACATCGTCACCGTCTTGTTGGTCTCATTGACTGCGAAATCCACATCGCCGCAGTCAAGTCGGTCACCGGCTGCAATGCGACCATCAGGGAGGTAAGCCTCACTCATCCACGTCGTTTGCACGTAGCCATCGAACATGACGTAGGCCACTACCGCACGCCCGTCTGGAGCCAACGCAAGCACCATGACCCGGTACGGTTCGTTGGCATTGAGCTCGGCAACCTGAACGCGCATCTTGATGCGCGTTGAGGTGTAGGAGGTCCTGAACTCGGTGATGTCCATGGATGCTGTCGGCACCGGGGAGCCCACCGAGGACATGTCGCCCAGGGGGTCACTTGTGGTGTGAGTGTTTGCGAACGCGGCGCCGGGAGTCATGAGTGCGATCGCGGCTGCAAGGACGAGAGTGGATTTGAACTTCATGCGGGCTCCTCGGGTAATCCCCGATGATCACCGCCCACCCCTGAACTACTTGGGATGCTAGGTGGAAAACTGACACACCGCCATGTTCCGTGGAAATAACTTTAGGTAATTCTGGAGGCCCAACCATTCGGCTTGCGCCTATCTAGCCGAGGAGGTCCTTGGCGATCACCAATCGCTGGATCTGATTAGTGCCCTCGAAGATCTGAGTCACTTTGGCGTCACGGAAGAGTCGCTCGGCGGCGTACTCGCTTGTGTAGCCATAGCCACCCAAGACCTGGACTGCATCGGTTGCGACCCGCATGGCCGCGTCGGTAGCAACAAGTTTGGCGACGCTGGCCTGCCTGGAGAAAGGCACGCTGGCGTCCTTGAGACGAGCTGCATGCAGGTACGTCGCCCGCGCACTCTCGGTGGCTGCGCACATGTCAGCGAGCATGAACCCGAGTCCCTGAAACTGCCCGATTGGCTTGCCAAACTGCGCGCGCTCTTGAGCCCACTTCGTGGCGATGCTCAGTGCCTCCTGTGCAATACCCGTTGCAACTGCGGCGATGCCCAAACGCCCCCGATCCAGTGCACCCAAGGCGATCCGCATGCCCGCACCTTCCTCGCCAATGCGACTGCTTGCAGGTACGCGGACGTTGTCGAAGATGACCTGAGTCGTTACATCACTGTGCAGGCCCATCTTCTGCTCGGGCGCGCCAAAGGCAAGGCCCTCGGTTTCCGCCGGCACAAAAAACGCGCTCAAACCGCTGCGATCAGAACTGGTCCGAGCGAACAGCACGTAGTAGTCCGCGTGCGACCCGTTGCTGATCCACTGCTTCACGCCCTTGATGAGGTAGCTGTCCCCCTCACGGGTCGCCATCGTACTGATCGCACTCACATCCGACCCTGCTTGGGGCTCGCTCAAGCAGTAGGCACCCAGCCACTGACCGCTCAACATATGCGGAAGCCACCGGCGCTTTTGGTCCTCCGAGCCTTGGTCATTGAGTACGACGCACGTCAAGGCGTGCACTGCCATCCCCACCCCGACACTCGCCCAAGCAGCGCCCACCTCTTCGATCACCTGAAGGTAAGACTCATAGGGCTGATCTGCGCCGCCGTACTCCTCGGGGAAGGGGAGCCCCATCAGGCCCGCCTCGCCTAAGAGGCGATAAACCTGGCCTGGGAATTCATGGGCAGCCTCGGCCTTGTCGACCGCTGGCCTCAACTCCTTGTCGGCAATTTCGCGCACCAGCTCCAAAAGAGCGGCTTGGTCTTCGTTGGCTGCGAGCCGACCTACGAGCATGGCTTCCACTGACCCTTCCAAGGGGCGAAGTTTCACCGGGTACCCGGTGAAACTGACGCTTCCCATGTGAAGTTTCACATGGGAAGCGTCAGTTTTGCATGGGAAGTGGATCCCACTGGTCGTTCAACCCCTTATTCCGAGGGGCAACAGGCCGATCCCGCTGCGAGAAGGGTGAACGGGCTCACGACACCCGGATGTTTGACGCTTTGCGGGGGAGATCTCCCCCGCAAAGTGTCAAAGTCACAGGTTTACTTGTGACTTTTGCAGTGGTGGAACGCACTCAGCGAGCGTGCCGCTTGGGAACCCACGGCCCAGTGAAGGAGCCCTCGTAGTTAACGTCGTCGTACAACTCTCCACCCGCGGCGAACAATGCGGTTGTGGCGGCTGCGGTCTTGATTGCGCTGGCACCGCCCACGCACCCAGCAGGAACTTTGAAGGTCATGAGTTTGGCCGATTGCTTCACCGATGCCGAGAAACCTGAGCACCCGATGCGCGAAAGCTGACGTAGCGAGGATCCGTTAAGGACTCCGAACTCACTGCTGGTTTGGTCAAACTTGCCCGAGATCGATACCACGTAGCCGTTCGTGCCAATCACCAACACCTCAACCCGGTTCACGTCATCGATGTCCATCGCCGCGACCTTGATTCGCACAGTGATGCCGGTGCGCTTATAGGTGGTGGTGAATTTGGTGATGTCCATTTCGTGCGAACCCACCGGCGGGGAATCTGTAGCGGTCTGGTCGCCCAGGGGGTCGAACGTGTTGTTGGTCTTGGCAAATGCTGCACCTGGGGTGATCAACGCGATCACCGCGGCGACACCGATGGCTGCCCTAAATTTCATGCGCCCTGCTCCTATGTGAGGGAGCCCCCGATTGAGCTCCCCACTACCTTCTGCGATCCCCCGCAATGGTGACAAGGGACGAAAAGGACAACTTTTGAGCAGCAGTTAGTGGCGGGCTTGGTCGACGGCGTACAACACAATCGAGGCCGCAACGCCCGCATTGAGCGACTCGAGCCCCGAGGCCATCGGGATGCTGAGCAGTTGGTCGCACGTCTGCGCAACGAGCCGCGAAAGGCCTTTGCCTTCAGAGCCCACCACGATCACCAGAGGCCCCGAACCGAGCTCGAAGTCTGGCAGCGAGACGTCGCCATCAGCTGCCAGCCCGACGACCATGCACCCGGCTTCTTGATACGCCTTCAGTTGGCGCACCAAGTTAACGGCTTGCGCCACGGGCACACGCGACGCCGCGCCTGCTGAGGTTTTCCAGGCGGCAGCAGTCATGCCCGCCGCTCGACGCTCAGGAATCAAAACCCCATGCGCACCAAACCCGGATGCAGAACGCACCACCGCACCCAAGTTGCGGGGATCGGTCACCGAGTCGAGCGCCACGATGAGCGCAGACTCTCCACGAGCGGCCGCGGTTTCGAGCAGTTCGTCTGGGTGGGCATATTCGTACGCCGGCACTCGAGCAGCAAGGCCCTGGTGCACCGCGCCACCGGTGAGTTTGTCGAGTTCACCTCGAGGCACTTCGAGCATGCCGACGCCCAACTCGGAGGTCAGTTGGAACACCTCACGCAGGCGTCCGTCGCGCTCGGCGTTCTCGGCGACATACACAGCTGTGACGGGCATCCGCGCGCGTAGTACCTCGACCACGGAGTTGCGACCTGCGACCCATTCGGCTGCCCCGCCGCCACGCTTCTTCGGGCGAGACGACGCGACGCGGTCAGCCTTCTGACGCATCTTGTAAGCCTTGTGCCCCTCACGTTCAAAGGCCTTGGGCGTAGGCCCCTTGCCCTCAAGCGCCCGGCGCACTCGGCCGCCCGAACCAGCTGTCGGGTTACCTTTGCCGGTCTTCTTAATCGCGCCTCTGCGCGCGGAATTGCCTGCCATCTAACTCAAACTCCACTTCGGGCCTTCGGGGGTGTCTTCAACCTCAACACCCGCAGCTTTGAGGGCGTCGCGTACGCCGTCGGCGGCCGCCCAATCCTTTGCTGCACGTGCGGCGGCACGTTGTTCCAACAACGTCGAGACCAGCGCGTCAAGTGCGCCGTGCAGGCCGCTCTCTGATGCGGTTCCCCAGGCGGGATCGGCCGGGTCGAGACCCAACACCGACAGCATTGCCACAACTGAACCGGCTTCGGCTACAGCCGAATCTCCGGCGGCCAGTGCCTTGTTGCCAGCCCGCACAGTGTCATGCAGCACGGCCAGCGCAGCCGGGGTGCCCAGGTCGTCGTTCATCGCGGCAACGAAACCTGCTGGCAGTTCGCCAGTGGCACGACTGGCGCGTTCGAGGAACCCCTCAATGCGTCGGTACGACGCCGCCGCCTCATCTAGTGCCTCAAAGGAAAACTCCACCATCGAGCGGTAGTGCGCCGCGACCATGTAGTAGCGAAGTTCGACTGGGCGGACCCGCTTGATGACTTCGCCGACCACCAATGAGTTGCCCAACGACTTGCTCATCTTTTCGCCAGCCGTGGTGATCCAGGCGTTGTGCATCCAGGTTTGGGCGAACCCACGCCCGCTGGCACGCGACTGCGCTTGCTCGTTCTCGTGGTGAGGGAACCTAAGGTCCACGCCGCCACCGTGAATGTCGAAGTCCGCACCCAGGTATTTGCCCGCCATCGCCGAGCACTCGATGTGCCAGCCAGGCCGACCACGACCCCAAGGAGCGGGCCACGAAGCAGTGACGGGCTCGCTTTCCTTGTGGCCTTTCCACAGCGCAAAGTCACGTGGGTCGTGTTTGCCGCGAGGGTCAGCATCAGCTGCGGCTTCCATGTCGTCGACCCTTTGGCCGCTGAGTTCGCCATAGGCGGGCCACGACTGAACGTCGAAGTACACGTCACCCGACGCATCGGGAGCTACATACGCATGGCCGGCATCAATTAGTTCGGCGATTAACTCAACCATCTCCGGAATGTGCCCGGTGGCCAGCGGCTCATAGGTTGGCGGCAACACGTTGAGGGAGGTGTAGGCCTGGTCGAGGGCTCGCGACATGTCGTAAGCCAGGTTGTACCAAGGGCGGCCCTGCTCGGCCGACTTGGTCAAGATCTTGTCGTCAATGTCGGTGATGTTGCGGATGAAATCGACGGCAAGCCCCGAAGCGGAGAGCCAGCGACGCAAGACATCGAAGTTGACTGCAGAGCGCACATGGCCGACGTGCGGCTCGCTTTGGACTGTGAGGCCACAGACGTAAATGCTCGCGCGACCGGGGATCAGCGGCACGAAGTCGCGGACCTGGCGGGTAAGGGAGTCATAGAGTCTGAGTGCGGACACCACAGGATTCTATCGGCGATCACGCCCGGGCCTTGCATCGTCGCCCACCGCATGCGCACCTGCTTAAGCGTCATACGATCTGCTGCATGCCTGCACCCACCTTTCATCGGTACGTCGCCCTCGGCGATTCATTCACCGAAGGCGTGGGTGATCCCGATCCCGATCGCCCCAACGGGTTGCGTGGTTGGGCCGATCGAGTCGCTGAGGTCCTCAACGCGCAGACGCCCGACTTCGGCTACGCCAACTTGGCGATTCGAGGTCGCAAGATGGCCAGCATCCTCGATGAACAACTCGCGCCGGCGATCGCTTTGCGGCCCGACTTGGTGTCTATCTATTCGGGCGCCAACGACTTGCTCCGACCCAAAGTGGATATCGACGCATTGGTCGCGTCGTACACCGAAGGCATCAAGGCGCTAAGCGCAACTGGAGCCACCATCGTGCTCTTCACCGCCTACGACCCCGGCATCTCCTTGATTTTCAAACCAGTGCGTGGGCGGATGGCAATCTACAACGAAGGCGTGCGCGAGATCGCCGACGAGACCGGGGCGCTGATCGTGGACATGTGGCGGATGCGCGACGTGCCGCCCTACGCCATCTGGGACGACGACCGGATGCATCTCAACGCCGGCGGTCACCAACACATCGCTCGTGCGGTCTTGGACCGGCTCGGCATCGAGCACCAGTTGCCGGTGCCACCTGTGCCCCCTCCACCGCAACGCACCGCCGCCGAGGCTCGACAAGAACACTTCCAGTGGGCCAAGGAACACGCCGCACCATGGGTTCACCGTCGGCTCACTGGCCGCTCATCTGGTGACAACGTGCAGCCGAAGCGACCCACGTTGGGGCCAATCTCAAGCTAGACCGAGTAGCCGCCGTCGACATCGAGCTTTTGTCCAGTGATGAACCCGGCACGCCTCGAGGCCAAGAAGCAGACGGCCTCGGCGATGTCGTGCGCCGTACCAAACGTGCGCAGCGCGATGTTGCCCCTGGCCACTTCGAGGGCGCGCTCATCGAGTTCTCCGGAGCTGATCAAGCGTTCGGCCATGCCATCGGTCAGCATGCCTGGGCCAACGCAATTGGCGCGCACGCCGTACCTGCCTTCTTCTGCCGCCACAGCCTTAATGAACTGCTCGACGGCGCCCTTGGGGATCGATGAGAGCGCGTCGCGGACCGGGTAGCGAGAGGTTGCCGCGGTCGTCACCGCCACAATGGACCCGGCCGAGCCTCGCAGGTGCGGCAACGCTGGCAAGACCACGTTGGCAAAGCCCATGACATCGGCGTTGAGCTGGTCCAGGAGGTACCCGGGGGCAACTGCCGAGAGGTGAGTCATCGGCACGTGCGGTCCTGCAGCGTGTACGACGGTGTGAATGCCACCGAAGTAGTCGGCAACGGCATCGACCACACCAGCGGCCTCAACCATGTCTTCAACGTCGAGTGGCCATGTCTTGGCCCGCACGCCACGCTCGTGCGCCTGCGCCACCAGCGCATCCACGGAGTCGGCATTAGTGCGCCAGGTAAGTGCCACATCACAGCCTCGCTCGATAAGCATCTGGGCAACCACACGCCCAATCCCGCCGCTTGCACCCACGACCAGGGCCGCACCATCGAGTCCGGAAAAGTCATCCATAAGACGTCATGATGCCCAATGGCTCACGAGGCGGTGAACTCCACCTTGTGCCAACCAGTGGCACCATCAGGCACCACGTCTCGAACCACAGCGGTTTGGGTGGCACCTGATTTGTCACGGGCCCGCACCAGCACCACATGATCTCCGGCATCGAGCGTCGCGGCGATGCTCCACTGCACCCACGTATCAATACCTTCAACGTTTCCTAGGATGGCTTGCTCCCAGGCTCCCCCATCCAGTTGCACCTCAACCGCCTCGATGCCCACTCCTGGCGACCAGGCAACCCCGCCAAATCGAGTGGGGCCAATCCCGACGGTTGCTCCGTCGGCAGGTACGTCGATGCGCGACGTGAGCTTCATGGGAGCCTTTTCGGCCCAACCGCGTTCGGTCCAGTAGGCAGAAAAGTCCTCGAACTTAGTGACCTCTAGATCCACCAGCCACTTGGTGGCCGACACAAACCCGTAGAGCCCAGGCACCACCATGCGCACGGGGAAGCCATGCTCCACTGGTAGCGGGACGCCGTTCATGGCAACTACTAACAGGGCATCTGGTTCGTCGAGCAGCGCTTGGAGTGGGGTGCCGCATGTCCAGCCATCCACCGAGGTCTGCTTCACGGCATCGGCGCCTGGTTGGACTCCCGCCTCAGCCAAGATCTCGCGCACCGGCACGCCCGACCAATAGGCGTTGCCCACTAATGGACCGCCCACTTCGTTTGAGACGCAACTGATCGTGATCCAGCGACCCTGAAGTCCTCTGTTGATCAGGTCTTCGTACGTCAACGTGATCTCTCGATCGACCAGACCGTGCACCCGCAAGCGCCACGTGTTGGGGGCGACGTACGGCGGAGAAAGCGCGGTGTCGATTCGATAAAACGACTCATTGGGGGTGCGCCACTTCGCCATACCCTTGAGGCCAAGATTTGCCCCTTGAGGCTCCACGCCCGCATCAACTGGAAGTCGCAATAGCCCTCGGGCCGACTCCAACTTTCGCCGGGTGCTGCCTTTCCACCACCCGCCGACACCGGCGGCTGTCCCGACTACGCCGATAAAGGCGGCCCGCTTGAGAAACGTGCGTCTGCTCGTGGGCTCTTGGGTGGCGTCTACTGAGGGGACACTTCCCCCGAGCAGCATCCTGTGTCCCACGATCCAGGTGATCGAGCCAATGGCGATGGGAAGAAGCTTCACAACCGAAGTCAGCGGCACTTGCGCGAGCAGACCCACGAGGGCGAGCAGGCCGAACACGGCGTACCCCAAACGTCGGCTGCGCAGACTCGTGATCCCAGCTAGCGCGCCGACCGACGCTAAGCCCGCAACTGTGCCTGCCACCAACAGCGGCTTGTCCCAGTGGCCGACGAGATGAATCAATGTGAGTGCCAAGGGCCCCGGCACTTGGTCGCGGACCATCTCGCTGACGGCGCGGGTGGGACCCACTGTGCCCAGGGCAGCAGCGCACCCTTCGGCCACTGCCGCACCGCTAAGGGCGACCAACGAGCCGCCGAGCGCCGCTCTTCCCCGCTGTGACATGTCGTTAATAGTCGCATCTGAGTTAGCCTCGCGGGGTGGTTTTCTCCAGGTTTGGCATCGCCATTGCTCTCAGTGCGCTGACGCTAAACCTCGCGCCGACCCCGCTTGAGGCGGCCACGCAACCTTTGAGTGGGATCGTCATCGCCATCGATCCGGGCCACCAACTGGGCAATCACAACTTCCCCAGCAAGATCAATCGCCTAGTCAATGCGGGTGGGTTCAAGAAGGCCTGCAATAGCACCGGTACTGCAACCAACAGTGGTTTCCCAGAGGCAACCTTTACCTTCTTGACCGCTCGCAGAGTAGCTCGGCGGCTCCGTGATTTAGGGGCAGTGGTTTACCTCACCCGCACAGCCAACTCGCAATCACTGTGGGGTCCATGCATCGATGCGCGCGGGTTGTTCGGCGCCAAGGTCGGCGCCGACCTCACGTTGAGCATTCATGGCGATGGATCAACCAGCGGAGGACGCGGGTTTCACATCATCGCCCCCACCCTGGTCAAGGGATATACGGGCGACATCGTCACGCCATCAGCACGTTTGGCACGGGCTGTGCGCTCAGCCCTGCTCACTGCTGGATACACCCCAGCCACCTACACAGCCGGCGGCGATGGTCTGGACTTCCGAGGAGATCTCGGCACCCTCAATCGATCTGATGTACCCGTGGTGATGGCCGAATTGGGCAACATGCGCTCGGCTCGCGATGCTGCGTGGATGAGCACGCCAGAGGGCCGCGACCGCATGGCTGCATCACTAGTGCGAGGCCTGCGGGCCTTCCTACGGCGCTAAGGTCGGAGCTGTGCGTGTAGGTATCGGCACTGATGTGCATCGTCTCGTCGCTGGCCGACCCATGCACCTGGCCGGGCTGCACTGGCCCGATGAACCTCAGGGACTAGAAGGCCACTCAGACGCCGACGTGGCCTGCCACGCAGCGTGCGATGCCTTGCTCTCAGCCGCCGGTCTTGGCGACCTGGGCTCAAACTTCGGCGTCGCCGAGCCCGAGTGGGCCGGCGCGGCCGGGCTCGCGCTGCTCGCCGAGACAGTACGTCGTGTGCACGCCGCAGGATTCACCATCGGGAACGTCGCGATCCAAGTGATCGGCAACCGCCCACGGCTGGGCCCCGGGAGGGCAGAAGCCACCGAGTTGCTCAGCGCCTGCGTTGGCGCACCCGTCTCATTGTCGGCCACCACGACCGACGGACTCGGGCTCACGGGCCGTGGCGAGGGTGTTGCGGCCATCGCCACCGCGCTTGTTTCGCCTGCTGTTTAGCGCGGCTTTCGCCGCTGACAGTTTCACCGGGTACCCGGTGAAACTTGCGCTTCCCACGTGAAGTTTCACGTGGGAAGCGCAAGTTTTCCATGGGAAGTACCACTCCAGACCGCTCCTCGACCTTGCACTTCGTGACTCACCTCACCTACTATCGGAACATCGGTGCAGACCTTACGCACAAATGTGCAGATAGAGACCATTGGCATATGACTGACTCACCCTTCGCTTCAGCCGAATCCGCCAAGCACGCCTTGCGCACCATGTGGAAAACACGGCGCTTTGAAGAGGCCGTCGATGATCTGTTTGCTCGCGGCTTGATGCACGGCACGATGCACCTGTCCATTGGACAAGAAGCCTCAGCAACCGGGGCCTGCATGGCATTGCGAGATGACGACGCGATCACCTCCACACACCGAGGTCATGGGCACTGCATCGGCAAAGGTGCCGACCTCGTGCGGATGATGGCGGAGTTGCTGGCTAAGGAGACCGGCTACTGCCGCGGCCGAGGCGGCTCGATGCATATTGCCGACGTTGAGACCGGCAACCTCGGCGCCAACGGCATCGTTGCCGGAGGCATCCCGATCGCGGCTGGCGCTGCACTGGCATTCCAACTACGCGGCGAAGACCGTGTCGTCGCGTGCTTCTTCGGCGACGGCGCCACCAACGAAGGCGCGTTCCATGAGGCCGCCAACCTGGCCGCCATCTGGAAACTGCCGGTGATCTTCATTTGTGAAAACAACAAGTACGGCATGTCCTTCTCCACTGAGAAAGCCCTCGCGATCGAGCACATTGCCCAACGAGCCGCCGGATATGGGTTCCCAGGGGTAACTGTCGATGGCAACGCGGTTGGAGAGGTGTACGACGCGGTGGCCGACGCAGTTGCACGAGCCCGTCGCGGCGAAGGACCGACCCTGGTTGAAGCAGTGACCTATCGCTGGAAGGGCCACAGCAAGTCCGACAAGAACCTTTACCGCAGCAAAGACGAGATCGCTCAATGGCGCAGCAAGGACCCCATCGGGCGGTTCGAACACGACGTCGAGCAACGCGGGCTACTCACCGCAGACGAGATCGCGCAAGTGCGCTCTGAAGCACTAGAGGCAGTACGAAGCGCCGTACTCGAAGCCAATTCAGCTCCCGACGCAGACCCGGCGGACCTGCTCGACGCAGTGTTCGCGAAGGCATGAGGAGTGACGTCATGACGCAGCGCACCATCACCTACGCAGAGGCCGTCCGCGAAGCAATCGGTCAGGCCATGGAGGCCGACGACCGCGTGTTCATGCTCGGCGAAGACATTGGCGTGTACGGCGGCGCTTTCGGTGTCAGCGGGGACCTCTACCACCGCTTCGGTCCCGAGCGGATCAGGGATACGCCTATCTCTGAGCTTGGCATCGTCGGTGCAGCAGTCGGAGCAGCACTGGCGGGTATGCGCCCCATCGTCGAGATTCAGTTCTCTGATTTCACCAATCAGGCGATGGATCAGATCGTGAACCAGGCAGCCAAGATTCACTTCATGCTCGGCGGCGCAGCCAACGTGCCGATGGTCCTTCGAGCCCCCCTTGGCTCGGGCACTGGTGCGGCAGCCCAGCACTCCCAGAGCCTGGAGGCTTGGTTTGCCCACGTGCCTGGTCTCAAAGTCGTCATGCCCGCCACTGCCGAGGACGCCAAGGGCCTCCTGTTGGCTGCGATCGATGACCCCAACCCCGTCATCGTCTTGGAGCACAAGCTGCTCTACCGCACCTCAGGACCCGTCTCTGAGGAGGCGTTCCGCACTCCATTGGGGGTCAGTGCAGTACGCCGCGAAGGAGCCGACCTCACCATCGTCGCAACCGGAGTCATGGTTTCGCGTGCCCTGGAGGCAGCCGAAACCCTGACCCAACAAGGCATCGACGTGTCGGTAATCGATCCGCGCACGCTGACCCCACTCGACATGAATCCGATCCTCGACGACGTCTCGCGCACGGGTCGGGCCCTACTCGTGCAAGAGGCTCCAGGGCACGTTGGTTTCACCGCTGAACTTGCGGCGCGGATCGCGGAATCCCCCACGCTCTATCGCCTGCTCGCCCCAATCCGCCGCGTGAGCGGCCTGGATATTCCGATCCCCTATGCGCCTCAACTCGAGCGGTCAGCGGTGCCGCAGGTCGAGGGCATCGTTCATGCGGCAGAACAACTAGTGAAGGAGAGCTTTTGATGGCTCGCCTGGCAATTCGGATGCCCAAAATGTCCATGACGATGACCGAGGGCGAGATGGGTCCGTGGCTCGTTGAGGAGGGTGCCCACATCGAGTCAGGCGACGTCGTATGCGAAGTGATGACCGACAAGGTCGACATGGAGGTCGAGAGCACCGTTTCGGGGGTGCTGGTTGAAATCGTCGCCCGCGAAGGGATGGTTGCCGTTGGGGAGCCCATCGCCTGGGTTGAAGGCGAGGACGAAGGCGGCGGGTTCGGAGACTTGCTGGCCGGCGCCGCTGGTTCTGATGCGAGCCCTGAGCCTGATTCAACCCCTGAATCCGCCCCCATCCAGCACAGTGAAGTTGCGCCCCTAACTCCCATCGAGGCCACCGCCAGCACCTCGATCACCCCGGCGGTTCCGCGCGCCCGTGCGTTGGCCGCCAAGCACAACCTCCCTCTAGACGCTGTGAACGGCACTGGGCCGGATGGGCGGGTACTCATGGGTGACGTGGAGTCGCTCCTGGCGCCAACCCTCAGCCCCGTACCGGTACCTGAACCCCCCATCGCACCTGGGTCGGCCGCAGCAAAGCCGGACCGCCGCGCTGCCATCCGCAAGATCGTGGCCCGCACTTTGGAGCCGGCCGCACTGATCCCTCAGTTCACCGTCTGGCGCGAACTTCACCTCGATCAGGCCAACACCACGCGGGCTAGGCGATCCTGGACCGGGGTGATCTTGCGGGCCTACTCAGCAGCTCTCAAGGAGGTGCCTGAGCTTCTCACTCGCTGGACCGACGACGGCCCAGTGCCGTGTGGACCGCCGGCGATCGCGTTGGCCGTCGCGACCGACCGGGGATTGTTGGTGCCAGTCTTTGTTGAGCCCGACGCAACCGACCCCGACACCTTCGATGCCGAGCTTCGCGACGTTGTCGCAGCGGCCCAAAAAGGCAAGGTGGGACCTGCCTACCTCGGCATTGCCAATGCGTCCTTGTCCAACATGGGCGGCCTCGGTGTCGACCGATTCCAGGCGCTGATCACACCCCCTCAAGCCAGCATCTTGGCTCTTGGCTCGATTAGTCAGCGGCCGGTCGCTGTGCCGGGCGGAGTCGGCCTGGCGCTCACCGTGCACGCCGGCCTGACTGTCGACCACCGCGCCGGTGACGGCGTCCATGCTGCCCAGCTTCTCGAGTCCTTGAAAAAGGCCCTCACTCCACCACTGAATCCCTTGACGTGACCCCCGTCACATCTCTAACCTACTGAACAAACGTGCAAACCATATTCACGGAGGTGACAATGCCCGCGCCACGCGACCCAAATCTGCTGTTGGCCGCTGCGCGCGCCTACTACCTCGAGGGCAAGTCGCAAGCAGAGATCGCGGTTTCGCTGGAGACCAGTCGCTCGAATGTTTCGCGGATGCTCACCGAGGCACAGCGACAAGGCATCGTCGAGATCAAGATTCACGATCCCTCCGGTCGCGTGCGCGAACTCGAGCTGGCCCTCCGCAAGAAGTTCGGGCTCAAAGATGTCCTGGTCGCTGCAAGCCGGGGCGGAAGCGCCAACCGCCTTGCTGCTCAGGTCGGCGTCCTTGGCGCACAACTACTCACCGAACTCCTACCGCAAGCCGACACGATCGCGATGTCGTGGGGACACTCCTTGCAGCACGTGGTTTATGGCATCGAAACGATCGACACCACCAACACCGAAGTTGTTCAACTGGTCGGTGGCATGGCTGCGATCAGCAATGAGATCAGTGGTCACGAGCTCGTGCGCGAATTGGCATCTCGAGTCGGTGCGGCCTACCGATTCATGCACGCCCCTGCCACCTTCTCCTCCAAGCAAGCACGCGACACCATGGCGGGAGAACCCTCCGTCGTTGAGTCGCTCGCAGCGGCCAGGGCAGCCGACCTCGCGTTTGTCGGCATCGGGTCTCCGGCCCACGGATCCTCAGCGGCACTACTGGCCTCCATGGACCTCTCCCCCGAGGAAGAGAAGGAGTTCTGGGCGGCAGTCCCTACAGGCGACGTGGCCGCGAGGTACTTCAACAGTTCGGGCCAGGCCATCCACGGAGCGGTCGAAGACCATGTGCTCGCCATTTCGCTTGCCGATCTGATCGCCATCCCCAACGTGGTTGGTGTTGCTACTGGTCGCGCCAAGGCCAACGCGCTCCTCGGCGCGATGCGCGGCCAGATCATTGACTCACTCGTGTGCGACGAAAGCCTCGCGCGCGCCGTACTCACTAATTCGGAGGCCGACTCATGACCACACCCATGATGTTGCTCGCAGCAGTTATTGGTGGCTGGATCATCCAGGCCTACCTGACCTACCAACAGGCGATGGCGTTTAACGCCCAAGTCGCACAGCTTCGCAAGTCCGGTCGCGTGAGCACCGGGGTTGCAGGACGCCGCTACCGCGGCGGGAGGGCGTACGTATCAATCGCGGTCGATGACCGCGGCATCGTGCGCGACGCTCTCACACTTAGTGGGTGGACGACGTTTGCTCGGGGTCGCCCACTACGAGCCCTCATCGGCCAGAAGATCTCTGTGCTCAAGGGTGATCGGGAAATTGTGGGTCTCACCAAACAGCAGCGCGAGGCGGCCCAACAAGCGGCCGAACTCGTGAAGCGAGAAGGGAGCCCGACAACCACCGATGCATAGGTGGCCAGACACCAACAGAGGGAAGGCAGCCCACCTGTTGATGCCCGGCCTGATCGAGCGGCCCAGTCCGCAAACCGAAAGATGCAGCAGCAACGCATCACCTCAGGTCTTCACAGAAGACCGACTCAACTAGGAGAAATCATGCCATTTACCCACTTAGTGGCTGGCATCGTCTTCGCGGCAGGGGACACGGTCGACAAACCGACCGGATTCTTTGGCGCGCTAGCGACCGGCGCCGAATGGTTCATCGGCCTGTTCAACGAAGGCGGCGGCGTCTTCAAGAGCTTGGTCATCGGGATTGTCCCGACCCTGATCGTGCTGTTGACGGCCGTTAACGCCCTCATCCGAATGATTGGCCCAGAGAAGATCGACAAGCTCGGCGAAATGGCCGCGCGTCCAGGCATCCAGTGGTACCCAGTGCGCTACCTCGTGCTGCCCGTGCTCTCGGTGTTCTTCTTGACCAACCCGATGGCCTACACCATGGGTCGTTTCTTGCCCGAGCGTTACAAGCCCGCGTTCTACGACTCGGCTGTGAGCTACGTGCACCCCATCACCGGCATTTTCCCGCACGCCAACCCCGGTGAGTTGTTCGTTTACTACGGAATTGCCCACGGCATCCAGAAGCTCGGACTTGGTCTGGGCGACCTGGCAGTTCGCTACCTGCTCGTCGGCATGGTCGTGATTTTGCTGCGCGGCGTCATCACCGAACTCATCACCGCACGCATGCTTGCTAAGCGGTCCACCCAGGAAGAGGCAGCGGCATGAGCAGCACAACCGCAAGTTCAGGGATGGGTGGCATCAACAAGCTGCTCGTCACAGTTGGCAAGTCGGTCGGCGGCGTCGTTGGCGCCCTCTACCAGTCGGGCCGCGACGCGGTCGACACCGTCATCCGCAACATCTTGCCCTTCATGGCCTTCATTTCGGTGCTGATCGGCATCATCTTGAAGACCGGGTTCGGCAACTGGTTGGCCCACCTGATCACTCCGCTGGCTGGAAACCTCATCGGCCTGCTCGCGATCAGCATCTTCTGCGCAATTCCGGTGCTCTCGCCGGTGCTCGGCCCTGGTGCCGTTATTGCGCAGGTGGTTGGCACGCTGTTGGGTCTCAACTTCGCCAAGGGCGACATCGCTCCGCAGTACGCCCTCCCGGCACTGTTCGCGATCAACCCCCAGGTCGGCTGCGACTTCATCCCCGTGGGCCTGGCCCTTGGAGAAGCCGAGCCAGAGACCGTTGAAGTTGGCGTTCCTGCAGTGCTGATCTCGCGGTTGATCACCGGCCCCCTTTCGGTGGTCATCGCCTGGGTGGCCAGCTTCGGCCTCTACAGCTCGAACTAACAACTCACCGTCACATCAAAGGAGAAGAGCAATGAGCGAATACAAATCCGTCAAGGTCACCAAAGGTCGCGGAGGCTGGGGAGGTCCCCTCACTATCACCCCGACTGATGACCGTCCTCTGGTCGCATCCATCACCGGCGGTGGCATCCACCCCGTCGCACAGCGGATCGCGGACATGACTGGGGGGCAGGCCTTTGACGGGTTCAAGAGCTCGGCGCCCTTCGACAAGATTGCCGTCGCCGTCATCGACTGTGGCGGTACGGCGCGAGTCGGGGTCTACCCAATGAAGAAGGTCCTCACCGTTGACGTCCACGCCACCAGCCCTGCTGGGCCGCTGGCGATGTTCATCACCGAGGAACTGTTCGTCTCCGGTGTTAAACCCGAGGACGTGCAAGAGGTATGAGTGACCCCGGCTCGCAGACGGTCTACGAGTCGGAAGTAACGCAGGTGGGCGGCCAGGTCGAGGCTTTCCTCGGCCATGGCCTGCTCATCTTCTTCCAGACAGATTCACCGGCTGAACTTCATGACATGTCGGTGTTGCACACCGCATCGATCGCAACCGACGGGCCCGCGCCCGGCGACACCATCTACCTTGGCGACAACGCCATGGAGGTGCTTGGTGTCGGGTCCGTCGTACGCGACAACCTCCTCAATCTCGGTCACCTCGATCTGAAGGCAGACGGTCGCACCGAGCCAAAACTTCCCGGCGATGTGTGCGTCCGGGTCGGCGAGATCCCGCTCCTTGCAGTGGGAGACACCTTCCGGATCACGCGTCCCACACATTCCTAGAGGGACAAAACCATGAGTTATCGAACACGCCTACAAGCACGCGAAAATGACGTTGGCCGCCCGCTGCGAGTGGGGCTAGTTGGCTCGGGACAGATGGGCCGTGGCTTCGCCGCCCAACTGCTCAAGATGCCAGGCATTTCCTTGGCCGCCGTCTTTGACGTCGACCGCGCACGAGCTATTGAGGCCTTTGAGCAAGCCGGGATCAAACCCTCGTCCGCCCATGACACCGACACTGCCGCACGAGCAATCGAGAACGGCGAGTCAGTCGCGATGGGCGGCGTCGACGAGATCGGCGCCATGCCACTCGACATCGTTGTCGAGGCCACCGGAGTGCCAGATGTTGGCGCCAGGTGTGCCATCGAGACCTTGGCAGCCGGCATGGACTTTGCGACCTTGAACGTCGAGCAAGACGTGACAGTTGGGCGCTACATGCTGCACCTGGCCAATCAATCGAAGGGGCTCTACTCGGTGTGCCGAGGCGATGAGCCAATCGAAACCAAGATCTTGGTCGACTTCGCCCGTGACCTGAACTTCGAGATCATCTGCGCCGGCAAGGGCAAGAACAACCCGCTCAACCCCTATGCGACCCCCGATGACTTGGCCGCTGAGGCCGCTCGCAAGAAGATGAACCCAAAGATGCTCACAGAGTTTGTCGACGGGTCAAAGGCCATGATCGAAATGGCCGCCTTGGCCAATACGACTGGCCTGGAGATGAGCAAGCGCGGAATGTACGGCCCGGCTTCGACCGTGCCGACGTTGCACCACACCTTCGCCCTACAAGAGGACGGCGGGGTCCTGGACCGTCCCGGGGTCGTGGACTACTGCATCGGGCCGGTCTCACCGGGCGTATTCGTCGTCGTACGCACAGATGATGACTACGTGCAGCACGAGATGTCCTACCTGCAAATGGGTGATGGTCCGTACTTCTCGCTCTATCGCCCCTACCACCTTGCTTCCATTGAGGCGCCACTTACGGTCTACGAAATGGCACTTGATCGAACCCCCAGTTTCACTTCGGAGTACTGGACCTCAGAAGTAGCTGCCGAAAGCAAGCGCCCCCTCAAAGCCGGTGAACTCATCACCGGAATCGGCACAGACACCATCAGAGGGCTTGCCGATCCCGCCGATGACTTTGCTGCCTGCAACGGGGTGCCGCTAGGCATCTTGGCGGGCGCTCGACTCAAGCGCGACATCCCGGTGGATCACATGCTCACCTACGACGACGTGGAATTGGCAGACTCCCTGATCGTGCGAATGCGGCGCTATCAAGACGCTTTGGCCAAGGGAGAACCTGTGCCGTCGCTGCTGGAGTTGCGAGACTCCATCTGAGCCGGTGACTCCCTTTCGCGCTACCCTCCACGAGTGTCATCTGATGCTCGACCTCGGGCCGCTCTCGTCATGCTTGCTGCGGGCGAGGGGCGGCGGGTCGGGCACGACACCAACAAGGTGTTGTTGCCGTTGGCGGGGCGTCGGGTCTTCACCTGGGCAATCCGTTGGGCCCGCCACTTACCCCACGTTGTGCACACCGTGTTAGTGATTCGCGAACAGGACCGGCCCACGATCGAAGCCTCGTTAGCGCGCGAGGTGGGGCCTCCTGAGGTCACCGTCGTGGTGGGCGGGGAGACCCGGCACGGCTCGGAGTGGAACGCACTCCAGGCGTTGGCCCCCTTGATTAACTCTGACCAAGTTGACGTCGTCGTGATTCACGATGCCGCCAGACCGCTCGCGAGCACAGCACTCTTCGGCGACGTAATCGACGCGGCATGGAGTGAAGGCGGCGCGATCCCAGCCATCCCAATGCGCGGATTGATCACCCTCGACCACGAAGCCCCTGTGCAAGATCACGGCGTTGCAGCGGTGCAAACTCCGCAGGCATTTGTGGCTGCACCCTTGCTTGCTGCCTACACCCAGGCTGATCGTGACGGGTTTATTGGCACCGACACCGCCAGTTGCATTGAGGAGTACGCCGAGGTCAGCATCAAGGCCGTGCCGACTGACGCGCGCAACATCAAGATCACCTTCCCCGAAGACCTCTTCTTGGCCGAGCGCTTGTTGGCGCAGGTCGACTACGACCTCACCGGGGATGGCTCCACAACTGCGCACCGACGACCTCACCTGCGAGACCTGCTGCGACGAGGGGAGAAGTGATGGAGATCGCCGAACTCACCTGCGAAACCTGCGACCGCGTGACGGAGCACGAACTCCACTACGCAGGGCGCCTCTTGGAATCGGTTAAGTGCACACGTTGTGGCGTTCACATGGAGTTGGCGCCCCGCACTCTCGTGCCGGCCTACGTCCATGATTTGGAGCAACGTGTCGTCAGCAAACCGGGTCGAATGTTGCACCGAGCAATGTCTGACCCGCTTGCCTATCTGCTGGGTTTGCCCCGCGCCGTCTTGCGTCAGCCATTGAAGTTTTGGCGCGAGTTCCGCGCCGTCATCGGCCGCTAACGCAGCCCGCGGCTCATCTGGGCCACAGACTCCAACAGCCGCACAGCCGACTCGTCGTCGACTCGCCTGCCCAGGGATGGTGCCTTGACCAGGGTTACTGCGCCATGGGGGCGCAGGAGATTGACCAGGTCAGCGAAATCCAAGTCCGCCCACTCACCGTCAAGTGCGGCAACTGCCTGCTCGCTGAGCAAGAGCGGAGACGTGAGGACACCGAGTCGCTCACGATCAATAGTTGCGGCGATCCGGTCTCCCACCACCTGCTTGATGGTGTCAGTGACCGGTCGATGCGCAGCAGCTGCGAATTCGCGATCGGTGCTGAACCGCGCCGCCGTGCCCGCAATGAAGGTCCGTGGAGTCAAAGGGCACAGCGGATCATGAATGAGCACGCTGTGCCCAGCGCAGTATGACGTGAGTTCGTCGAGTCTGACCACTGCTCCCATGCCTGCTGGAGCGCTGATCGAGTCATCGACGACCAGCGCTACCTCATGGGCATCTACAGGGATCGCGCTGAGGGCATGCTCAACTAAAGATCGATCATGCAAAAGGTCCAACGGCAATCCGCCGCGGCCAACCAGTGGCACTAGGTAACGCATGGGTGCCAGGGGTTAGGAGGCGAGCACCTCGTCGAGGATGGCTTCTGCCTTGTCTTCGTTGGTGCGCTCTGCAAGCGCCAACTCAGAGACCAGAACCTTGCGTGCCTTGGCCAACATGCGCTTCTCGCCTGCCGAAAGCCCGCGGTCACGCTCACGACGCCACAGGTCGCGAACGACCTCGGCGACCTTGATCACGTCACCAGAGTGAAGCTTCTCCATGTTTGCCTTGAAGCGACGCGACCAGTTGGTCGGTTCTTCAGCGTGGGGGGTGCGAAGCACGTCGAAAACACGGTCAAGACCGGCCTTATCGACAACGTCACGAACACCGACCAAATCGAGGTTGCACGACGGAACCCTGACGACGAGGTCCTGCTGGGCGACAACTCGCAGAACTAGGTACTGCAACTCCTTGCCCTTGATGGTGCGCATCTCGATGTCCTCGATGACCGCGGCCCCGTGATTTGGATAAACGACCGTCTCGCCGACAGTAAAGCTCATATGCAGTTAACCCCTTTCAAGGTGACCAGTCTAACACGGCATCAATGACGCCGAATTGACGTTTCCGCAGGTCAGGAGGCTAAGACAGGGTTGACAGACAGCCTGCGGTGTGCAGTGCGGCACCATTGCAAACCGGCAACGCCGACGAGGTCTAGGCTTAGTTTGGTCGAACAACTTTGGGAGGAAAGCCGTGCGTCGTACTCAGAAGACCTCGTCGTGGTCTCGCGCCATTGCCGTCGTTGCCCTGGTCTTTGCTGCCCCCGCGTTATCTGGTTGCGGCTCCACCTTGTGGCCCACTGACGAGCCCTACAACCCTGGCGTTGGAGTTAACAACCGCGTCGGGTCTGTCAACGTGCTCAACGCCCTCGTGGTCTCTGGCACCCCAGGTTCCGGCACCTTCATTGCCACCTTGGTGAACCGAGACTCAACAAACGCTGACCAACTGTTGTCCGTCGATATTGAAGGCATGACAGTGGGCGGCGGAGTTAACCCAGCTTTGCCCCCGAGCAGCAGCCTCAACTTGGCTGCCGCTGTCGGCGGTGTCGTTGTGACTGGCGACCCCAAGCTTCTTAAAGCCGGACGGTTCATCAGCGTTCGGCTCACCTTCGCCCAGGCCGATCCGGTGACTATCAAGGTCCCGATCGTCACCAACAAAGGCCCCTACGCAGACCTAGCACCCTCCGCAGCACCCACCTCTTAGGAGCACCCGATGAGTTACACCCTGGTGTTACTTCGCCACGGCGAGAGCCAGTGGAACGCCAAGAACCTTTTCACCGGTTGGGTTGATGTCGACCTGACCGACAAAGGTCGTGCTGAAGCCGTCAGAGGCGGCGAACTCATCGCTTCGGCAGGAGTGCTGCCTGACGTCGTACACACCTCACTGCAGCGTCGAGCCATCACCACCGCCGCATTGGCCCTTGATTCAGCTGATCGGCACTGGATCCCGGTGCGGCGTTCGTGGCGCCTCAACGAACGTCACTACGGCGCCTTGCAAGGCAAGGACAAGAAGCAAACCCTTGAGGAGTACGGCGAGGAGCAGTTCATGCTGTGGCGTCGTTCATTCGACACCCCGCCGCCCCCCATCGCAGACGACGACCAGTTCTCCCAAGTGGGCGACCCACGCTATGCCGAACTTGGCGACCAGATGCCTCGCACCGAGTGCCTCAAAGATGTGATCGCTCGCATGCTGCCCTACTGGGAATCAGCGATCGTTCCTGATCTGCGAGATGGCAAGACTGTGCTCATCGCGGCCCACGGCAACTCCCTGCGCGCCATCGTCAAGCACCTCGATCAGATCTCCGACACCGACATCGCTGGGCTCAACATCCCCACCGGTATGCCGTTGGTGTACGAACTCGATGAGGACCTTGTGCCCGTGGTCAAAGGCGGGACCTATTTGGATCCCGAAGCCGCCGCCGCAGCGGCCGCGGCAGTGGCAAATCAGGGCCGGTAAAAGTCACAAGTAAACCTGTGACTTAGGCGCTTTGCGGGGAGGATCTCCCGGGTAAAGCGTCAAAGTCACAAGTAAACCTGTGACTTTTCCCCAGGCTCCGGGGATGCCGCTATTCCTGATCCAAATCCGGGTGGAGATCCCCGGTGACCAAGAAGATCAAGCGCGAGGCGACTGAAACGGCGTGGTCGGCGATCCGCTCGTAGTACCTGCTGAGCAAAGCGACATCCACGGCAGCTTCAACGCCGTGTTTCCAGTCCGACTTGAACAGTTCGCGGAAACTCTTGCGACGAAGTTTGTCGATCTGTTCGTCGATTTCGTCGAGTTCTCGCGCTGACTGGACGTCGTTGTCTTCGATGATCTGACCCACTTTGCCGACCATCAACTCAGCAATAGAGGCCATCCGAGCCAAGATGCTTTCAAGTTTGGTGGGCACCGCTCGCTCGGGCAGACGCATGCGCGCGACCTTGGCGACATGCACCGCGAGGTCACCCATCCGCTCAAGTTCGCCGGCCATCTTCATTGCCGAAATCAGCGTGCGCAGGTCGGTTGCGACCGGGCTTTGGAGCGTGAGGAGTTCGTAGCACTCGTCTTCGAGTTCCTCGCGAAGTTGGTCCAGCTTGGCGTCGTTGGCGATGACCTGCTCGGCCTTCTCCCCATCGGCCTCAAGGAGTGACTCGGTGGCGTCATTGACTGCCACTTGCACCAGGTTGACCATCTCAAGGAGGCGGCGGCGGACATCGGCAAGCGATTCATTGAAAGCATCACGCATGGGCCGCACGATAGGCAGCGCGGGTTAATGGATGGCGATTAGGCGTGAACGCCCGGTGAACACTGGTCTAACCCCGGTCAAGATCGCGAGATTGACCCAAGTTCCCCGCGTACGATCCAACCGTGTACCAGGATCTCCAACCCCTGCTATTCGCGCTGTTGGGCGCGTTAGTTGGGGGCGGCGCAGTCTTGGCATGGCGAATCTCAGAGATCCAACAAGACCGAGCCCGGCCCGCCGATCAGCCGGTTTTGCCCACAGGAGTCGCAGCCGTCTTGTCGGTGTTGCGCAGCAGCGCGCTCGTTGTTGACGTCAATGACGTGGTGTTGAAGGCGACAGCGCCGACCTACACCATGAACCTGGTGCGAGGCGATCGCATCGTGGTGCCCGAACTTGCCGCCTTGATTAGCCAGGTACGACGCGACGGGCAGATCCGCGAAACTGAACTCGTTGTGCCGCGCCCGGGCACCCCGGCTCGACATGTCACCGCACGCATCGCCCCCTTGGGTGCCGACTTGGTGCTGGCACTGGTTGAAGACCGCACTCGCGAACGCCAAGTTGAGGAGATCCGCCGCGATTTCGTCGCGAACGTTTCTCACGAACTAAAGACGCCGGTCGGGGCCATCAAATTGCTGAGCGAAGCCGTCGGCGAAGCCAGTGACGACCCGGAGGCCGTGCAACGGTTTGCGGGCCGGATGAGCGCCGAGAGCGATCGACTTGGCCGCCTCGTGCAGCAGATCATCGAACTCTCCCGGCTCCAACATGACACCCCGGTCGATGAAGCCGGCCTGGTCGACTTGGACTGGATCGTCGAGCGGGTCATCGACGAGAACGCCACCGACGCTGCAGCTCGACACATCAGCGTGGTGCGCGACGGCGACAAAGGAATCTTCGTGCATGGCGAGGCCGAACAACTGGCCCTGGCTGTTGGCAACTTGGTTTCCAATGCCATCGCCTACTCCTCGCAAGGCACCTCGGTTGTTATCGGCACCCAACAACACCCTGAGTACGTCGACATTGCCGTCTCCGACCAAGGCATCGGTATCCCCGCCGATGAACTCAACCGCATCTTTGAACGCTTTTACCGCGTCGACCCAGCCCGCCATCGCTCCACGGGGGGCACCGGCCTGGGCTTGTCCATCGTGAAACACGTGGCCGCAACCCATGGCGGCGACGTCAACGTGTGGTCCGAAGAGGGCCACGGCTCAACCTTCACCCTGCGCTTGCCCACGCCGCAGTACACAGATGAAACCCTGAAGAAGAACAAGAGGAAGGTCCCCGATGACTCGAGTGCTCGTCGTTGAAGACGAGGAGAGCTACTCCGATGCGCTGTCGTACATGCTGCGCAAGGAGGGCTTCGACGTCGCCATCGCTGCCACAGGGCCTGCCGCCCTTGCTGAGTTCGAACGCAATGGCGCCGACATCGTCCTCCTTGATCTCATGCTGCCTGGCCTGCCTGGCACAGAAGTTTGTCGACAGATCCGACTCAGTTCCAACGTTCCTGTGATCATGGTGAGCGCCAAAGACACCGAGATCGACAAGGTCGTTGGACTCGAACTTGGCGCCGACGACTACGTGACAAAGCCGTATTCGCCACGCGAGCTCGTGGCCCGAATCCGAGCGGTGCTTCGTCGTGGTCTTGAGCCCGAATTGGTGCCGGCGACCCTAGAGGCCGGGCC
>WBZP01001679.1_pt1 | contig 26663 bp, 28 predicted proteins | sample 5204301 | NCBI WGS metagenome assembly WBZP01 (sample SAMN12412401, study PRJNA552823) | activated sludge metagenome | isolation source: activated sludge from nitrification reactor of wastewater treatment plant... | place: USA: Pennsylvania | collected 2017 | reverse complement strand
CTCGAACCACGAAAAGGCCGAGGCCGTGCGCCGCGGCCGCCTCGCCGCGCTCGACACCGGCGCCTCGTACGTCGGCTTCTGGGACGCCGACCTCGCGACGCCGCTCGACGAGCTGCCGCGCTTCGAGCGCGTCCTCGACGAGCGGCCGGAGGTCGAGATCGCGCTCGGCTCGCGGGTGCGCCTGCTCGGCCGGCACATCGAGCGCCGGGCCCTCCGCCACTACCTCGGCCGCGTCTTCGCGACGGGCGCGTCGACGACGCTCGGGCTCGCCGTCTACGACACCCAGTGCGGCGCCAAGCTCTTCCGCGCGACCCCGCGGCTGCGGGCGCTCCTCGCCGAGCCGTTCCTCACGAGCTGGGTGTTCGACGTCGAGATCCTCGCCCGGTATGTGCGCTCCCTCCGGGGCGACTCCGGGCTCCCGGCCGCGGAGCGCATCTACGAGCTGCCCCTGCGGCGGTGGACCGACGTGCCGGGGTCGAAGGTGAAGGCCTGGGACTTCGTGCGCTCGGCGGGGGAGCTCCTCCGGATCTGGAACGCCTACGTGCGGCGCTGAGGGGCCGCGCCCCGCGCCCGCACCGCGACCCGCTTCAGCATCGGCCCGAGCCGGGAGTCCTCCGCGAGGGCGCGGCGCAGCGCGCGGGGCGGGGGCACCCGCTCTCCCGCCACCACGATGCGGTTCCAGTGGCCGGCCACGTCGAGCGACACGACGCGGCCGCCGAAGACGCGCGCGGCCCGGGCTACGGCCGGCATCTCGTGGATCGTGTTCGACGTGAAGACCCCGCCGGGCGCGAGCCGGCGGGCGACCAGGCGGTACCCCTCGCCGAGGAGCCAGTCGGGCTTGCGGACCGACCGCGACGGGCCGACGAAGAGGTCCTCGACCACCATGTCGAAGCGGCGCCTCTCCCGGCGCAGGAAGGCGAGCGCGTCGTCGACCACGACGTCGACCCGCAGGTCCCCGAGGCCGAAGTGCTCGCGGGCGGCGGCCACGACGTGTGCGTCGTAGTCCACGCCCACCAGCTCGGCCGCGCCGTCGAGGGCCCGCAGCGCCCGGGCGACGCTGCCGGCGGCGAGGCCGAGGAGGAGCACGCGCCGCGGCCGGCGGGGCGGGAGCAGCAGGACGGGGGCCGCGAGGGCCCACCACACCGGGCCGGTGAGAGCGTCGCCCGGCCGGTGGAACGAGGCGAGCGTGCCGTCCACCCGCAGCTCGAGGCCGCCCCGCACGCGCCGCACCTCGACCCGTGGCCGCCGCGCGGCCGTGGGCTTCGCGGTCGTGGACCTACTCCTTCCGCCGCAGCCGCACGACGGCTCCGCCGCCGGCCGCGAGATCGAGGCGCAGCGGCTCGCCCGAGGAGACGCTCGCCGTCGTCCGGCGGTAGTCGGCGCCCACGCGCGAGGCGTTCTTCCCGTCCACCCACGCGGTGGCCTCCCACGCGCCGTCGCCGAGGAACGCGGTCGGCACGTCGATCGCGCGCGGGCTCCAGTCGGTCATCGCCGCGACCCACCACTCGCCGCCCTTCCGCCGGGCGAGGAGCGCCCACTCGCCGATCCGGCCGTCGAGTCCCGCGGTCTCGTCCCAGGTCGTGGGGACGGATTTCAGGCACTCGAGAGCCAGGGGCTCCCTCTCGTAGGCGGTCGGCATGTCGGAGAGCATCGGGAACGTCGCGTCGTACATCACGTACATCGCGAGCTGGCGGGCGAGCGTGCCCTGGGCGGCCGGGAAGTCTCCGACCGCCTTCCACGTGCCGCGGCTCATCGCCCGCATCGCGCCGGGGGTGAAGTCCATCGGGCCGGCGAGCATGCGCGTGTAGGGGATCGTCACCTCGTGCGGCGGCGGGGAGCCCTTCTCGTCGAACTTGTCGTACTCGAGGCCGCGCACCGCCTCGTAGCCCACGACGTTCGGCAGCTCGCGCGACAGCCCCCACGGCGCCGTCGCGCCGTGGAAGAGGACGAGCATCTTCCGCTTCGCCGCCTCCTCCGCGAAGCGCCGGTAGAGGCGCACCATCCGCTGGTCGTCGCGGTCGAAGAAGTCGATCTTGAGGCCGGCCACTCCCCACTTCTGGAAGCGGTCGAGGGCCGGCTCGAGCTGCCGCTCGAGCGTCCGGGCGAGGCACCACACGAAGATCCCGACGCCCTTGCCCCGTGCGTACTGCACGAGCGCCGGCACGTCCACGTCCGGGTTCAGCGCGAAGAGGTCGAGCGGGTCGGACCACATCCAGTCGACGTTGACGTAGGGGAAGCCGTTCCGCGCGGCGAAGCCCACGTGATAGCGGAACGTCTCCTGATTGCGGCCGGCCGCGAAGTCGACGCCCTGCAGGTTCCAGTCGGCCCAATAGTCCCAGACGACCTTGCCCGGCTTCACCCACGAGAAGTCGGCGCCGGGGGCGGGCGGTCGGCCGAGCCTCGTCGCCATGTCGCTCGCGAGGAGGTCCGCGTCCTTCCGCGCGACGACGAACGCGCGCCACGGGAGCGTTCGCGTGCCCTCCGTCTCCGCGATGTCGTCGGCCCGCTTCGTCGGCACGAGGTCGAACTCGAGAAAGCCGCCCGGCGCCTCCTCGACCACCCGGCGCGGGAACACCGAGCGGAGCTGGCGCGGGTGGCTGTGGCGCCGGCCGAGGTACATCGCCGGGTAGTCGTCGAGGTCGGCCTGGAGGAGGGCGAGCCGCGGCCCGCCCTCGACCTCGAAGACGAGCGGGAGCGACGCGGTGAGCGGCTTCTCGTCCCAGCTCGCGATCGCGGAGATGGGCTCGTGGCGCCAGAGGCCCTCGTAGCCGTGGTGCGGGCCGGGGCCGCCGAGGAAGAACGCCGGCGCCTCCGTCGGCAGCTGGACGCGGAACTCCTCGTCGGCGATCCGCACCCGGCCGGGAAGGGCCGTCTCCCAGCGCAGCGCGAAGCCGTCGTCGTAGGCGCGGGCCCGGAGGGTCGCGCCATCCGACAGCACGAGGGCGAGCTCCGCCGCGCGGTTCCGGACGAGGGCCCGCTTGCCGATCGTGGGGATCCTCTCGTCGATGTCGCGGCGGTCGACCCGAACGAGCCGGGCGGCCCGGCCGAGCACCCGGCCGTCGCCGAGCGCGAGCGACAGCGGGGCCGGCTCGAGGACGGGACGGCCGTCGACCGCGAGCGCGTAGCGCAGCTCGTCGCCCACCGTGAACGTCGCCTTCACCGAGCCGTCCGGCGAGGCGAGCTCCTGCATCGCGGCCGGCGGGGGAGGCGCGGGCACCGTGGCGGCGGGGGCCGGCCGCCCGGCCGAGGCGAGGGCGGAGAGGGTCCCGGCCGCGATCAGGCCGAGGGCTCGGTGCGTTCTCATCGGTCGCGCTCCCGTCTTCGTGGGCCGGCCTCGTTCTCGCCGGCTCCGGGTCACAGCTCCTTGCAGGCGGCGGCGCCGGGGACGTCCCCGTAGTCGCCCTTCCAGCCGCGGTCGCGGATGACGCGGATCATCCGCAGCAGCTCCTCGACCTCGGCTTCGTCGTTGAAGATGCCGAAGCTCGGCCGCACCGCGCCCGGAAGCTCGACCTCCTCGCCGGCCACCAGCCGCCTCTGCAGCTCCGTCGTGTCGGTGAGGCCGAGCAGGCGGTGCAGGTACGGGTGCGCGCAGAAGCAGCCGTTGCGCACGGCGATCGCCGCCTCGCGGTTGAGGATGCTCGCGGCCAGCTCGTGCGGCACGCCGTCGATCACGAGGGCGAGGGCGCCGATCCGCTTCGCCGGGTCGGGGTGGCCGAGGATCCGCACGCCGTCGAGCTTCGCGAGGCCGTCCATCGCCTGCTCCACGAGCGCGCGCTCGTGGGCCCGGACCTCCTCCATCCCCGCGTCCTCCAGGAAGCGGAGGGCCGCCGCGAGCGCCACCGCGCCGGCGATGTTCGGGGTCCCTCCCTCGTGGCGGTCGGGCGACTTCTTGAAGTACGCCTCCTCCGGCGTCACGTAGACGACCGTGCCGCCAGCCGGGATGTAGGGCGGGGCCTCGTCGAGGAGATCAGTCGGGCCGAAGAGGAACGACGAGCCGAAGGGCGCGTAGGCCTTGTGGCCGGCCCCGGCCAGGAAGTCGACGTGCCCGGGGTCCCCGTCGGGCAGGACGTCGATCGGCGCGTGGGCCAGGAGCTGAGCCGCGTCGAGGAGGATCCTCGCTCCGTGCGCGTGGGCCATCCGGGCCATGCGGTGCACGTCGGTGAGGTAGCCCGTTACGTTCGAGGCGCCCGTCACCGCCACGAGCTTGACCCCGCCGCGGGCGAGGCGCCCTTCGAGGTCGTCGTAGTCGATCGTCCCGTCGTCCTTCACCCCGAAGTGGGCGACGGCGCCGCGGGCCCGGTGAGGAAGGTCGTTCGAGTGGTGCTCCATCAGGGACACGAGCGTCGTACCCGGGCGGTGCGCCATCACGTGGGCCGCGAGGTCGAGGGCCTGCGTCGTGTTGCTGCAGAGGATGATCGTGTTCCGCGCGCGATCGCCCTTCAGGAAGCGGAAGATGTCCTCCGACACGTGCTCGAAGCGGTCGGTCGCGATCTCCGAGAGGTAGTGACGCCCGCGGTGCACGTTCGCGTACGAGCTCTCCAGGAACTCCTTGTAGGTCTCGAGCACGGGCGTCGGCGGGTGGGTGCTCGCGCCGTGGTCGAGGTAGACGAGCGGCCGCGGCTCGTCGGAGCCGAGCACCTTGAAGCGCTGCCGCGTGATCGGGAACTGCTCCCGGATGCGGCGGATGTCGAGCATCGTCGGTCGTCCTCCGGCCGCCGAGCATAGCGCAGCGATCGACGGCGCTGCTATCATCCCTCCATGCGGAGCCGGACGGTGGCCGAGGCGTTCGTCGTCGCGCTCGCCCTGACCGCGTGCGTCGTGCCGCAGTCGGGCGCGCCGGCCGTGCTGTCGGTGGCCGAGGCCGTCGACCTCGCGGCTCGGCATCGGGCGGTGCTCGTCGACGTCCGGGACGCAGACGCCTACGCCCGCGGGCACATCCCCGGCGCCGTGAACGTGCCGTTCCCCGACGTGGCCGGCCGCGTCGCCGAGCTGCGGCGCATGGCCCTGCCGATCCTCTACTGCGGCTGACCGAACGAGCACACGAGCGCCCGGGCGGCGCACACGCTGAGAGAGCGGGGGGTCGACGCGCGCGCCCTGAAGGGCGGAGTGAACGCGTACGTGGAGAGCGGCCGCGCACTCGTCCCGGGCCCGAAGCCGTGACACCGGCCGGCGCGGGCCTCGCGCCCGCGCCGGACCGGGGCCGCCGGCTACTTCAGCGCGTCGAGCGCCGCGTCGTAGTCCGGCTCCTGCGTGATCTCGGGGACGAGCTGGGCGTGGGCGACCGCGTCGGCCTCGTCGAGGACGACGACCGCTCTGGCGCACAGGCCGGCGAGCGGCCCCGTCACGAGATCGACGCCGTAGGCCTTCTTGAACTCGGCCCCGCCGCGGAGGGTCGACAGGGTCGTCACGTTGTTCAGGCCCTCGGCGGTGCAGAAGCGGCCGGCTGCGAACGGGAGGTCGGCCGAGATCACGAGCACCACCGTGTTCGCGAGGCTCCCCGCCTTCTCGTTGAACTTGCGGGTCGACGTGGCGCAGACCGCGGTGTCGAGGCTCGGCACGATGTTCAGCACCTTCCGCTTGCCGGCGAAGTCGGCGAGCGAGACGTCCTTGAGGTCCTTCGCGACGAGGGTGAAGCCCGAGGCCTTCTGGCCGGGCTTGGGGAACGTTCCGGCGACTTCGACCGGGTTGCCCTTGAGCGTGACGGTAGCCATCTCTTCGTTCGTCCTTTCGGGAATGAGTGAGCTCGGGGTCGGCGTGGGCCTAAGACGACAACGATACCCGATGCCGCGCGGACGAGGCGAACGCGGGGCGCGGCCGGTAGAATCCCTACCCGTGACCGCGCCCCATGGCCTCGAGACGCCGCCCGAGGGGCCCCTCGTCGTCGGGCCGGCGCCAGGCGGACCCGTGCCCCGGCTCTCCCTCGTCGTGCCGACGCTGTGCGAGGCGGCGACGCTGCCCGCGTTCCTCGAGGCGGCGACCGCCGTCCTCGACCGCGTCCTGCCCGGCGGCTACGAGATCATCGTCGTCGACGACGACAGCGCCGACGGCACGTGGCGCGTGGCGGCCGACCTCGTGGCCCGTCTCCCGGCCCTGCGCGTGCTGCGGCGGACCGGCGAGAAGGGCCTCGCGAGCGCCGTCGTGCGGGGATGGCAGCTCGCCCGGGGCGAGATCCTCGGCGTCATCGACGCGGACCTGCAGCACCCGCCCGAGGTCTGCGCGACTCTGTGGCACGAGATCGAGCGCGGGGCCGAGCTGGCGGTCGCGAGTCGCCACGTGCCGGGCGGCGGGGTCAGCGACTGGGCGCTGCGGCGGCGCGTGCTCTCCCGCGCGGCCCAGGTCATGGGCCTCGTCGTGCTGCCGGGCGTCCTCGCCCGCGTGAGCGATCCCCTGAGCGGCTTCTTCTTCGTCCGGCGCTCGGCCGTCGAACGCGTCCTCCTGCGGCCGCAGGGCTACAAGATCCTCGTCGAGGTGCTCGGCCGCGGCCGGGCCCGGTGGATCGCCGAGGCGCCGTACGTCTTCCGCGAGCGCGCGCAGGGCGCGAGCAAGGCGACCGCGCGGGTCTACGCGGATTACGTCCTCCACCTCGCGCGGCTGCGGCGCGACACGCTCCTCGGGAGCCGCTTCGTCCGCTTCGCCCTCGTGGGCCTCTCCGGCGTCTTCGTCGACATGGGCCTCCTCTTCCTCCTGAGCGACCCGCGCGCGCTCGGCTGGGGGCTCACCCGCAGCAAGGTGCTCGCGGCGGAGGCGGCGATCCTCAACAACTTCCACTGGAACGACCGCTGGACCTTCGGCGACCTCGTGCCCGAGCAGCGTTCGCCGGCCGCCACCTTCGGCCGCTTCCTCAAGTTCAACGCGATCTGCCTCGGCGGGCTCGCGCTGAACGTCGTCCTGCTGAACCTGATGTTCAACCGGCTCGGGATGAACCGCTACGTGGCGAACGCGGTCGCGATCGGCGCGGTCACGGCCTGGAACTACCTGCTGAATCGAGCGCTCTCGTGGCGCTCCGCGCGGGTCGGCTGATCGGATCGCGCGCCGGGGCGGGTGCTTTCAGCCGCGGACGAGGAGGCTCTTGCAGGTGAGGGCGGCCTCGGCCTTCAGGAACTCCGACACGTCGAGGAGCCGGGGAGCATAGCCGAGAGCGGCGATCCGCTCGATCGTGCGGGGGAAACCGGGGTGCGCGACGAGCGCGCCGTCGACGCGCAGCACGTTCGCCGCGCCGGGCTCCTCCGGCGCGACCTCGACCACGTCGAAGCCGGCGAACGGCCCCAGGTCCACCCAGCGCGGGTTCGCGAGAAGACGGTCGTCGTCGAGGGCCGTCACCGCGCTCTTGAGGTGGAGGCAGCCCGTCACCTCGACGGGGACCACCGCGTAGCCGTGCGGTTCGGCGAACGCCCGCAGGCGGGCGAGGCCCGCCTCGTTGGTGCGCGGCGAGCGGCCCACGAACACCGTGAAGCCCACCCGGAGCACGTCGCCGCCCTCGACCGTGGCCGGCAGCTCCGCGCTCTCGAGCCGGCGGAAGCGGCCGAGGGCCTCCGCCACCGCCGGCCGCTCGCCGCGCCGCGAGGCGGCGCCCGGCATCGTCAGGAGCGCCGCCTCGTCGAGGACGACGGCCGCGTCTTCGACGAAGCAGGCGTCCGGCAGCGCGTCGTCGGCCGGGATCTCGACGACGTCGAGGCCCAGCCCCCGCAGCAACTCGACGTAGGCGACGTGCTGGGCGACCGCGCGGCCGAGGTCGATCGGCTCGCGCTCGAGGTAGGTGAGCTCGCAGCGGGCGAGCGAGGGCGACACGCCCCGGACGATCGCGGTCGTGGTGCGCATCGCCCCCTGGTCTCCGCTACTTCGTCTTCACCGGGTCGGCCGGCCGTTTCGGCAGGTGCATCGGCTCGGCGTCCATCTTCTTCACGAGCTCGGCGACCGCCCGCTCGAGCTGAGGGTCGCGGCCCTCGATCACGGACTTCGGGTCGTTCTCCACGACGATGTCGGGGTCGACGCCGTGGCCCTCGATCACCCAGCTCCCGTCGACGTCGTTCGTGCCCGAGAGGGGGACGGTCGCGTTGCCGCCGTCGAGCAGCGGGCCGAGGCCGCTGATGCCCACCACGCCGCCCCAGCTCCGCTTGCCGACGAGCGGGCCGAGGCCGGCCTTCCGGAACATGTGCGGGAAGATGTCGCCGTCCGAGGCCGAGGTCTCGTTGAGGAGCGCGACCTTGTGGCCGTGGAAGACGGTCTCGGGATAGGTCCCCGGCTCCGCGTTCCGGCCGAAGCGCGTGCCGAGGAGCTTCGTGTCCAGCCGCTCGATGATCCACTGCGAGACGTTGCCCCCGCCGTTAGAGCGGACGTCGACGACGAGGCCCTCCTTCCGGATCTGCGGGTAGAACCACTTGATGAACTCGTAGATCCCGGGCGCGCCCATGTCCGGCACGTGCAGGTAGCCGGCCCGCCCGTTCGTGAGCTTCGCGACGCGCTCGCGGGCCTGGGTCGTGAACTCGAGGTAGAGGAGCGGCTCCTCGCTCGAGATCGGCCGGTAGGTGGTCCTGCGCGCTCCCGTGAGCGTCGGGGTCGCGTTGAGGGTCAGCGTCACGGGATCGGTCTTGTGGCGGAGGAGGCGGTAGGGGTTGTCGTCGCCCTTCAGCTCGACGCCGTCGATCTCCATCACGTAGTCGCCCACGCGGGCGTCGACGCCGACCTCGGTGAGCGGCGCGCGGTAGCGCTCCTCCTCGTTCTGGCCCTCGAAGATCTTCGTGATGCGGTAGCGGCCGGCGGCCGGATCGAGCGCGAAGCGCGCGCCGGGCAGCGCCACGGACGGCCGCGGCGGGGTCTCGAAGTCGCCGCCCTCGATGTAGGCGTGGCCCACGTTCAGCTCGGCCACCATCTCCCCGAGGACGTAGTTGAGATCGGAGCGGTGGGCCACGTGCGGCAGGAGGGCGCGGTAGCGGTCGCCGATCGCCTTCCAGTCGTAGCCGTGCATGTTCTTCGCGTAGAAGAAGTCGCGGTAGCGGCGCCAGACCTCGTCGAAGATCGTGGCCCACTCCTGGGCGGGCACCCGGTCGACGGCCAGGCCCTTTGTCGAGACCGTCTTCTTGTCCTTCGCGTCGGGCTTGACCTCGATCAGGTTGTAGGCGCCCTTCTGGCGCACGAGCGCCTTCGTCCCGTCGTCCGAGACGGCGACGCCCGAGACGTCGGCGGCCAGCGTCGACTCCTTGCGGTCCTTGAAGGAGAAGAGCACGAGGTCGTCGTCGGCGTACGAGTCGCGCCCGTAGAAGGGCGCGCCTGCCTTGACGTAGAGGAGCCCGCCCTTCACCGAGGCGAGTCCCTGGTAGTTCTCCGCTTCGACCGGGACCCGGGTGACGCGGTCGGCCAGCCCGTCGAAGTCCACGCGGAACGGCGTCTCCTTCTTCGCCGGCTCGGCCTTCTTCTCGCCCGGCTTCGCCGCGACCTCCGCCCGCTTGTCCGCCGGCTTCTCGCCCGCCGGCTCGTCCCCGTCCTTCTTCTCGTCGGTCGAAACCTCGTCGGACTGCGGCGGGAACGGACTCTTCCCGTCCTTCTTCAGGGTCAGGGCGTAGACGGCCGTCGTGCGGTTCCCCGCGTAGTTCCACTCGATCGCGCTGATCTGCGGGGCGAACTCGCGGTCGGAGAGGTAGTAGAGGGTCTCGCCGTCGAGGTCCCACGTCGGCTGCTCCTCGTTCCACAGCTCGTCCGTCACGCGGTGGACCTTCGCGTCCTCGGCGCTCCACACGTGGATCGAGCGCGTCTCGTTCGGGTCGGTCATCGAGAACGCGAGGAAGGCGCCCTTCGGCGACCACTCGTAGTCCCGGATGCGCGTGCGCTCGTCGTCGGCGATCTCCACGAGCCTGCGGTCGGCGAGCGTCAGCACGTAGAGCTTCCCGTCGCCGTCCGAGAACGCGATCCGCGAGGCGTCGGCCGACCACGCCGGCGGATAGCGCAGGCCGCCGGTGCTGCCCTTCGTGAGGGCCTCGGGCGTCCCTCCCTGCTGGTCGACGACCCAGATCTCGTCCTCGCCGCTGCGGTCGGACACGAACGCGATCCGCTTCCCGTCGGGCGACCACCGGGCCCAGCGGTCGTGGGCGTTCGAGCTGTTCGTGAGGTTGCGCGTCGGGCCCTTTTCGATCGGCACGGTGAAGACGTCCCCGCGGGCCACGAACACGGCCCGCTCGCCCTTCGGGCTGAGAGCGAACGTCTCGACGTTCTTCTCCGCGGAGTAGTGAGAGGGCCGCATCGCGACCCCGTCGTTCGGCACGAAGACCGCGAGGGCCTGGTCGGCCTTCGTCTTCACGTCGAGGACGCGCAGCTCGCCGTCCAGCTCGTAGACGATCCGCGACACGTCGTCGCTCGAGGGCCACCGCGCGTCCCACGTGGTCGAGTGCGTGAGCTCCGTCGTCGCCTGGCTCGCGAGGTCGTACGAGTAGAGGTTCAGCGTGCCGTCCCGGTCGGAGGCGAAGTAGATCGCGTCGCCGATCCACATGGGGTCGCGCTCGGTGCGCTTCGTCGGCGAGACGGGCGTGAGCGCGGCGGTGGCGAGGTCGTAGACGAACAGGTCCTGGGCCCAGCCGCCCTCGTACCGCTTCCACGTGCGGAAGTCGCGGAAGAGCGGCGAGTAGGCGATGCGCTTTCCGTCGGGGGAGAAGTCGCCCGCGCCCGAGCTCGGCATCGGCAGCGCCGTGCCGAGCCCGCCGGAGACGGGCACGGTGAACAGCTGCGTCTCCGAGCGCACGCCGTCGGCGTCGCGCATCGAGCGGAAGAGGACCTGCTTGCCGTCGGGCGTCCAGCCCATCACCTGGTTGTCCCACCCGTGCCGCGGCTGCATGGGCCCCCGCGCCGGGTAGTAGGTGAGCTGCCTCGGCGAGCCCCCTTCGGCCGGGATCACGTAGACCTGCTCGTCGCCCTCGTACTGGCCGGTGAAGGCGATCCACTTCCCGTCGGGCGAGAACTTCGGGAACTGCTCGACGCCCGGGTGCGCCGTGAGCCGCGTGGCGGTGCCGCCCTTCGCGGCGACCGTCCAGATGTCGCCCGCGTAGCAGAACGCGACGCGGTCGCCGGCGATGTCGGGATAGCGCAGGAGCTTCGTCTGCGCGTGAGCCGGGGAAGGCAGGAGGGCCGCCGCAAGCAGCAGGGCCGCGGCGTTCAAGGACTTGGACATGCAGGACCTCGCAGAGGCGTCGATGCTAACGCAGCCCCGGCGGTCGCGGGTCGGCGAGCTGCGCTACGCGGGGCCGTCGAGAATGATCTGGCCGAGAGACACCCAGCCGGTGCGCTCACGGACGACCCGATACCTTCGCAGGGCCGACTGCCGCGCGCTCCGGAAGTAGCGGACCGCCACGTGCGCCTCGTCGGCCGCGATCCACGCGATCGGCCCTGCTGTCACCAGGATCGCCGGCCGGAGGCTCCGCGCTTCCACCGCGCCCTTCGGCCGCGGGTCGCATTCGCCGAGGCGACGGAGGGCCGTGTCGCCGGACAGGCGGAGCATGAACGCTTGTGACGGGCTCTGCGGCGCGCCACCGGGGTCAATGCCGAGGCACAGCAGGGTGCCGCGCGCCCGCTCCGTGGCGTCGAGCTGCTCCGCGATCTGCTGGCGGAAGACGGCCTCGAAGACGGCCGACTCGCGCAGCAGCTCGTCGCCGCGCGTGAGCCGAGCCGCCGTCAAACAGCCCACGAGCGCAAGGACGAAGAGGTCTCGTCGCACCACGGTCCGCTCCATCGTGTCACGCTCCACTGAGGCCTTCAGATCCGCGGTCGGGCCGGACGCCGGTGGAGGCGATTCCAGATCTCCACGAGCCCCCACCCGCTGCCCAGCCACACCAGGGGATACAGACCCACCGCCACGAACTCGATCGGGCGCCAGCCGTGCTGCTCGGGCGCGTGGAGGGCGAGGCCGAGCACGAAGGCCCCGCTCGCGTACGCGAGGGCCGTCACGCCGGCCGCCAGGGAGAGGAACGACAGGACCACGCTCGGCCGCGCTTCGGCCATGGGTCGCCTCCCGCTGCGGGTAGTGTACCCCTCGTGAGGGTAGTGTGCTTCTCTAGCTCGTGTCAGTGGGATAGGCTTTCGTCCACGCCATGGACGAGGCCGAGACCCGCCGGCGGCTCATCGACGAGCAGCTCCGCCTGGCCGGCTGGGATCCGGACGATCCCGCCGACGTCAGCCAGGAGCTCGACATCGACCTGACGGCGACGAGCGGTGCCTCACTAGCAGGAGAGCCGCGGGCCAGCTACTCGGGCCATCAGTTCGCGGACTACGGCCTTCTGCTGAGCGGCCGTCCGGCGGCCGTCGTCGAGGCGAAGAAGACGTCGAAGGACGCGCAGCTTGGACGCGAACGGTACAGCCCGAGCTCTTTTCGAAGGCGAGAGCCTCCAACAACATGTCGAACATCAGCGCCACGAATCTTCTCTCCATGTCGATTCCGCTTCCTCCATTGGACTTGCAGGTTCGCTTCGATGCCGCTGCGGACAAGGTGCTCCGGACGCGCGCCGGGCTCCTTGAGGCGGAGAGGCGCAGCAAGCGACTCTTCCAATCAACAGCCCAACTCGTCCTGCAGTACGGCGTAGCGGGACTGTCCGAGATTCATGCCGCCCACTCCCCTCGACCTCGCGTACACGCTCCCGGAATCGTGGGTTCAGGACCTACTGACGGTGACGCCCAAGGGCAGCGAGGCACCGCTGATCGCGTGGGTTCAGGAGGTAGTCCGCAGCAAGGGTGAACTATCACTCGCGCTAGAGCCAGTCCAAGACCTTGCCTTGGCGACTACGAACCGCCGGAAGCGGCCGTCGCGGCTGTCTAGGGCGCTGGCGCCGGTCCTTGAGCGGCTAACGGCCGCCGCGGACGGAGGCTGGCCGGTCGAACTGCCTTTGGCCGAACGCCGAGAAGGCTTGCCAGCAAAGCACGTCTTCGACCTCGCGGCCGACTTCGACTCCCTTTGGGCCGAATGGTACGTGCTGGACTACCTCATAGGCAGGGGTGCGCGCCCAGCGCGTTCGCCTCGCATTCCGGGGGGCTTCGACTGGTTCATTGATCGCGAAGGACAGCGGACCAACGTCGAAGTGAAGCAGAAGCTAGCCACCAGCGAGGTAGGCTACCGCTTGGGGTGGTTCTGGAAAGGCATGTCGCTCCTGCCGCGCGCCGCGTTCGTGAAGCAGTTCCAGTGGTCGTGGGACGTGCCGCGCGGCATTCGGGCTGCAAGCGCCAAGCAGATGATGGATGGCCTTCACGAATCCATCGACGAGTTGCCGGGGGCTCTGGCTGACGGACTGGAGGCTGCCGCAGCCCCTCGATCGTGGGATTTCGAGCGCATCCTGGGCCAAGGCCAGATTCGACTGCGCACCGCGAGCTTCCCTTCTAATGCCTCGTTGGCCATAGAGGCGACCGCCGACCGCAGTCTTCGCTGCTTTGTGAGCCGAAACCCCGACGCGCGGGTACTGGACAGTACGGGGCTAGACGGCGCATGGATGCTCGAGCGCCTCGGCGAAGCGGAGAAGCGCGTGCTTCAAGACGTCGTTCGGCGTTTGGGTATCGAGCGTCAGGCGCGCCAGCGGGGCCAGGCCGGTCTCTTCGTCGTAGCTTGGTGGGTGCCGCACGAGTGGGAATCGGCCATCGACTCGGCTTGGCTGGACGAGGTCTGTGAGGGGCTGGCGTCCGAGTGCCAGGTGCCGCATCTCGCCGTCTGGCCACTCGGGCTCTTCGAGAGCGCGCGTCTTCCGTGGGGCTTGAGTGCCGCTGCGCAACGCGACTACGCCTGGCTGAGAGACGGCCGGGAGACGCCACGCGAGCGAGGGCCGCTCGCAACGTAGTTGGTGCAGTAGCGCTGGCTCACGCACGAGGCGCACCGCCACCGTCCGGCGCTCCGGGCCCACCGCGAAACGCGTCGCGCCGGGTCGGCCCGCAGAAAACACGAATGGCGGGACGGCTTGCGCCGTCCCGCCTCGATGCGTCTGCCGTGGGCGGGCGGTCGACCGCCCGCGTCGCTTCCGCCCCTACCGGGCTGCCTTCTTCAGCTCGATGCTGCCGTTCACCGTCTCCATCTCGAGCTGGCGGCCGCCGGTGCCGATCGTGCCCTGGACGTGGCGCTTCGAGATGCGGCCGGTCATCGTGACCGGGAAGTCCGTCTGGATGTCGCCGTTCACGGTCGAGGCCTTCAGCTCGGTGTTGAGGCCCGCCGGAACCGCGACGTCGATCCCGCCGTTCACCGTCGTGAGCTTGAGGAGGCCGGCCCAGTCGGCGCGGCCGAGGCGGGCCGAGATGCCGCCGTTGACCGTCGTCGCGCGCGCGGTGCCGCCCGCCTCGATCTCGACGCCGCCGTTGACGGTCGTCGCCTCGGCGTCGGCCGTGAGGCCGGAGGCGGAGATGCCGCCGTTCACCGTGCGTCCGACGAAGCGGACGCCGGCCGGCACCTTCACCTGGAACTCGACGTTGACGTCGTTGTCCCGGACGTTCATACGTCCGCCCTGGCCGGGCGCGCAGGTGTTGGCCTTTCCGTCGACCGCCGGGTAGACCGCGCAGATGGTCACGCCGCCGGCGTGCTCGACGACCTCGACCTTCACCGAGGCGGGGTCGCTCTTGCGGCCCTTCTTGATCGCCGTCACCTCGACCGGCCCGCCGGCCGCGCCGGTGGCCGTGATCCCGCCGTTGACGCCCTTGATCTCTACCGCGCCGCCCGACGCGACCTTGCCCGTCCAGTGGAACTCCTCCTGGGCGGCGAGCGCCGGAATCGCGAGCGCCAGGGCCAGGGTCGTCGCCCGGGCCGTCAGGTTCTTTCTCAAGGTCCCTCTCCTCCTGTCTCGCGAGCCCGCCGTCCGGCCGAGCTCGTCCTACTGCCGCTTCCTGATCTGCACCGCGCCCGAGAGCGTCTCGACGCTCACCCGCGCGCCGCCCGCGCCGCTCGTGAAGGTCAGCTCCTTCTGCGGCGTGAAGTCGTTCGTCTTCTCCGCGGCCGGCCCGAGCTCGTTCGTGATCGGGCCGCTGAAGGTCGTCACCGAGAACTCGCCGCCGAAGGAGGCGGGGAAGAGGAGCTCCACCGAGCCGCTCACCGACTCGACGCTGAGCTCCGCCTTCGGGCCGAGGGCCGCGTCGAAGCGCGCGCCGCCGGACACCGTCTCGATCTGCACGCGCGAGAAGGTGCCGCCCGTCACCGTGAGGACGCCGTTCACCGTGGAGCCCTCGAGCTCGCCGCTCGCGTCCTTCACGGTGATCGCCCCGTTCACGGCTTCGACGTTCACGCGGCCCTGTGCCTTCGTCGTCTCGACCGCGCCGTTCACGCTCTGGAGGGAGACCTCCTTCGACGGGCCGGTGTGGTGGAGCGCACCGTTCACGGTCTCGGCCTTCACCGAGCCGGCGACGCCGGCCACGATGATCGTGGCCTGGAAGCCCTCGACGATCACCGAGGCGCCGGCGGGGACGAGGACCTCGATGTCGCTCTTGCCGGCCATCGGGTTCATGTGCGTCGACTCGATCTCGACCTTCACGAGCTTGTCGGTCCCGTTGAGCTCGAGCTCGCAGCGGGAGCAGATCGTGCCCCTCACCTGGACCTCGGCGCGGTCCCATCCCGTCACCTTCGTGGATCCCGCGGAGTTCTCGATCTTCACGGTCGCGTCGGGAGCCGCGGGGTGCTTCTGGTCGACCGTCGTCTGGGCCGCGAGACCCGCCGGGACGGCGAGGGCGGCGACGAGGGCGAGCGCTGCGCGCTTCATGGTCTTGCTCCTCTCCAGCATCAGATTCAAAGCTCCGTCGAGAGCCGGACGACCCGGCGGAGAACGTCCACCTTCTTGCGGTGCGTCGCGACGAGCATCCGGTTGAGCTCGGGGCTCGCCGGGTCCTTCGCGAGGGCCGCGTGCACCTCGACGAGCGCGCGGTCGATCACCGCCACGTTGTCCTCGACGCGGGCGAGGTCCTCGGCGGCCAGCCGGCCGCGGCGCTGCTCGAGGACGGCGAGGAGGGCCTTCGCCGCGGCCTCGTACTCCCTCTCCGCTTCGGCGAGGGCGAGGTCGGTCCCCGGCGTCGCGGAGACCGGCTCGAGGCGCGGCCCGGCCGCGGCCGGGATCGCGACCGCCTGCACCCCGGCGGCCGGCGCGCCGCGCCACGCGACGCCCGCCGCGAGAGCCGCGACGACCGCGGCGGCCGCGGCGAGCAGCCACGGCTGCCGCCACGCGAGGACGTCGGCGAGGCCGCGCCGGCCGATCGTCCGCTCGATCCCCGGCCAGAGGTCGCGCGGGGGTGCGACCGAGCGGGGGAGCGCCGCCGCGTGGGCGAGAAGGCGCCGCGTGGCCTGCTCCGCCGCGCGGCAGGCCGCGCAGGAGGCGAGGTGCTGCTCGACCTCCGCGGCGGCCGAGGCGTCGAGGGCGCCGTCGACGTAGTCGTCGAGGCGCTCGTCCGTCTCCTGGCACTTCATGACTCGAGTGCCTCCCTGAGAAGGCGCCGGGCGCGGTGCAGCTGCGCCTTCGACGTCCCGGTGGCGAGATTCAGGAGCGAGCCGATCTCCTCGTGAGTCCGGCCCTCCACGTCGTGCAGGACGAACACGGCCCGCGCGCCCGGCGGCAGCGTCGCGAGCGCCCGCTCGAGATCGAAGCCCGCCTCGGGCTTCGGCGTGCCCGGCACCGTCTCCATCCGCTCCGGCTCCTCGACGGGGACGATCCGCGCGTCCCGCCGCCGCCGCGACCGGCGCTCCGAGAGCGCCACGTTCACGGCCATCGGATAGAGCCAGGAGGAGAACGCGCTGTCGCCGCGGAACGTCGAGATCTTGCGCCAGGCCTTGACGAAGACCTCCTGCGTGAGCTCCTCGGCGAGCGACGCGTCCTGCGACAGCCTGAAGCACAAGCCGAACACCTTGCGGACGTTTTCGCGGTAGAGGCGCTCGAAGGCGGGGAGGTCCCCGTTCTGGGCCTCCCTCACGAGCCGCTTCTCGGCGGCCCGGCGGTCCTCGTCGTCCCGGATCGGGATGATCGTTTCTCCGAGCACCGCCCTGGCGAGCCCCTCCATGTCCGTCCTTTCGCACTTGAGATGCCGGACGGGCGCGTGGGGTTTGAAGGCGAGCTTTCGGCCTAACCTTAGTCGATTCCGGGGGCTGGAGGGGCTGGGGTCAGATCTTGAATCGTGCTTTGCAGCTAGGCACGATTCAAGATCTGACCCCAGCCGTCGCGTCCGTGCCTGTGGCCCCGAGCACGGCCGTCCTCGGTGCCCGGCCGTAGATTCGGGGCGATGGTGCGCCGCCTCCTGCTCCTCGCCCTCGCGCTGGGCCTCCCGGCCTGCGGCGGGTCGTCCGGGTCCTCCGATCCGACGGGAGTCCCGTCGACCGGGGACTCGGCCGCCGCGGGCCGGTTCTTCCCCTCGGGCGCGCCGTGGTACCAGGACGTCTCCGCCGCCCCGCTCGACGGGGAGTCGGCCCGGGTCATCTCGTTCCTCGACGCCGCGGGCTGGGGCACCGGGACGATGAGGATCGACTTCACGATCGAGGTGCTGGAGGCGACGGCGCAGACGGCCCTGCGGGAGTTCCGGCCGACGAGCGACTTCTACTCGCCCGACTGCGACCTCGCGCCGGTGCCGGTGCCGGACGGCGGGGCCCTCGAGGGCGAGACGGGCTACGCGTGCGAGAGCGACGGCGACTGCCACCTGCTCGTGGTCGACCGCACCCGCATGAAGCTGTTCGAGATGTGGCGGGCCGACCTCCGCGGCTCGGGCTTCGACGGCGGCTGCCTCGCGGTGTGGGACATGACGCGGGTCTACCCGCCGAGCGGGCGCGGCGAGCAGTGCACGAGCGCCGACGCGGCGGGCTTCCCGATCGCGCCCCTCCTCTTCACGGCTGACGAGGTGGCGGCGGGGACGATCGACCACGCGATCCGCTTCATCCTGCCGAACGAGCGCATCCGTGCGGGCGTCTACGTCCACCCGGCCTCGCACGCCGGCGCCCCGCGCGGCCCGGCGGACGCGCCGCCCTACGGCGCGCGGCTGCGGCTGCGGGCGAGCTATCCCGTCTCGACGCTGCCGGCCGGCGCCCAGGTCGTGGCCCGCGCGATGCAGCGGTACGGGATGCTGCTCTCCGACGGCGGGACGATCGCCCTCACCGCGCGCGCCGACCGCTCGACGAAGGCGAAGTGGGCGGGGCTCCTCGGCCCGCGCGACCTCGGGGCCCTGCGGCCCTCGGATTTCGAGATGGTCGACGGCGGCGCGCGGGTCCGGCTGACGTACGACTGCGTGCGGAATCCCTGACGACCCCGGCGGCCCCGGTGCCCCCGCCGGGGGCTTCCCTCTTTGGGTCTGACCAACTAGACTAACCTCGAGGCTCGCTCATGAAGAAGGTGAACATCTACGAGGCCAAGACCCGGCTCTCCCAGCTCGTCGAGGAGGCCGCGTCCGGGCGGGACGTCGTCATCGCGCGGGCCGGCCGGCCCGTGGCGCGGCTGACCCGCCTCGCCGGTGCGACCGGGAAGCGGCGGCTGGGTGTCCTCGATGGCCGGTTCCGCATCCCCGACGACTTCAATCGCTCTCTGCCGGACGAGCTCCTGAAGGCCTTCGAGGGCGAGTGATGCGTCTGCTCGTCGACACCCACCTCCTGCTGTGGGCGGCCGCGAAGAGCCGCCGCCTGCCGAAGGAGGCCCGTCGGCTCCTGGAGGACCCGGCGCACGACGTGTTCTACAGCGCGGCGAGCCTCTGGGAGATTGCGATCAAGGCGGCGCTGCGGCGGGCCGACTTCAAGGTGGACGTGGCGCTGCTGCGGCGCGCGCTCGCCGAGATGGCCTTCGCCGAGCTCCCGGCCTGCGGCGCGCACGCGGAGAGGCTCGCGAGCCTGCCGCCTCTCCACCGCGATCCCTTCGACCGGATGCTGGTCGCCCAGAGCCTCGCGGAGCCGCTGGTGCTCCTGACGAACGACAGCGCGCTCGCGGGCTACGGCGAGGTGGTCCGGGTCGTCTAGAGGGGTCAGATCGTGAATCGTGCTTAGCGGCAAAGCACGATTCAAGATCTGACCCCAGCCGTTCAGGCGAGCAGCGCCTGTCCGGCCCGGGCCGCTTCGTCGACCAGCGCGCGCAGGTCGTCCTCGGTCGTGCGGAAGTTGACGATGGCCGTGCGCATCGCGGTGCGGCCTTTGAGCAGCGTCGGCGCGAGGAAGAAGGCCCCGCTGCCGACGAGGCGGTTCACGATCCGCCTGTTGAGCCGCGCGAGGCCGTCCTCGTCGGCCGGCCCGTTCCTCGGCCGGTAGCGGAAGGCCACGATCGAGAGCACAGGCTCGGCCATCAGCTCGAAATCGGGCCGGGCCTTCACTTCGTCGGCGAGGAAGCGCGCCATCGCCACGTCGTGCTCGACGGCGGCCGCGTATCCGCTCCGTCCGTGGCGCTTCAGGCCCATCCAGACCTTGAGCGCCTTGAACGAGCGCGACAGCTCCGGCCCGCGCTCGTTGAACGACACCGGGCCGGCGACGGGGGAGTCGGGGTCGTGCACGAGGTACGGCGCCGGCCGGCGGAAGGCGTCGGCCATGCGCCCCGGCTCGCTGACGAGCGCCGCGCCGGCCTCGTACGGCACATAGAGCCACTTGTGCGGGTCGGCGGCGACCGAGTCGGCGCGCTCGAGGCCGTCGAAGAGCGGCGCCATCCTCGGCGAGATGCGGGCCATTGCCCCGTACGCGCCGTCGGCGTGGAACCACAGGCCCTCGCGCGCGCAGAGGTCGGCGATCTCGCCGAGCGGGTCGATGGCACCGGTGTTCACCGTGCCGGCGTTGCCGACGACGATCGCCGGCCGCAGGCCCGCACGGCGGTCGGCGGCGATCGCCTCGCGAAGCAGGTCCATGCGCATGCGGAAGCGGTCGTCCGTCGGGATCTTCCGCATCTGCTTCCAGCCGATGCCGAGGAGGTCGATCGCCTTGTCGACGCAGTTGTGGACCTCGTCGGAGACGTAGACGGCGAAGGGCTCGGTGCTCCCGAAACCGTCCTCGCGCACCGCCGGCGACACCGCGCGGCGGGCTGTCGCGAGCGCCGTGAAGTTCGCCATCGAGCCACCGCTCGTCAGGAGGCCCTCGGCCGTCGCCGGCAGGCCGAGGATCGACGCGATCCAGCGGACGACCACCGCCTCGACGTGGATCGCCGCGTGGTCGCCGCCCCAGCAGTTGCTGTTCATCGCCGAGGCGAGCGTGTCCGCCGCGGTGCCCACGGGGTCGGCCGTCGCGTTGATGAAGGCGAAGAAGCGCGGGTGCGAGTTGCCGAACGCGAACGGCAGGATGCGCTCGCGCACGAGGTCGAGGACGGCGTCGACCGGGAGCCCGGTCTGCGGCAGCGGCTCGTCGAGGAGGGCCGCGCGGTCGGCCAGCTTCCCGAACACCGGGCGATCGGGGAGCGACGCCCGCTGGTCGGCGACCATGTCCGCCACGCGCCGGCCGAGCCGCCGGAGGTCCTCTGGGTCGAGGTCGAACTCGAGCTCGCTCATCGCTCACCGCCTCTTCTGCGCGGCCAGCCTAGCAGGTATCCTCGCCCGGTGACTCCGAAGGCCGGCTGGTCGACGCCGCTGCTCCACGTCGCGGACATCCCTCGCTCGATCCGCTTCTACGAGCGGCTGGGCTTCGAGCTCATCGACACGGAGGGCGAGCCGCCGGGCTGGGCGCGCCTGCACTGCGAGGGCGGCGCGATCATGCTGCTTCAGGCCGAGGAGCCGCTCGATCCCGGCCGGGCGATCACGCCTCTCTGCATGTACACGCCGGACCTGCCGGCGCTGCGCGAGCACCTCCTCGCCCACGGGATCGACGCGCCGCCCGTCCGCCATCCCCAGTACATGCCGAGCGGCGAGCTGGCGCTGCGGGACCCGGACGGACAGATCGTCCTCGTGAACCACTGGGGCGACGCGGAGCACGAAGCCTGGAAGGCTCACCTCGCCGAGTGGCGGGCGAGGAGGCAGTAGCCCGTGGGCAGCAAGGGGCGCGGGTTCCGCGAGGTCGAGTGCGAGGGGTGGACGATCCTCGTCGGCAAGGGCGACGAGGAGAACGACCGGCTCACGTTCGGCGTCGCCGAGCCGCGCGACCTCTGGCTTCACGTGTCCGGCCCGGCCGGAAGCCACGTCGTCGTCCAGAACCCGGAGGGCCGCGACGTCGCGGACGTGCCGCGGAGCGTGATCGAGCGGGCGGCGGAGCTCGCCGCCTGGCACTCGAAGGCCCGGGGCGCGCGGGGCAAGGTCGAGGTGCACCTCTGCCGGATCGCCGACATCCGCAAGCCGAAGGGCTTCGCGCCCGGGCAGGTGCTCCTCAAGCGCTGGGAGGCCGTCAAGGTCTACCCGCGGGGGCTCGACGAGCCCGAGGCGGCCGAGCCCGCCGCACCGCCCCGCCCGGAGGGCCGCCCCCGACGGTGAACCCGCCGGCCGCCGGCGGCGTCTTGCCGTCGAGGTCGCGAGGTGACTCTTGATGACGCCCTGTTCGCCCCGGAACGCGCGGTGAGAGAGGACCCCGCCCTCGAACGAGAGTTCGAGGAGCGGGTCGCCGACTCCTCGACGCTCGCCTTCCGGGTCGCGCTCGGCGTCCTGCGCCACCGGCAGGACGCGGAGGACGTGGCGCAGGAGGCGTTCCTTCGGGCCCACCGCGCGTTCGCGTCGCTGCGCGACCGCGAGAGCTTCCGCTCGTGGCTGGTGCGGACGACGTTCCGCCTCGCGCTCGACCACCGGCGGGGGCAGAAGCGACGACAGACGCGGGAGGACGTGGCGATGGCCGAGCCGTTCGCGCAGCCGCCGTCGGTCGAGGACGAGATGGCCCTTCGCGAGCGGTCGTCGGCGGTGACCGAAGCAGTGGACGCGCTGCCGGAGAAGCTCCGGATCGTGACGGTGCTGGCCGCCATCGAAGGCCGCGACCTCGCGGCGGTGGCACGGCTCCTGGACGTGCCCGAGGGCACGGTGAAGTCGCGGCTGCACCTCGCGCGAAAGGCGCTGGCGGAGAGACTGCGATGTCTTGTGAGCGATTCAGGGACGCGCTGACGGACGCGGCGGCGGGCGAGGCGGTGGCCGAGGCGCTCGAGGCCCACCTCGGCACGTGCAGCGCCTGCGAGTCGGAACTGGCCGAGCTTCGCCGCCTGATGGCCGCGGCCGACGACGAGCTGTCGGCCCTGGCCGTGACCGAGCCGTCTCCCGCTCTGCGCGTGCGCATCGGCGAGGCGGTTGCGGCGCCGACTCCCGCACCGACCGTCCGCTGGGCCTTCGCGTGGACGGCCACGGCCGCGGCCGTGCTGGCCCTGGCCGTGTTCGGCCTGTGGCGTTCGTCGCTGCCCCGTCCCTCGGCCTCGCCGGCGGTGGCCCTGCACACGCCAGCTCCCCGGCCCACGGCTGCGGCCGCCTCCTCGCCCGTGGCGGTGGCTGACCTGTCATCCAGCGCCGGCCCTGGCCTGAGCCGATCTCCTTCCGAGTCGACCCACAGGGCCACGTCCGTTCGCTCGACCCGGGCCGTTCGTCGCTCTGTTCGTACCGAGCCGGAGGTCCTGGTTCCGTCCGGCGAGCAGGCGGCGCTGCTCCAGTACGTTGCGCTCGTTCATCAGCAGAAGGCAGGGCCCTCGGCTCTGCTTGCCGTCGGTCAGCGGTCGCCGGACCTGCCGGAGGAGAGGCTCGAGATCGCCCCGCTCGACCCGGCCGAATCCCAGGGGATCTAGAGGAGTCGAGACATGTCGCTTTCGAGGATTGTCGGTGCAGCCATCGCCACGCTGGCGCTCTCCGTCGCGTCAGGGGGCGCCCAGGAAGAAGAAGCGAAGCCCAAGTCGGCTCCGGGCGAGAAGGTCGAGGTCAAGTCCGAGACAGCCGGGCGTCGTGCGATCTCGGGCGTGACTGCGACCTTGAAGGTGCAGTTGGTCGTCAGCCGGTACCAGGGCGACAAGAAGACGGCAAGCCTGCCCTACGCCTTCGTCGTGACCGCCGGGAGTGACCGGGTCCGGATGCGCATGGGCGTCAGCACCCCCGTGCCCAACTTCAAGAACAGCGTCGTCGACGGCAAGACCAAGCTGGTCCCGGCCGGCTTCGACTATCGGGACATCGGCACCAACTTCGACTGCATCGCCCGAGACCTGGGCGACGGCCGCTACGAGCTCAATCTCACGGTGGAGAACTCGTCGGCGATGACCGCGGTGGACCGGCCGGATGACGGCGGGGAGACCGGTGCCCCGCTGTTCCGTCGGTTCGAGACCCACGTCAACCCTCTCCTCCGCGACGGACAGACGATCCAGACGATCGCCTCGACCGATCCCGTGACCGGCGAGGTCGTGAAGATCGACGTGACGCTGAACGTCCTCAAGTAGGCCCCGGCTGACTCGGGACCGCCGTGTCATATATCATCGAGATATGACACAGCGGGCGCGGGTCTTCTGGAGCGGGCGGTCCCAGGCGGTGCGCCTTCCGAAGGCGTTCCGCCTGTCCGTCGACGAGGTGGCGATCCGGAAGGACGGGGACGCTCTCGTTCTCGAGCCGGTCGAGACGCCTCGCGACGCGAATGGGTGGCCGCAGGCGTTCTGGGAGCTGGCCGGGTCGGCGCCCGACTTCACGGTGGGCGAGCGCGCGGTCCGCCACGAGCGGGGAGACGTCCTGCGGAGACGTCGGCGCTGAAGTGGCTGTCCGCTACCTGCTCGACACGAACGTCGTCAGCTTCCACATCCGCGGGTCGTCGGCGGCGCTGCAGGGTCGCCTGCGGCGGGTGAAGGCCGCGACCGTGGCCCTGAGCGTCGTCACGGAGATGGAGATCCGATTCGGCCTCGCTCGCAACCCCGGACTGCGCATCGCGCCCCTCGTCGAGCAGTTCCTGGACGCGATGACGATCCTGCCGCTCGACTCCGAGGTCGCGCGCGCCTACGGGCGGATCCGCGCGGAGCTCGAGAAGGGCGGCCGCCCGATCGGGCCGCTCGACACGATGATCGCCGCCCACGCTGTCGCGGTCGGCGCGACGCTCGTGACGAACGACGTCCGCGAGTTCCGGCGCGTGCGCGGCCTCCGCGTGGTGGACTGGACGAAGTAGCCTCACGTCCGCGGGGCCGGGAGGATGGAGGTAAGCTCACGACGTGACCATGCCTCGCCAGGACGAGCCGGCGTCCGCTCCCCCCGATGTCGACGCGGCCGGCGTCGACCGGGAGCAGATCCGCGCCTTCCTGAAGCTCACGCCGGAGGAGCGCCTGCGCCGGGTGGAAGAGCACGTCGAGTCGATCCTCGAGATCCGGGAGAAGAATGCCGCGGGCCGGCTTCGCTGAGATCCTCCGGCTCCTCGTGCCAGACGGAAGCTACTGGATGTAGCCCAGGCTCTTCAGCTCCTCGAGCACGTCGCGGTCGAAGGAGCTGTCGGCCGCGCGCGACGGGGGGCGGCGGCCGTAGGAGTCGACGAGCCGCACCGGGTGGTCGCGGCGGAACGGCTCCGAGAGCGCGGCCTCGAGGACCTGGCCGTCGAGCTCGCGGCTCTTCGGCACGCCGAGCAGGTGCAGCACGGTCGGTGCGACGTCGCGCTCGCTCGCCGTGCCGAGGTCGCCCGCGACGACCGGCCCGCCGGCGAGGACGAGGAGGCCCTGGCCGGGCGTCGCGCCGGAGCGGGCGAGGCGCCCGGGGTCGCCGACGAGCACGACGACGTCCTTGTCGGTGCGCGACGCCACGGCCTCGGCGATCAGGCCGTCGAGGAACCGGTACTGCTCGCGCACGGCGGCGAGCTTCGCGTCGAGGGCGGCGAGGTCGCTCGCGGGGGCGTCGCCGAGCTGCTGCATCGTGAAGATGTCGAGGCCCGGAAGGTAGAGGGCCTCGAGGTCGGGCGCCGTCGCGTCGCGCAGCGCGGCGGCCGCGGCGAGGTGGAAGCGGTCGATGCGCCGGGAGCGCTCGGCCTCGCCGGGCACGGGCAGCGCCTTCAGCCTCTCGAACGCCTCGGGCGGGTGCGCCTCGCGCTCGAGCCCGCCGCCCTTCTCGATCTTGAAGAGGGCCCGGTCCGTGACGAGGTAGCCGTTCACCGGCTCGGCCGGCCACGTCGCCCACCAGTTGACGATGCCGACGCGCAGGCCCTTGTCCGACGCGACGTTCCAGAACGCCTTCACGCTGCGGAGGGCCGCGCTCGGCGGCTGCTTGCGGGTGAGGCGCAGGAGATCGGTCGCCGCGCCGAGCGCCGAGGCGAACGGGCTCTTTCCTTCGTCGAGGCCGACCGGCGTCCGCAGCCCGGCCACGCGGCGCGCCTCGGCCGACTGGATGCCGTGGGCCTCCGGGCCGCGGCCGGTCGCGACGGTCGTCCAGACGATCGCCGGCACGCGCTCCGGCTCCGCGCGCAGCGCCGCGTGAGCGCCCTGGGCGACGAGGGCGGCGAGCGCCGGCATCTCGCCGCGCGTCATCATCTGCGTGGCCATCCCACGCTCGAGGCCGTCGACCGCGACGACGCGCACCCGCAGGCCGGTCGGCACGACCGCGAAGTCGGGCGCCTCGATCGCGCGCTCGCCGGGCAGGAGCGCGGCGGCGGCGACCACCGCGAGGAAGACCCCCAGCGCGCCGAGCGCGAGCGGCACCGCGCGGCGGCGGGACAGGCTGGCGTGGGGCACGCGGCCCGGGTCCCCGCCGGCCGAGAGCACGGCGACGACCGCGAGCGAGGCGAAGCGGCCGAGGGCGAGGCTCAGCAGCAGGCCGACGCCGACGCCGGCCGCCTGCGCCAGCGGGCTCGCGCCGGCGAGGTGGGAGCGCCACCACAGCGCGACGTAGAGGATGGCGACGAGCGCCACCGCGAGGCCGGCGTTCCGCGCGAGGGCCGGGCCCGGCCGGTGGCCCGCGCGGCCGGCCCAGCCGGCGAGAAGGCCCGCGGCGAGGGCGGCCGCTCCGGCGAGGGCGCCGAAGGCGAGCACGAGGTAGAGGCCGAGGACCACGAGGTCCTGCGGCTCCCGCAGCAGCCGCGGGTCGAGGCCGGCTGCGGCGAGCGTCGCCGAGACGCCGAACACGACGCCGCCGACGAGGCCGACGCGGGCGGCCGCCCGCAGCGACGCGCGCAGCGGCGAGCCGGCCGCCGCGCCGCCGCCGAGGACGAACCGGTCGAGGCCGCTGTCGAGGTACCCGAGCCGCCGCAGCTCCTCGCGGACCGCGTCCACCGAGGCGAGCGGGGGGCGCTTCTCGTCCATCAGGGCCGCCCGCTGAACCTGTAGATCAGCGAAGCGTAGACGCGGTCCGTCCGCAGCGAGAAGCGGGTGTCCGGCTGGGCGACGCCGGTCTCGTCGACCGTGCCCTGCGCGGAGTACTCGCCGAACTCGTAGACGTAGGCGACGTCGAACAGCATCGAGCCGAGCGCGAGGCCGATGCCGGCCGTGATGCCGTCGAAGCGGGGGATGTCGCCCTCGGGGTTCGGGATGATGTGTCGGTCCGAGAAGTAGCCGACGCGGAGCGGGACCTTCAGCCGGCTCGCGAGGAAGACGTACTCCACGCCCACTCGAACCTGCTGGCTGTCGGTCTGCTGTCGCACGACCGCCTCGGGGTCGCGCAGCGTCGGGTAGAGGATGGCCGACCGGATCGTCGCCGCCGGCTTGGCCGCGGGGGTCCCGTCTTCGGCGTCCCGCGGCGTCACGGCGAGATCGAAGTAGCCGTCGATTGTCGAGTCGGACCAGCGCGTGCGGGTGATGTCGGCCGACAGCGTGAGCGTGTCTCGGGGGCGCCACGAGATGCCGAACCCGTAGGAGGAGGGCAGATCCAGCATCGCGTCCGGGTTCGAGAAGTCGTTCGTCGTG
>WBZP01001405.1_pt1 | contig 26681 bp, 20 predicted proteins | sample 5204301 | NCBI WGS metagenome assembly WBZP01 (sample SAMN12412401, study PRJNA552823) | activated sludge metagenome | isolation source: activated sludge from nitrification reactor of wastewater treatment plant... | place: USA: Pennsylvania | collected 2017 | reverse complement strand
TTCAGGCAACCACTCTATTGTCGACTCAAAGTTAAAAATCTTTTCAATTTTTGGGTGTTGATCAATAAACAAGGCCATTTTAATAATATTTCCTTGCGAGGGCTGAAAAGCGGCAGCTGTCAGAATAGTTGAGTTCAAAATAAATAAACATAATAAACGGATTTTATATTTTTTAAAATGTCCAAAGTGAATATTTGTTAATAAATCGAGTAGTAGAAGTATAAAGACTGCCAGGGTAACCTTGCGGTAGCCTTCTAAAGTATTCTTGAGGGCTAACTTTTTCATGAGCAAACTTATTTTGAAATAAATCCCTGATTCCTTCGCTATTCCAACCTATTCTTTGACCTCTATAACCCAAACTTAATGCTCCCAATCTATACATATCTCCATCACCAGTTTTTAATCCTCTATGATATCCTTGAGCTATTAATTCAGGACTATGTTCTGTTTCACCATATGAATCTCCAGTAAACATATTTAGTCTTGCACTTACATTACCAAAGCCAATAAACCCAGCGGCAGTTCTAAATCTGTCACCTTCATCGTTAAGGGCATCGCCGAATTTACCCAATTTACCAAAAGGTGCACCATCGTTTTCATAGCCGAAACTAAGGCCACCAACGCTTGCTCTAAAGCCACCGACTTGTTGTGAACCATTTCCAGTTGCTCCAATACCGCCGCCTTTGTAGTAGTTGGTGTAAAAACCAATATTGTTTTTTTCGTTGCCAATGCTAAAACCTGCATAGTTATTAATATTAACTCCTTTTGCATTGTTTACTAGCAAATTCATACTGGAATATCCAACCCTAGAGCCTATGCCAGCAGAAAAATAATCAGAAGAATAATCGAGGCCAAAATTGGCAGCTATATTAAAACCGTTACTACCAAAAGCAATTGCTGGGCTAATGCTAAAAGTAAACCCACTTCCCAAATCAATATTTAAAGAAGGTAAATGACTACTTGCAGTGGCCACTATAGCAGAACCTACACCTCCAGATAGCCCAGTTTTTTGTAAATCCTCCTGATGTACGTTAATTTAATTTAAAATACTATTTTATCTTTAACTTCAAGTTTTTTATATTTATTAATAGTTTTAGTCCTAACTCCTAAAAACTGTTTCTTTTTTTTGAGAATTTCGAGAATTTTATCTCTAAATTCAAAGATTTTTCTTTCAGAATTATCGTTCCCATAATAACTATTTAGGTTATTTGCTAAAATTGTAATATTCGATTTTTTGGATTTGTTTTTATAAATTGAAATGTTATCAACTTCTCTTGGAAAAATATTATGATTCCCTACCACAGCTTTTTCTCCTATAAATCCGTCCAAATTTGAATCATAATATAAATTTATTATCTCCTCAAATTCAGTTTTAGTTAATTCAATGGTGTCTTTTTCATTCGAAATATTTAAATTTTGAATGAAATTTTCTGGAAAGAAATACTCGATCCCATCACTTAAACGTAATGAGATGCTTATTTTATTCTTTTGAAATGAATTGCTATTATTATTTCGACATGAGAAAAAAAATAGACTTAAAAATGCCAATAAAAAATTTATTTTAGCCATAATTTTATTATTTTGTTAAAATTCTGCCAAGAATAACTATTAGGATAATACATGCCACCTTCTCTAGCGATTACATCTCTTGTCGTAGAAGCCCAATTCTTGCCTAAATTATAAGCTTTAATATAAGCTAGAGTATATGCTGAGGTGGCTCTTTCAGTGTATAAATTATAATTTTGAAAACCAGAATTCCAATGCCAAGCATGCATAAATTCATGTTTAAAAATCACATTTTGATATTCAATAGACATACCTTTTAAAGATGGAGACATCCGAATGTAAGAGTTTCTAATAAAGCCAAATTTATAATTTGTACTTGTCACTCCTCCATAATATCCTGTGCTACCATTTGTTTTTGTAAAACCAATTGTTCCATTTTCCATAAAGTAATCTTTACTTGGTAAATTTTTCTCACTCGCGAGAGAAACGTTAGTATTCAATTTATCCTCAATTTCAGATAATCGCATGTTATCCTTTAAGCCAATAGTGCCGTCATAACTTGCCCTCATTTCTTCCGTTGATGCCCAATTACTTCCTGAAGAGCTTGCACTCATACTAAATGCTTGTGATGTTGAACCACTTCCTGTCCATGGATTTACTCCAACAGGGGTACTTAAATAGCCATTAATTCCCCCAAAAACACCACCACCAATTGCTCCATATCCCATCCCCTGTCCGATGTTGCCACCATTAAAAGCTGCACTTAACCCCCCAGTAACTGCCCCACTTCCAGCACCATATGCCATTCCCGGCAAAACTCCAATCGGTGCTAAAGAGCCAAGTCCGCCACCAATGGCTCCAACAATGCCAGGATTCACAAACTGCCACATATTTTTGATTTCTTTTCCTTGAGCCATTTTAATTGCTGTATTAGCAAATATTCCAATCATAAAGCCAATGGCAATCGGATTTCTACCATCGGGATCGATGTAAGATATTGGATTGTTCATCATTGAGGCGTAGCCTGATAATCCAAAATTATCAACTGGATCCACTCCTGTAAATCTACCTAACCAAGTATCAAGCCAACGAGAATGAAAATCAAACTGATTTAAGCCCATGAAATCTATGTATTCTTTGCCTTGGTAGCTAACCTAAAGTCCAAGCTATCTGCCTCAAATGGACTACCAAAAGGGTAATAATCTATGCGTTGAGCCACATAAAGCGAATCATTAAGTTTCTCGAAAATGACACGGTTGTTTCCTAAGTGGTCTTGAATAAAATATTTTCAAAGAACTTTATTTGTACAAAAGTACAAAAATTTTACCCTCATCATGAATTGGCTATGTGCGGCTGCAAAAGCTCTCGTATATCGTCTTGTTGTAGCCAGGCTTTCTTTTTCATAGCATTAAAATACCTATTTCTACTATTGATTATCTTTAATTACAATTTTGAAAAATTTTAAAAAAGCTTCTTGTTCACTCCCTCCATAGTCTATTTCAAATTGACCTCCTCTCTCATCGACATAAAATATTTTCCATAAACTGCCCATTTTATCAAGAACTATACAATTTGATTTAACTCCCTGATATATAGAATATTTGGCTGAAGGAATTCCTCTTTTTTTAAAAAAGGCCTCTAATTTTTCTTTAGTTATCATTTTATTGGTTTTATATATTTTAATCTTATTAGGTCTGAGACAGAAATTGGAGATTTATATTGAATACCTAGACCTATTTTTCCAAATGCTGGTGCGATAGTTGATTGTTCTACGGGAAAAGGTTTTAATACCTCATATACACTAGCTTTACCGCTTGGTGTGTAATCTAATGCTCTCATATTAAGAGGTGTACCTCTTGGACTAAAATAGCTACCATATTCACTACCATATCTATCTATAATTTGACCCTTTGTAAGAATTGAACGAGTCCAAGTACCTAAAGCACCATTGTTTGCGGGATAATATAGAGCAGGTAAATTTCGAGCCGTCTGACCAGCAAAAGTATTGCTTTGACCAACAATTGGAGCTTCACCTCTTAGAGCTACTCCTTCCGCATTTAAAATGTAATCGTCAACGCCTGAGAACTCCAAATCGCCAAAACTAATTGAGCCCTTTGCACCTGATGCAGAGTTGTTAAAACTCCAAATTGATTTCCCAGGACTTTTTGGTGTTCCCCACCATAAATTAGTATTTGGGCCACCTTTGATTCTTGCAGCTACACCACCACCAATGCCGCCAGTTAATGCACCGATGCCAATTCCTGTAGCCCAATCTTTGGCAGAATAGGGGTCTCCAAAATAAGCTGCATTTCCAATACCTTGCACTAAGCCACCAGTAGCGGAACCTGCTGCACCTGCTATGGCACCACCGGTAATACTGGCTGCCGAGAGTCCAAAAGCTCCGGCGGCAGCTCCACCAGTAAAACCAGTCACAAAGCCGGCAACCGCTCCAATCCCGAAAGCGGCAGCCCCATCTTTAAAAGAATGTATTTGACCACGCCATAATTTAATACCAAGATTTGCTACTCCTCCAATTATGGCACCTACTCCACCTGCAATACAATTTGGGCAATCTCCATTTTTATCGGTGTAAGTAAGAGGATTATTAAGCATGGCTGCATATCCACTTAAAGTAAAATTTGGAATTGGGTCAAGAGCATTAAATTGACCTCGCCAAGAATCGTACTGTCTTAAATTAAAATCAGAGGTATTGTAGCTTAAAAAGTTTATGTATTCATTTCCCTGATAAGTAAACTTAAATTCAAGACTATCAGCCTTAAAAGGACTGCCAAACGGATAATAATCAAGTCTTTGAGCTACGAAAATAGAATCATTTAGCTTTTCAAAAATCACTCTATTGTTTCCTAAATGGTCTTGGATAAAGTACTGATAGCGAGCAACCAAAGCAATTGTTGTATCAGAAAAATGATTGCCCAACGTATCGCTCCAATTATTTATAGTAGTGTCAAGAGCAACTTTAATTCTTCCTTCATCATGAAATACAGTTTCTAAAACCTTATTTTTATAAATCAAGTCACCCACATAATCAGTTCTAATAGTATCAGAGCCATTTATTAAAAACTGAATTATCTTGACGCCGTCAGCAGTATAAACATTCTTTATTTTCTGATTAGTGCCAAACTGTATTTCATCTTGTAAGCCTAAATAATTGTAAACAATGTTAGTGATACCCTTGTTTGAATCTGTTTTTTGACTACCGTCAGAATAATAAGTATAATCGGTAGCGTTACCATTGTCTTTATGACCAACATTTTTATTAGCTAAATCGGTAATTCCATTTAGCTGGTTGGAATTCGTAGAATAGGAATAGGTTAAACTGTCAATTCTTGCATACGTATTTGAAGAACTTTCACCAAATCGATTCAATTTCAAGATGTTACCATTGGCATCATAAGCCGCATTTTCATTATAGTTTTCAGCGGCGGAGCCGCTGAAAATGGCCTTTGTGTAGCGATTCGCCTTATCATAATCATACAAATAATTTCGCTGTACAGAGTCAGCCAACCATGTTTGCTTGCTCAAAAGACCATTATATAACCTACCATCCTGATGGTAATCCAACTTCATGGCGAAGACTTTGAAGCTATCCAAAACATCCGCTGTTTTGCAATTGATGCAGCGTAGATTTCCTCTAATATCATAAGAATAAGCCACTTTTTGTAGTCCTGCTGCTATTTGGCCGGTGTAAACTCTGTTGCCGGATATGCTGGTGCCGGGTTCCAATAAAATGTAACGTTTGGCAATGTCATGTTCTTTTGGGATGGCCATAGGTTCTTGCCTAATGATGCTGTCGATGCGGGCTTCGTTCAGGTTTTTCTGAATCAGTCTGCCCAGTTCGTCATATTCATAGCTGGCTAACAGCTCCGATTTGCCGTTAAGGGTGTTGATAACTTGCAATTTACGCCCTGCGTGGTCGTAGGTGTAAGCGTTTTTGACTTCTATCAGGCTATCAGCAGTATTAGTCGGTTTTGTATAAATTGTTTTTTCTTCGAGTACTTGTCCAATAAAATCCAAAACAATATCGGTTTGGTTAACACTCCCAAAGCGGTTCTGTGACTGGGTTTGTATTAGTCTATTTTTATCGTCATAGTACATGGCCGATGCCAACCAAGCATTGGTATCAAGTCTTCGCACCTTTGAGCCAGTCAATAAACCTTTTGCATTTGGCCACTTGTCGGTTTTATATTTTTGGAAATTTAACTGAGTATTTGTATTCCAAGCATAATCATCAAAATAGTTAACAGTCTTGATATCGTTTGCTCCAATGAAAGCTTGAATAACAGAAGGAAAACTTCGGCTCGAATAATATTCATTGCCGGCAGAGCTTGTCCTTTCTTCAAACTGTTTTTCTTCAGTAAATTCATCAAATTGCGTTTGAAGCTGACTTCTTGAATACGTGCTTTGTGTGAGCGTTCCACTCATAACATTTTGTCCCCTTGCTCCGTATTTGCTCCATTCCCATAGATTGGTTTCCCGCTGCCTTGCATTTTGGGTTAATACAACCTGTCCTAAACGATTGTAAACAATATACGCCCACCCGGCATCGGGCACGTGCTTTTCTACTACTCTGCCCCGGCTGTCGTATCTGGTAAAATAGATAGCGTTGATATAAACGGAACCGGGCAGATTTGTGCCGTCAGGAATTTGGCCATGTAATTTGGGAGGTATGGCACCAATTGGCCTGTTTAAGTAATCATATAAATAGGTAGTTACAAGGTAGTGGCTCGTTTGTGAGCCATCGCCCGAAACCTGAACCCATGTTTCCAATGTTCGGCCTTCTTTATCCTGATAATTAATCGTTCTGTTTCCATTTTCATCAGTTGTGGTTTGTTTTATCAGCTGATTGCCGGAATAGGTACTAATGGTCAAGACCTCAGCATTAGAAACTGTCAATTTGGGTATACTGAAATTCCCGGTTTCGAAAGTCTGGACGCCTTCCTTTGAGGGTCTAAAAGCCGCACCCGGGCCCATGGTTTTAAACGGTCTTGATATTGGGCTGGCCTCATATTGGGTCACTTCAGATACGGGTTGGGTGTCGCCATAAGCTGTTTGAGCTTTGGTCAAAACATTGGTTTCAAAGCTGCCATTGGCATTATTGCCGTTCACAGGGAGTATGCTTTTGACAGATCTGCCAAAGCTATCAAAAACCGGGGTGGTTGCAATCAAATCCTTTCTGGTTGGACTGGCTCTCAGGCTTTTGTTTTGAAGTGTGCGACCATCTGCATCATGATAAGAAACATCCACATCAAGGCTATCTCCAAAAACAGGTAAGGTTTGGGTGGCAATTCTTGGCATTCGGCTTAATGTCCGGTATTTGGAATTATCAAGACTTAATCCTGAAACAGAAAAATTTTCAAACGGTTCAGCATAATCTAGCTGAGTCAAAATATTACGGTCTTTATCCAGTTTTTGTTTTATAGCTCCTTTCTTAAAAGTACTGTCAAAAACCACAATACTTTCCATTTTATTGATACCAATGGTACGGTTGGCTCCAAAGAGTTTTTTAGCATAAAACATCGAACTCGTATCCACTACTACACCACCAATATTCTGTCTTTGAAGGATTACAAGCATATCTGAAGCATCAAAGCTTTGGTTGGTTTCAGCCCCTCCAAAAGGTTTAGAAGCCATCGGAAGTCCAAATTTATTGTAAGCAAGCAGGGCATTATTCAAAAAATAACCTGGCTCTTTAAGAATCGTGTCGCCGGAGGATTTAAGATACTCCATATCAAAAAAACTGTTTCCGATATTTCCTGAACTGAAACTTTGAAACGGAGCAAAATTAAAACCACCGGAGGGTTTTGAAAATGTAGCAATAGATTGGTAAGAGGCTCCGGTATTAAGATTGTTCAATCTTGAGTTATTCTCAATCGGGAAGTCAAGAATATGAGCAAAATTGAATTCATAAATCCCTCTGGCTTGTGAGCCTGCCTGTGGCACATGGGTTTGGATTTCATCATAACTGCAATCATAGGGTAAGTAATTTTCGTCATAACAGGTTTGCTCAAAATGGAGGGTATCCACTCCGAATTCAAAATCAGAGGTATGCTTAATAAATTGTTCGGTGGTATTGCCTCTGGAATCAATGGTTTCTGTTTTTACAATCTGGTTGTGCTTACCCCCATATTTTTGTTGATAATATACAGGCATTTCATCTTTATAAATATAATTGATTACACTTGTGACCGGATTTGTTCCGCTTTGTGAAAACGTTTTATTGATGACTGACTTTAATCTGAATTTGGTAAACAACACGCCATATTGTTGGGTAAAATTATAGCTGTTGGTTTGCGAATTAGTGAGGTATGCCCCCAAATTCTTATTATTCACTCTAAAGACCTTAGCAGCAGCGGTTTGATTCCCCGTCCAAAGTGGCTGGGGCGTATATTGCCATGCCTGAACCGCCAGCGTATCACCGGCCTCATTAAAAACCTCAGTCCTTATCAGGTTACCGGTTTGATATTTATGATCCCAAGCCCCTGAGGTATAACTCGGATGTACCTTTTCGGGTCTGATATATTCCACAGAATCACATACCTGGTCCGGGTAAACTCCGCTACAATTAATAAATTGCTTTTCATAGGTGGTTAGTGAAGTGGTATCATTATCAAAATAATAAACCGTTTTTCCCAGGCTCTGATTGCCGGTATTTACTATTATTTCTGTTACCCTGCTATAGACTACCGGAGGTCTGCCCATTTCGCCCAAAATCCTGTCGTAAATACTGGAATGAGTGCCTATTTCCTGAAATGGTGTTTTGTATCTGTAGGTAGGTTTGATCGCCAAATGACCAGTGGTTTGCCCATTAAGCTCATATTCATAAACTTTTTTGGTTTCAATACCTGATATTAAATCCTTATTGGTAATAGATTTTATTCTTGGACCACCTATTGGTTTTGGGTTGCCTAAGGCGTCTTTATAATTAAAAGCCATATGCATTTCATAGCCAAAAGCGATGGTTTTACGGTTAGAAAAAATCACAGAATCTAAGCTGCCATAGAATCCAAAGGCCGGGTCTGAGTCCCGGTTTGAGGTAGGAGCTGTACAGTTTGGGTATTCGGTATCATTGGGTATCAACCCGGTAAGAGACTTGTTTCCTGTATAACCGTTGGCAAATCCCCAGTGGTCAACACCGTAATCCAACCTACTTTTCCCATTATAAACAGGACTATCCCCTTTATATCGAAACCTGGCATAGGTTTGATCGGGGAAATCAATTTTCTCTAACCTTAGTCTTCTCTGGTGGGTGAAACCTACCAAAATTAAATTAGGATTGTTTTCGGAATAACCTGTGGGTAGATCATTGGCCACCCCAGCAAAGTGTCCATAGCTAAATTTATAAAACAGGGTGTCTTTGGGTGACGGTGAATTCTCCATCACCATAATTTCATTGAGCCGCTTAGAATTACTTGAATTTTGAGGATACCGACTCCAGGTTTCAAGGTCAATCCGGGGATTGGACAGGTCTTCGTACTCGCAGGAATAGCCCCATTCTTCCAGTCCGCAAACTTTGCTTCTTTGGTTTATTTCAATTTTGGTATTCACACCAATCACTTTAGCCAGGCTAACGGTGCTTACAAATACTCTGTTGATTTCTTTGGTCACATCTGAAGGGCTCGGACATACCGAAGCCGGAGATTGGGAAATGTCAACGCCATGATCGGCTATTCTATAGTAACTATATCCTACAGGGTCATACTGAAAATTTATTTCCTGACCATAGGGTGACACTATTTTTTTTAGATACCATACCGAAGTTTGGGCATTGTCATCCCAAAAGTCCATAAATCCTGTTGTCCCGGGATAGTTACCAGCACTTTGTACTTCCCCTGCCTCTTTTTCTGCTGTTTTTTCAATGGCATCGTCTCCAAAAAAATAATGGTTTCCATCGGGTAAAATCACTTCAAATCTCACAAATTTACCCACAGTACTACTTCCTGACAAAAACGAAAATGTTGGAATTACCTTAATGTCTGCATCGGGGAAAAATTCAAATTTTGCATTTTCACCATTATACCGGTACATCATTTTATGGGTAACGCCACCAATATTGAGATAGAAAATATCGGGTTCGGTGTCATTGTTTACCGAAGTTCCGTTTCCACCAAATCCAAAATTGTAGTAGCCTCTAAAGTTTGAACTCCCATTTTTCATGCCTTCATCAGGAAGACCTCTCACCATACGGGTAATCATTCCCCCGGCGTTTAGGCTCCAGTTGGCACCACACCAGGAGGCTACCTCCTGATTTTTCATGCCGGAGCCATTATATTCAAGTGATATTGGAACCGATAGCAAGCCTTCGGTAAGTGTATAAATAGGGATAGGTAAATTCATGGCACCGGTAGCAAGATTAACCGGAACGTCTTTGAATCTTAACGTAGATGCCGCTTCAGCCGAAAGGGATGGGTTTGTTCTGTCGGCTAATGAATAAATTGACCCTGAGGTTGGGTTTAAATCTTTGGGGACCTGCTTTGCAAGATCCACTTCTTGTTGAATGGTGTAAGTCTTGATTTCCTGCCTGGGGTGGCTCGGTACGGTTACAGTACGTTCAAGCTCTTGAGCAGTGGCACAAAGTGCACTAAGTGCCATGGTGGTAAGTAAGATAATTCTTTTCATTGTGTTTAAAATTAAAAACGTGGAACATTACTTTAACTTCGTTCCGAAAGGGGGTCGAATCCCTATGAGGCAAAGCAAAGCAACGTCCACGTTTTATCGTAGACGTTTGCTTTAAACTTCCCTGCCTCTTAGTTTCGACCTTTATCGGAACAGGATCGTTAAGCTAAACGCAAAATATTTTTTATGTGTCTTTTATATAACTTTGTAAATGTAATAAGTTGAATTTAAAAACAAAAATAAATTTATTTTTTGGCTTAATCTTACCTATGAAGCCATAAAAAATTGCTATCCTATTGAGCTAAAAAAAAATATTTAATTGAAAATCAATTAAATAAAAATAAATTACCTTAAACAAGTTAGGGGAAAGATTTAAACAGTTTTAAGAGGAATTGAAGACCCAAATAATTTCATAAAACATATTAGGTCGCCAAAACTATCCATACTTAAACTAATTGAATTGATTTCGTCAGGTAAATATTTGAGTATATTTAGTATTCCCATTTCTTTTGACCCAATATTCTAAAATTTCCCTCCGCTGCTTTATTGCAGTGTTTGTCCATACTACAGACTTTTTAGCCATTTCAGATCTGATTTGTCCAAGTCATCTTGTGGTACCACCTTACCCTCAATTATGTCTTTTTCACTCATTTCGAGCATAAGAAGGTGAGCGTCTGATAATTTAATGACCTCATTTTCAGGAGCACTTTTTTCGACCAATTGATAAAGTTTGGTCAAATATTCTTTGTTTGAAATTGCCAGAAGCTTATCAATAATTTCATTTCTTAAATGATCTACTTTGGTCATATTTGTTTAATATTTAAGCAAATATGTGTTAAAAAAGTAATTATTCAAAATAATTCTCATTTCCTCACAACCTCCTCATTAACACCTCAATCTGTTGTTTTTTCCATTCAGCAAAGTCTCCTTCCAGAATATGTTTTCGGGCTTCTTCTACCAGCCAAAGATAAAAACGCAGGTTATGTATACTGGCGATCTGAGCTCCGAGCAATTCCTGGCATTTGAGAAGATGCTTTAAATATGCCTTTGAATAAAAGGTACTGGCATATCCGCCCAGATTTTCGTCAATAGGGCTGAAATCATCTTCCCACTTTTTGTTTCGGATATTAATAATTCCCTGTGTCGTAAAAAGCCAGCCATTACGTGCATTGCGGGTTGGCATCACACAGTCAAACATATCCGTACCAAGAGCTATTCCTTCAAGGATATTTTCAGGAGTACCTACACCCATCAGGTATCGAGGTCTTTCTTCAGGCAAAATATCGTTGACAATTTCCAGCATCTCATACATATCTTCTGCCGGTTCACCTACAGAAAGGCCACCAATGGCATTTCCGTCCTGGTTTTGATCCGCAATAAATTGTGCCGATTCTTTTCTTAAATCTTTGAAAACACTACCCTGAACTATAGGGAACAACGACTGGTGATGACCGTATTTGGGTTCTGTGGCTTCCAGGCGATTGATACATCTTGAGAGCCAGCGATGGGTCAGATGCATCGATTTTTTTGCATAGGAGTATTCACAAGGGTAGGGTGGGCACTCATCAAAGGCCATGATTATATCGGCCCCGATAATCCTCTGAATGTCCATCACATATTCCGGCGTGAAAAGGTGTTTTGAGCCATCAATATGCGAATTAAACTGCACCCCTTCTTCTGTAATTTTCCTGATTTCTTTCAGACTAAATACCTGATAACCACCAGAATCGGTAAGAATTGGTTTTGGCCAGCCATTGAATTTATGCAGCCCTCCTGCTTTTTCCATGATATCAAGACCCGGTCTGAGATAGAGATGATAGGTGTTCCCCAAAATAATCTGAGCTTCCACATCATCAAGCAGTTCGCGGGTATGAACGCCCTTAACAGTACCTGCTGTACCCACCGGCATAAAAATCGGTGTAAGAATTTCGCCATGGTCGGTGGTGATTTTACCAGCCCGGGCTTTGGTTTTATCGTCTTTTTTGTTGATTTCAAATTTCATGTTGCAAAGTTCCGAATTTTATAGCAATATTTATTATTGATTCCCTTGCATTAATCATCTTAAAATTCCCTGCTTTTTATTTATTCTCAAAAAGCATTCTTATTTTTGCACCGAAAAAATTCTTAATTCCCTTAAAATTTGGAAATTATACTACCCGTAATACTCCTGTTGGCGATAGTAATTCAGCTGATATATATTCTTTTTATTTTTACAAAAGTGGTTGGTCATCAGGATTTTGAAGCCGATGAAAAACTTCCTCCAGTGAGTATTATTATAGCTGCTTCTAACGAACTCGAAAATCTGAAGGAGCTTCTGCCAATTCTTGATCAACAAGACTATCCTGATTTTGAAATACTTATCGCCGACGACAGATCTTCAGATGGCACGTATGATTATTTGTTACTCAACGAAGACAAACTGAAACATCTTAGTTTTTTGAGAGTTTTGGACTTACCTTTTCATTTTACAGCCAAAAAATATGCTGTTACCATGGCAGTAAAAAAGGCCAAACACGAAGTTTTACTTTTTACTGATGCTGATTGCAGGCCGATGGGAGACCAGTGGATTAAAACGATGGTATCTCAATTGACTGAAGGTAAGGAAATTGTATTGGGTTTTTCAAAATATCAGTATTTGCCGGGAAGACTAAATTCTTTGATCAGATACGAAACTTTCCAAACCGCACTGCAATATCTTTCTTTTGCTTTGGCTGGAGTTCCGTTTATGGGAGTGGGTAGAAATTTGCTGTACAAGAAATCTTTATTCTGGAAAAATAATGGATTTACCAGTCATTTTGGTTTGTTAAGTGGTGATGATGATCTTTTTATTAATGAAACCGCCACTGGTAAAAATGTGGCCGTGTGTATTTCGGAAGATGGTTATACCGAATCTGAACCCAAGAAAACCTGGTCAGAATGGTTTGTCCAGAAAAGAAGGCATCTTTCTGTGGGAAAAAAATACAAGTTTCGGGACAAGTTAAATCTCGGCTTGCTCTGGTTTTCAGGCTTGACAGTCTGGTTTTCCTGGATTCCTGTATTTTTCTTAAATCCTGATTGGTATTATGCCCCTGATTGGTCCAGAATTTCGGCAGAGTGGTTAAAGGAATTTGGTCTGGCTCATTGGTATCCATTTAATGATTGGATGCGTCTGGTTTTAGGGGTGTGGGCTTTGTGGTTAATTATCAAGTGGATAGTGCTTGCTAAAGTCAATCATAAGCTGGGAAATACCATAAAAACCTGGAAAATTCCTTATTACGATTTTATGTACGCCATTTACCTTTTGATATTTGGGATTGTAACTATTTTTTCAAATCCCAAAAAAATACGCTGGAAATAATAATATTTACCTTGGGACAGTGAAGTACATCACGGTAGCTATTGCACTGAAAACCAGATTGGGCAGCCAAACGGCCAACAAAGCCGGCATGTTACCCGATTCGGCGATTCCCTTGCTCATTATGTAAAATAATATATACACAAAAGCCAATACAAAACCAATCGCAATCTGCAAACCCACACCTCCACGGCTCTTGCGAGCGGATACTATAAGTCCCATCATAGAAAGAATAATTACTGCAAAAGGAGTAGCAAAACGCTGAAAATATTCAATTTCAAAAGTTTCGACTCCTTCCGAGCCTCTGGAATTAATCAGGGCAATCTGCTTCCTCAGTTGAGGTATTGTCATAGTTTCATGGAGGTTATTGGTGTTCTCAAAGTCACCCGGATACATATTGATGGTGGTGTCGAGAGGTGTACTAGCCTGACTAAAAGTCAGTTGGTCTTTCATGATTCCGATTTTCCTGATTCGGTAATCATAAAGCTGCCATTTATTGATAGAATCCACATACACCGCCCTGCGTGCTGAAAGTTTTTCAACCAATGTACGGTTTTCTATTTTCTCAAGCGTAAAATCATAAGCCGTTTTGCTGGTATTGTCATATGACGACAAATAAGCATAAACATTTTTTTCTACTGCCATATGAATATCGCGGTCAGAGAAATAATATTTATCTTCAATGTATTGGTTCTCAAAGGCAATTCTGGTTTTATTGGCTTTGGGGAGAATCCAGCCAACCATGATAAACGAAAACACAGCCACTACTGCTGCCCCGATAAAATAGGGGTACATGAGTCTTCTGAAACTGGTACCGGTACTCAAAATTGCAATGATTTCGGTATGGCTGGCGAGTTTGGCAGTAAAAAATACCGTTGAAATAAATATCATCAAAGGGCTGATATAGTTTGCCCAATATGGTGCCAGATTGAGGTAATACTGAAGGAAAATGGCTCTGGAAGGTGCCTGGTGCTCAATGAAATCATCGTTTTTTTCGACAAAATCAATTACAATAATCACCAAAACAATAATGAAAACGGCAAATACGTAGGTAGTCAGAAATTTTTTGATCAGGTACTTGTCGAGGGTTTTCATTCAGTTTAAAAAACAATTTTTGCTCAAAATTAATGCAAAATTAGCAGAAAACGGCCTAAAATTCATTTTCAGACACAAAGCTATTCAAAATTGAGTAAGGTGGGGATTTAAAAAAACTTAAATACAGTGGTGTAAAAAGATCAGATTTAGAGAAATAAATAAAAAACAGGTCACTGTTTTTATAGCTTAATTTTGGTAAAAATGTAAAAAAATGATTTTTATCGCAAATAAGAGTAAATACTACTAATCAAAACTTTGCATTATCACAATAAACCAAAATTTATGGACTGGTTTGAAACTTAAATTATACGAACCTAAAACAGAACCTTGCTTAAAGTCCTCAAACTAAGATATATAATCAATAAGCCCACAGCTACCATGGCAGGTTTTCTAGGGATTTTATTGACCAGATATGCCCCGATTGGTGCGGAGATTACACCACCGATTATCAATCCTGCGATAACCTGCCAGCCATTGATCCCTCCGAAAAGTAGAAAAGTGATACCACTCGCAAAAGAAACAGCAAACTCAGCAGCATTAACTGAGCCAATTGTATATCGCGGATCGCGGCCACGGCCAATCAAAGTGGAAGTTACAATTGGTCCCCAGCCTCCGCCACCTACTGAGTCCATAAATCCACCGAAAATGGCCAAAAGACTAAGTTGCTTGGTTGGTTTTTTGGGTGTTTTTTTTCTTAAAGCTTTGATTATGATTATGGTAGCCAGTACAATCATATAAAGTGCGATGAAGGGCTTGATTTTGTTGCCATCAATGATATCGGAAAGCAAATAACTACCAATAATGGCACCCAACACGCCAGGAACAATCAACATTTTGGCCAGTTTTTTATTGATGTTGCCAAACCTGTGATGTGAAATCGCCGATGCACCGGTTGTAAACATTTCAGCCACATGCACACCCATACTGCTCACTGCCGGGGGTACACCAAACGACAATAAAAACGATGTAGAAGTGGCTCCATAGCCCATGCCAAGCGTACCATCAACCAACTGAGCGAATACTCCGATAATGAGAAAAATAAAAAAGTCGGAATTTAGACTATTGGTAATATTATCAACCGTAAATTTTCCGGAATAATTATAAATCAAAATTGAAAACAAAATCAGTAAAAGCAGGCCAGGAATAATATACCAGGCATAGTGAGAATTGACTGATTTTGAAACACTTTGAATTTTGCTTTTCATATTATTTGCAAATAGAATTTCTGCAAATATAGCTAAAAAACACTAACTCTATAAAAGTAGTAGAGTAATATTCTATTTTTTTTTACAACTCTGATAATAGTTCTCCGGCTTTCCTGAGCGTTTCGTCATCTTTTGCAAAGCAAAATCTCAAAACTTTATCATCTGTTTTTCTGTGGTAAAATACTGAAACCGGTATGGAGGCAACTTTTATGGTTTCTGTAAGTTCGCGGGCCAGCTCAACATCTGGTTTGTCTGTAATATTTCCGTAAAAAAGATTTTGAAAGAAGCTGCCTTTGCTTGGAACAAATTGGAATCTCGATGAGACTAATCCTGACAGAAATAAATCACGTTTTTGCTGATAAAACTGAGGGATTTTCTCGTAGTTAGCTTTATCCTGCATGTACTCTGCCAAGGCATATTGGGCAGGAGTGAAAGTTGAGAAAGTAAGATACTGATGAATTTTCCGGAATTCAGTGCTTAGTTTTTCCGGTGCCAGGCAATAGCCAATTTTCCAGCCGGTGATATGGAAAGTTTTTCCAAATGAGCCACATACAAAACTTTTCTCTCTTAGTATTTCTGATTTGCTTAACGATAAATGCGGGGCTCCATCAAAGATGATATGTTCATACACTTCGTCGCCTATCAAAAAAATATTCCTGTCTGAAATAATCTTTTCTAATCTTTGAAAGTCATGGTCTGTTAATATTGTTCCACTAGGATTATGCGGTGTGTTTATGATGATAAGTTTGGTCTTTGGGCTTATCTTTGACTCAACCTCATCCCAGTTTACCGAGTAATCAGGATAGCTAAGACTTATATACACAGGCACTCCGCCATTAAGCTCAATAGCCGGTAGATACGAATCATATGCGGGTTCAAATACTATGACTTCATCTCCAAAACTAACTGTGGCAGCTATAGCAGCAAAAATCGATTCAGTGGCTCCCGAGGTTACAGTGACCTCATGCTCAGGATTATATTGGCTTCCGTAAATATTGTTTTGTTTTTCAGCTATAATTTCCCTTAAAATAGGAACACCGGCCATAGGTGCATACTGGTTGTAACCTTCTCTGGTATAGCGGGACAATAGCTCGGTAAGCCGTGAGTCAACCTCAAAGTTAGGAAACCCTTGTGATAAATTTATGGCACCATGCTGATTTGCCAATGCCGACATGGTGGTAAAAATGGTAGTACCGAGGTCGGGTAATTTTGATTTGAACATATTTTAATGCACCACCGATAACACTTTGTACCAATCTTCATGACTCATTTTGACCTTGGTGGCCTCGGCAGCATTTTTGATTCTGTCAAGATTTAATGAACCAATGATGGGCAATGCTCCCAATTGAATCAACCAAGCTACTGCAAGCTGCTCAATATTAATATTTTGCTGTTGTGAAATTTCGTTCAGAATCTTCCTAACTTTAATTGCCTTTTCAGAGCCACCATTCAGGATTTCACCACCCGCTAATGGAGCCCAGACCAGCGGTTTACTGTACATCTCTTTCATAAAGTCCAGCCTTCCGTCAAAAATGGCGTCCGGTTTGAGCAAATTGAGCTCAAGATGGCTCGTCACAATGGGGATATTTAAAAACTTTGAAAGCAGTTTGTGCTGGCTTGTATTAAGATTTGCAATGCCAATGTGTTTGGCTTTTCCGGTGTGAACAATATATTCCAGGGTAGAGGCAATTTCTTCTAAATCAGTGATATAGTCGAGTCCTTCCAGTAAAAAAATATCAATGTATTCTAAATTCTGGGCAGCTAAAAATTTATCCAGACTCTGTAGAAGAAATGACCTGGAATTGTTAAAATAAGTCAGCCCATTGCTTTCATGTAAACCAAATTTGGCAAACAACACCACGTCTTCACGTTTGATGCCCAGTTTTTTGATTTCATTAAAAAATATTTTTTGAGAATTTGAACTCACCTCATAATTTCCCAAATCAAAAGTATTAATTCCCAGTTTGATACATTCATCAATCACATTTTCGGCAAGTTCATCTGTCAGGCCACTTTCATGCTCCCATCGCCAGAAACTGTAAATCGCTTTTGAAACTTTTGGTCCGCTATCGCTTAAATATATTTTTTCCATTTTGATAATTTGTTATAAGTATTTTGTGCAAATTTATTAAGCTTAACGAGAAACTGAGGTTTTTTTATTTAATTCAAAATACTGCCAGTTTTGTTTTTGATTTTCGGAATATACCGCCACTGCCACTTCGAGAAAAGAAAAAGGCTTTTCAAATGTCAAATCTACATAAGAATAGCATACTTCTGACTTTTTATTTACTACAAAAATCCCCGGAAAAGGTCCGTCTTCCTGTATTCCCGGAATATACTGCCAGGGTTGATAGTGTTCATTAAAAACGCCAAACTTTCCTGCAATTCTGAAATCATTGTCTTTGATAACAGAGAATTGAGGTTTTTGATCATTTAAAAAATCAAAAATTTGTTCCTGGGCGGCATTGACTACCAAAAATGTTTCTCCTCCAAGTGCTTTTAACTCTTGTGCAGACTCGTTAAGTCTTGCCAAATGAGTGCGAGCGTATTCGTTCCAGCAGTTGGGCAAAAAGCTGAGTACTTTTATGCCTGACTTAAAATATCGTTCCGACATTCTTTTTTCCACAGATTTAAGATTGGAGGTTTTTATCACTTCCATTTCAAAGTTCTGAACTTTTGCTCCTTTTTGAAGAGGGAAAATTCTAGAATTGTTTTTCTGAATCTTAATCTCTGTGTCCCAAAATGCAGGATCGAATACTTGCTCACTCATTGATTTTTAAAGGTTTGGCTGAGGTGTAACTCTCAGGTATGGTTTGATACTTTTATAACCTTTCGGAAATTTCTGATCGGCCTGCTCATTACTTACTGCCGGTGTGATAATGACGTCCTCCCCGTTTTTCCAGTCAGCAGGAGTTGCAACTGAATAATTGGATGTAAGTTGTAAAGAATCGATCACTCTCAATATTTCCTGAAAATTACGACCGGTTGATGCTGGATATGTAAGTGTAAGTTTTACTTTTTTATCAGGTCCGATGATGAATACCGATCTCACAGTAGCTTTTTCTGAAGCATTGGGATGAATCATATCATACAATTCAGCCACTTTACGGCCTTCATCTGCAATAATCGGAAAGTTGAATTTTACATTATTAACTTCCTCGATATCCGGTATCCAACGGTTATGAGAATCCAGATCATCTACCGATACGGCAATCACTTTTACATTTTTCTTTTCAAACTCACCCTTTAAAAGGGCAGTTTTGCCTAATTCTGTGGTACAAACCGGAGTAAAATCTGCCGGATGTGAAAACAACAAAGCCCATGAGTCGCCAATCCATTCATGAAAATTGATGGTGCCCTGAGTAGTCTGAGCAGTGAAATCGGGTGCGATATCGCCTAATCTGAGTGACATAATAAGTTTGTTTTTTTGTTTATAAATTAATTAATTCTTGCAATAACTTTTCTCCTTCAGGCCAGTCGCCAATGCCCGACTCGGAGTTAATATGCCCTTTTGGCCCCACATTGATGAGCTCAGCACCCCATTTTTCTGCCAACTCACCCGCTCTTTCAATTTTGCAATAGGGGTCATCGGTGCTGGCTACCAGATAGACTGGTATTTTAAACTTAAAGTCGGGTAGGGTGGTGAAATCATGTAGAAATGCAGCTTTGGCATTTTTTTCTACGTCAGGTGGTGCTACCAATAATGCCGACTTTACATTGTTAATCACATATTTGGCATACGTATGAGCAAATGACAAAGCACCCAGGCTATGTGCAATTACAACGTATTCGCTTTCAGAATCTTTTATTTGTTCCAATATCGCTTTTGTCCAATACTTCTTTTCAGTATTGGTAAAGTCAGAGAGCGTCAATCTCTCAGCATTTGAGGCATATTTCTTCTCCCACCGGCTTTGCCAATGGTTTTCATCAGATCCCTGATAGCCTGGAATGATTAAAAATTTATTCATTAACTATATAGTCTATCGAAATAGTAGAACAATAACACAAAAGTATATAATTTAGTTTCAATACAAAATTTTATTTCAGAAAATTTGCCGTAACCAGCAATTGCCCCAGGTGCCGGGTGCTGTGCTCGGCAGCATGAAAAATCAAGCCGATATGAGTGGAAGGGATTTGCTTTCTTCCTACAAATCTAACCTCCGTTAAGGTTTCAGATTTCGTGTTTTTTAGCTGAATTATTGATTTTTCTATTTGTAAATCAAATTCTTGCAAAAGTTTCTCAGTAGTTATGGTTGAGTTTTCCACACCTTCATTTTTCAGGAAAAGGAGTTGTGTTTCGGTCAAAACTTCGCTTCTGGCATAAGTAAAAAGCCGGTCGAGTACCCCACTCAGGTGCTGTAAATGGAAACCCGCGGAGGCCATGCCTTTTGGTTTTTCCCATAGTTTTTGTTCAGGAAAATTTACCAAAATTTCCTTTAATTCCCGTTGAACCTGAAGCAAAGCGTGTGCTACAGGTTGTAGTAAGGCAGGAACTTCAGGAACCGGGCCCGTTAGCCAAATTTCGGGTAAGACTCTCATTTGAAAAGTATCAATGCGATTATTAATGTGATGATGATATTGAATAATTGTGCAATGAGAAATGCATAGAGAGGTTTACGACCCTGATGCGAGAACAGATCAGAAAACCGGGTTTCGAGTCCAATACTGGTAAATGCCAGGGCAAACCATAAGCCTTGCAATGCCTTTAGGCCTCCTTTTACACTATCGATAGTTTCTGATGAAATAAAAAATGAAAACAATACCGAAGCGGCTATAAAACCGATTACGAATTTAGGGAATCGCTCCCAAATAACCCCAAGAGTAGGTTTGGCTTCTTTCACTTCGGCGGATTGATTTTTAGTGAAGGTCCAGTAAACCGATATAGCAAAAGCGGCGATTCCCAACAATACATTTTGTGAGAATTTTACTATCGTGCTGATTTTCAGAGCCTCTTCGCCGACCATTGTGCCAGAGGCTATCACTGCTCCGGTGGTGTCAATGGTTCCACCCAGCCAGGCACCGGTTACTGTTTCTGATAAACCAAGGGTTTTTGCCAAAAAGGGCATAAAAATGATCATAGGAATGGCGGTAATCAAAACCAGGGAAATGACATACGATAGTTTTTTGGAGTCGCCTTTAATGGCACCTGAAGTGGCAATGGCTGCTGAAACACCGCAAATGGAAACCGCACTTGATATCATAACAGCCAGCTCACGGTCAATTCCAAGTTTTTTAGATATCCAAAAGGCGAAATACCATACCGAAACCACCACCAGTAAGGCCTGAATTAAACCCAGGGAACCTGCTTTCAGAATATCCCCAAAAATTACGGAAGTACCCAAAATTACAAGTCCGATTTTAACATAAAGCTCGGTCGAAAGTGAGTTTTTTAACCAATCGGGGACTTTGAAAAAATTGCTGATCAAAAGCCCGATGCAGAGACTGAAAATAACAGCTTCGAGGTTCCAGTTTTTCAGGAAGGCGTTTCCCGCCAGAATGAGGGCAGCTACCGTCAGCAAATAGACTACAGGGAAGCCAAGAATGGTGTCCCTGACTTTTTTTCCTAACGTAGCTGTGGACAGAATCGCAGCGACGTAAACCAGCAGGAAATTGAAAATTATTTTCAGAATATTTTCGCCATTTAAGACTTTTTCAGGCAAATCGGCGGCCGATTCCCAGCGAAATGACGGCGAAGGTATTTTCAGGCCTGTGATCGCCAAAATGATAATCAGAAAGCCATAGACCACCACGGTCCAGTCTTCAGTTAAGGCAAAGGTTTTTTTATTTTCAGACATGGTTTATAATAATTTGGGAAAAAACTTCCCGGTTTTCTTCTTGTAATCAGGGTATTGAGAATATTTTTCGGTCAACTTTTCTTCTTCATATTGGGTTTTAAAATGGAATAGCAACGCTAAAATAAGTGAAACCAATATTTTGAACCAGCTTTCTCTGTAAATGGCAAATCCTAAAAAAGCGAAAATTAATCCTGAATAAATGGGATGCCTTACCAGTCGGTAGAATCCGGTTGTGATAAGTTCGCCCCCCACCTTTGGGGTAGGATAGGCGGTCAGACTTTTGTCCAGATTAAATAAAGAGGCGAAAACTACAATAAGACCCAAAAAAAATGCGGCCAGACCTGAATATTTGATGACATATGGCGAGGAATAGTGTGCTGAGACAGGTAAAAAGAATATTATAAACAGGAAAAATTGCGTCCCAACCAGCCAATAGTCTTTTTTCTGAGGTGTCATATTTTGAAAATTTATGTTAGCAAATCTAACGTAATTTTTGTGTTAGCGAAAAGTGCTTAAATTAAAAGTTGTATGAAAATATCCAAAATGTAAGCTTTAGTTTTAACGTTGGTAAGGAAATTAAAAAACAAACCTTAAGGTTACACCGTAAGTACGAGGGTCACCTACTATACCGGCGTATTGGCCGGCACTTCCCGGTGCTGCAAGCAGCTGCTCATAATAGTTTTTATTGGCAATATTTCTACCCCAGGCATAAATCGAGATACCATTGGAAGCTCTGAAACCGGCACGGGCATTTAACAGACTATACCCATCGATATTCAGATACTGAGAAGGTGATGGGCTGGAAGAGAATTTGGAACGGTAAAACAGATCGGCACCTACAAAGTAATTACCCCCTAAACCAATCAATTGACCTTTATGTGAAAATTCGGCACCTAATGAACCTGCATATTTCGAAATACCCGGTAACTCACCTCCTGATACATCTTTGAATGCCTGAGCACCACCAACTTCTTCAAGCGGTACAGGGGCATTGGTAAACTTCACATATTTACCATCGGTGTAGGCAAAGGCTGCATTCAGTGTCAAATGACTACCCGCTCTCAAACTACCGTCTAATTCAATCCCTTGTACCCTTACTTTTTCGGCATTGGCCAGATATCCACGGTTAACCCCCGGTTCTGGAGTTTGTACCTGAGTTTGGTAATCTTTGATATCGGTTTGGAATAAAGTCAGGTTCAGTATAGCGTTTTTGGTCGGCTTGGTTTTAATTCCAAACTCTTTATGATTTACCAGTTCAGGTTTTACCTCTGCCAGTTCTGTTAATATTTTTCCACTTGCAGTAGGCAATCCACCTACATTGATACCAATTGGTTTATAACTTACTGAGTAAGTGGCAAATCCGTTTATTTGTTTGTTAAGTTTATATTGTAGCGACAATTGTCCCGAGAAGTTACCTGCGTCAGCGTCTATATTGAATTTTTGACTTGTATAAACTCCATTTTTCAGAGCTAAAAGTGCTGCATCGGTAGTTTGGAGCCCCCCATAAGTTACTCTGGAGTAATCGGCTACTTTTTTGTCGTAATTATATCTTAAGCCGGGTAAAACGTGGAGTTTTTCGGTAATCGCCCAGTCCACCTGAGAAAATGCCGCCAAGCTCGTTGATTTGATGCCATAGGTGGTTTTTATTCCGAAATTGTCAAATAAGCCGGGCGTCTTCCAAAGAGTACTGGTTGAATTTTGGGCAAATCTCCATTGGGCTGATCCTGCTTCTTCAGTATGCACCGGATCCGTACTCAAATCTTGCCATAGTCCATATACACCCACAACCCCGCTGATTTTTTCGTTGATTTTCCCCGAATATCTTAGCTCCTGCGACCATTGGCTATGTTTCGAAGTTCCTGCCGAAACCGTAAAAACCGGTAAACCTATGTAATCACGGTCATTGAGGGGATCCCATTTCCAGTATCTGTAGGCAGTAGTTGATGTAAGTGTACCTGCACCAATTTTAAAATCGGCGTTAAGTGACCCACCACCCAAATCGTTTCCGGCTTTTGACTGAGTATCCAAATCCACCTTTCTTTCAAACGCACTTTTGTAGGGTAGGGTATATCCTAAATCGGCTATGATGGCATTAAACTGACGGTACGCTGCTCTTTTGGTTGTAACCACACCTGCAACTCCCCAACCATACCCATCGGGATTTTGTGAGGTGGCGTCACCGGTAAGTGAAATTTTTATTTTGTCAGTTGGCGTAAACAGCAATTGCCCTCTGATTCCCAGGTTATTAATATCGTTAATGTAGCTGTTGGTATGGACGTTGAAAAGCGTCCCGTCGCGTTGAGTTCCTGAGAACGACACGCGGGCAGCCAAAGTCTTTGAAAGTGGGCCTGTCACTGAGGCCTTCGCCTGGATGTATCCATAGTTTCCGTAACTTACTTCAAAACTACCACCCGGCTTAAATTCAGGCAGACGGCTGGTGATGTTAAATGCACCCGATGTTGTGTTTTTACCATACAATGTTCCTTGCGGACCTCTCAAAACTTCCACTTGCTCGATGTCAATAAAATCAAGAGCAGTGGCGGCTGGTCTTGCCAGATACACCCCGTCGAGGTAAAAACCCACACCAGGATCAATGCCGTCATTGGTAAGGCCATAAGTTGAGCCCAGTCCTCTGATATTGAGGGTAGTGTTTCTTGGGTTGGAGGCATAAAGTTGTACCGTTGGTACCAATTCTTTCAGGCGGTTTACGTTAAATGCACCTGCATCTTCGGCTGTCGAACCTCTTACAATTGAAATTGGAATGGGTACATCCTGAGCTGCTTCCTGGCGTCTTCTGGAAGTGATGATTACATCAGAAAGAATATTGGAAAGTGGTTCCAGTTTGATATTAACCTCACTGCTATTGATAATTTCTTCTTTGGTTTGATATCCAACATAAGTTATCACAAGGGTAAAGGGAAGTTTTTGTCCTGTCGTAAGTTTGAAATCTCCGTTTACATCAGTTTGGGCTCCGTTGGTGGTTCCTTTGATGCTTACTGTGGCTCCAATAAGCGGCTCATTAGTAGCTGCATCTATTACTTTGCCGGTAATATGGGCATTGATTTGTGGATTATTTTGGGCAAATACGCTGACCGAAATCAATACAGCCCACACACTTAATGTTGTTTTTAAAAATTTCTTCATTAATTTGTAAAAGTTTAATTAAAAAATATCCTGCCAGGCAATTTTTGCCGGGTACACTTGACGGTGAAAAATGTTTTTGGTTAAACGTCGCCAGTCTGGTTGCCGCCGGACTGGTTTTTTATGCAATCCTAATTAATTCTATTTAATCTATAAAAATAGTAGAGTAATAAATTTTAAATATTATATTTTTTCATTAAAATAATCCAAAATTATATACGAAAAATATAATCCAACAAAACGATTTTACGATTCCTCCTATAACAGGTTCAATTAATTTTCTGATTTGCATTAATTCTATATTGATTTTCACAATATCAAATGTTTCTGTTAATTTCAAAATTGGTTCATAGGTTTTGGGAATTATTCCTTCGATTTTCAAATTATTAATTTGGATGTAGTTTATACTATAAATTCCTCAAGGTTATTTTGAATATATGCTTTTAAAAAAAGTAGTATTACATATTGACTCGTTTGATTTTTTTAAGGCGTTGATAGTCAGTCTGATGCTGGTAAGTCCTATGGTGTGGGCTTATCAGACCAATCAATATCAGATGGGTTTTTCGGTGTTGATTGGGGTGATGTTTGCCTATTTTCCAAATATCGAGGGCAACCAAAGACATCGTATTTTCGGCATGGCAGTAGGTTTATTTTGGGCTATGGTTGTATTTGGTTTGCAGCTTTTGCTCAATGGTCAGATCTGGTGGCTTCGGCTACCCATCATGTTGATTCTGGTTTTTATTTCCTCCATGCTTTCTGTTTATAACCAACGGGGTGCCATGGTGTCGTTTGGGGGCATGTTTGCGGTTGTAATGGGTTTTGCGGTTCAGCATTTTGAAGTGCCGGTGTCTGATATTTTGGCGTTGAGTTTACTTGGAGGCACGAGCTACCTCATCATTGGAGGCTTGTTTCATTTGTTTTTTCAAAAAAGACATACCCAGCTTTTATTGGCGGAATGTATAGGACTTACCGCTGAATATCTGGAGAAAAGTGAGGAAATGAAACTCGGGAAAATCGCTGACAATCAATTTCAATTGCTAAAAATCCAGAATCAAATCAATGAAAATCACGAACTGCTAAGGTCAATACTGATGCGTGAATCCAAGATTAAGGTAGGATCCAATCAGTCACGTCGTTATTATCTCATTTTCAGGGAGATGATTGATATCTATGAAATGAGCCTGGCCACACATTCAGACCACGAAGATATTGAGGAGACTTTTGGCGAATATAAATATCTGGCAGATCCATTTTTTGAGGGAAATGAGATGATAATCAGAGAGTTATATGATTTTTCTGAATGCCTCAGATACAATAAAACTTACGAAAACAAGGCAGATATTAAGAGTTCCATTGACAAAATCGAGCAAAATATTGCGGAGTGGATTGCTATAAAAAAGATTCCTGCGGCTCGGGAAGGAGCACTTTTTTTAAGAAACAAAATTGATATCCTCATAAAGCTGGATCAAAAAATGGCCCTACTTTTCCGGTTTTATCACAATCTGGTTGAGGTGGAAGGGTTCAGTCAAATGAAAGATCTTAGGTTTATCACCACTCAGGACTATTCATGGAGAACGCTTCGTTCCAACCTCAACATTAAATCGGCTATTTTCAGGCATTCAATGCGACTATCTGTTGCCATTATGCTTAGTTTTTGGGTGGGATCAATTAGCAATCCCGCCTTTACAAACTGGATAATCGTGACCTGTCTCGTGATTTTGCGACCGAATTATGGCCTGACCAAAAGCCGTGCTTTGAGCCGTATGCTTGGAACGCTCTTTGGTGGGATATTGATTCTGGCTCTGGTTTATTTCACACAAAATCGTCTGATTATAGGTTCTTTGGCTTCTGTTTCGTTGCTGCTGGGCTTTTCATTTATTCAGCGTAATTACCGTGTTGCCTCAGCTTACATCACTTTCAGTATCCTGGCTTTGTATATTTTAAATCATCAGGAACCTTTTGATATCGTAT